>Ga0208958_1000571_pt1 | contig 43638 bp, 60 predicted proteins | sample RifOxyB1_FD_184032 | JGI IMG/M metagenome (GOLD analysis project Ga0208958, IMG submission 184032) | Soil microbial communities from Rifle, Colorado - Rifle Oxygen_injection B1 (SPAdes) | ecosystem: Environmental > Terrestrial > Deep subsurface > Rock core/Sediment | place: Rifle, Colorado...
ACGTCCCGTTCGTGGCGCGCGGGTTGCCGCCCGATTCCAGCCGGATGCAACGCTCAAGGTTCGCCCCCTGTGAGCGCGGCCAGCCCACGTAGTAGGCCACCGGCAGCCACCTCGCCGCCCCTGAGCCGCCCGGGTGCGTGATCTGGTAGTGCAGCGCCTTCTCCTGCCGGTAGACCGCCATAGCCCAGGCTTTGCAAGCATTGCCGTAGTCGCGCCAGGAGTGGTAGCCGGACTTCGGTGGGTACCAAGCTGGAAGCGGACGGAATCCGGTTGCACGACACAACTTGATTAAAACCGGGCGGTGCTTGAGCCCGAACGCTCTCCAGTTGAGCGCCCGTTGCTGGTTACCAATGTCAGAATACGGTTCAACATACGGAAGTGACGTGCCGCTCATCTCTGGTTCGGGGATATAACCTTCGCTGCCAGCTCTCGCCCTGGTAGCCAGCACGCAGAATGCAACGATCACAACAACGATAAACAGACAGATCACGATTGATTTTGGTAGCCTAGTCATTCAGTCCTCCTACGTAATCGCTCTGATCTTCACGCCGTCGCGAGACGGACGAATCTCAAAGATCGGGCAGCCGATACTCGTCGGCGGGTAATCTCCATCCTCAGCGTAAGAGTCTTGGTCCTGTTCGTACGTCCGTAGGAAGGAACCAGTGTGCGAGACATAGCCGCGCTTGGCGACCAGCTTTGTGTGATTCGCATTTGGCTCAAGCCAATCGGCTGGCGATGCAAAGAACGAATGCGAATGACCGCGCAGCATGATGTCGCAACGGAAGTAGGCAAGCGCCTGTTTCATCTGATTGATCTTTGCCCCGTCCATACGGCCGGTTTGGTTGCCGTGTGACGAGTTGACAATCAGAGAACAAGCGTGTTTGCTAGAATCTGTGAAGACAATACGGGTCATTGCCATGCCAGGAGTGTGCAGGTTGGCATCTATTCCGGCAAGCTTGATCGTGCGGCTTGACACGTTCGTGGAGTTGTGCTTGTTCATCGCCTTTTCGTGGTTGCCGTCGTGGTAGCCGATACATTTGTCGGCAATCGGTGAGAAGAACTCTGACAACCACTCCACGGTGAGATCACCGATGCGCCCCTGCTGCCCGGCCGGGATAATGTCAGGATCAACTCCTCCAGCACTCCAACGCGGGTCTTTCTCTGTGATAAACTCGGCTGCGTCACCCATGAAGAGATGCATAGCCATAGGATCGTCTTTGATTGCGTTCCGAGTATCGATGAGTGCTCCCATGTCGCAAGACGAGTTCACCACATGGAAGTCTCCCCACGGGTAGAGGCGGTAGACATCCCCCTCCGTGAACGACCGCCTGACTGTCACAAGCCTCACTTGGCACCAGCCTTCTCTGAGAATATTCGCAGCATTGCCGTCATATGACTTCGTCCACGATGCCGCGAGCAAGGCATTCGTCAGAGTCGAGATACCAGTCCTTCCGCGCCCACTGACGTTTGATCTCGGCAGCGGTAACCGGCTTCTTAGCTGCGCTCTGTGCGGCACGCTCAGCAAAGAGATTGGCGATACGGTTGTGCTTCTTCTCGATGAACTTCAACTGGTCAACAACATCGTCGAAGCTATCGTCAATCCAGCCAGTCATGCTGCCCTTATGAATAAGAACCGTGGATTCCTTGCCCATACGCCTCCACGTTCCACCCTGCAGGAGAACAGCACCCATGGACATTGAAGCGCCCATGCTAACAGTGGTGATCTTGTGGGTTCGCTTGAACAGGGAGAGATAGTCGAGGAAGCGCAGACCAGCGTACATATCGCCGCCCGGAGTGAACAAGTGAATCTCCCAATCACTCTTCTTATCCTCCGCATCCCATGTATTGAGGTGGATCATCGCCTTTTCTACCGTCCCGATGTTCACCGGACCCCGGAACTGGTACACCTTGCGGTATTCATCGTCGCCACGCAGGGTAGCGATCTGACGCTCGTTGATAAGCGCAATCTTGATTGCCGCCGCGATCTGCTCCCTAGCGACTGCCTCAGCGGCGTCAGCGCTTGCCTTCTGCTCCCTAAGTGCCTCCTCACTAATAGCAGCCTCGGCACGCGAAACCTGAGCTTCGGCAAGAGCCGCAGCGGCCTCGGCGTCAAGCTTGCGGGCAAGGGCAGCCTGGGCCTCGTCGTTGAGCATCGTACGTGGGATGCCTTCGTTTTCAGCCATCACGCCTCCTAAGTTTGGTGCCTACCAACCCAGTTTACACTATCCACCATGGAATGCAAGTCCTAAATCGTACCAACCTTGACGAAATAGGTATTCCGTGATACCCTATGGGGTATATGGTTAGCTCTCAATCGAACACTGGAAGGTGAAATGAGCGAAACACCGTATGTCCCATGGAAACAGGTGCGAGAAAAGCTAGACAAGGTTGCTGAAGCGGTCGCCCTGATGGAGCGTGGTGAGTATCAGTTTGAAGATGGCAAGCAACACTTTACAACTGAAGACGGAATGCAAGTGCCACGGGTCATCAAGAATGAAGCGATGCGCTACGGAGGCTATAAAGGTCCATCTCGCAACGCCTGGTCACACATCTTCAGCGAGGGCGGTACATGGCGTCCGTACTTTCTGGAACGCCTGCGCTGGCATAGACAGAGACTCGCCGGTGGATTCAGGCAGCAACTCGCCGAACTCACCGAGGATGGAAGCGCACTCCGCGATCTGAGCGCAGCGGCCTATGAGGTGATCATGCAGCAACTCAAAGACCCGGAGGCATACAAGAAGATCAAGCCTGACACAGTGGCGAAAATCTACCTTGAGTCGACGAAGCTGGAAGCGGCCGTAAAGGGTGATGTTGATACAAAGCGTCATCATCCGATATCAGCACCGCAAGTGATGAACGTTATCAATCTTCCAGAATCAGTAGCAGCATACGTACAGGAGAAGCGAGATGTGATGGAGGGTGAACTAGTTGCTGAATCAGATTGACTACCAACTACTCTCGTCCGATCCAGTCGTATTCATTTCCTACTACAGTGGTCACAAACTGCAAGACTTCCAGTGTCAAATCCTCTACGCGGTAGATGACAACAAGCACGATAGGTCAATCGTTCTACTCCCAGCAGGTCATGGAAAAAGCGAATTGATCGCTAAGTGGTACACGATATTCAAGATCGCACAGAACAGAAACATTCGTATCATCCTGATTATGAAGAACGACGAAGAAGTAAAGCAGTACGCTCGCGCAATCAGGTCTGAACTCTCCAATAACCGCAAACTCACAGAAGACTTCGGACGCTTCCAGCCAAAGGCCAGAGATTCAATCTGGTCGAATGACGCGATAGAAGTCTGTGGCCGCCAGATTAGTGCGCCAGCACCTACAGTTCTCTTCGCGTCGTCAAACACTATCGAACAGACCCTTGGTAAGCGCTGCGACCTCTTCATCGCTGACGACATCGTGACCCCAGGCTCGGTGAGCACTCAAGCACAGAGAGACAAACAGTGGTCGATCTTCAACGAGGGCGTAGAGACTGGCCCGCAGTATTTGTGGGACTTCGACCAGAACGGACACCTCTACGTTCCCGAGGGGATAAACTGGCCCTCGCAAGTGACCTACCGCAAGGGAATCATCGCCGGAACGGTGTTCCATCCTGATGACCTCTTCCATCGCAAGGTCGAGGGTAAGGGAATCAAGATCGCAGACATGGAGAACGGAAAGCTCTACGCGAAGTGCAAAGACCCGAAGTACGTCGCTATCAAGTTCGATTGTTGGAAGGACACAGCCAAGACGACTCCACTTTGGGATAGCCGGTGGTCAGCGAAGGAACTAGAGGAAAAAGAGAAGTCAATCGGAACGATTGAGTTCAACCGCCGCTACCGCAACATCGCTATCGACGAGGGGATGACGGTCTTTAGAAAGCCTTGGATCTACGGCGGCAACGACGGTATTGTTGACTACCCCGGATGTCTCGACCGCTACCGATCCTTTGGTGAAACCGACTTCCTGCGAGCGGACGGCAAGAAGCTAGAGAAGCCTTACATCGTGCTCGGGCTTGATCCGTCTACCGGCAGAAGGGGCAAGGGGACAACCTTCTCATCGTTCATTATTATGCTCGTAGACCGGGCCGAAGTACCAATGAGACGCTACGTGATAGACGTATTCAGGAAGCAGATGGGGTTCGATGATATCATTAGCTACTTGACCACCGGCGACCAGGCGCGGGGGATTGAAGGGTTCTTTACGAAGTACCATTACCATGAGGGCCGGGTGGAAGCGAACGCCGCTCAAACCTATTTGCTGGAAAACCAGCGGGTCAAGAGCGCGGGGCTAATGGGCTGTCGGTTGCTTCCCCACGAGACGCAAGCCCGGAACAAGAACGACTCCGAGATTGGAGTCCAGTCCATGCAGTCGATGTTCAAGGATGGGCTTGTCCGTATTCCATACCAGAATCCATCCGATATCGAGTTGGCGCAGGAGTTCATCGACCAGTTGCTCATCTTCCCACTGGGCGTGTACGACTACGCCATGGCAATCTGGTTCGCAGAGCTGGCAATCCGTGGACTTGGATCAAAGTACAGAGCAACCGGGCCTGAGAGGGGTTTCCGCATCGTCAATCGCTCCTTCGTCCGTTGAACGGTCCCTGTTTATACTAACCTTCTAGGTAAGTAAAGTTCTTGCTCTTGATCTTGTTCTTAAGAGCTTTACTTAAAATCATATAAGAGCTTTATATGTAAGAGAGGGTAGCACAGAGCGCAGCGGAAGTCAAGCGTCCACTGAACACCGCTCTGGTTTTGCTCGGAAAGACGGTATCTTCCGCGCTTGTGAAAGAATGCACAAAGTAATGCTTGCATAATACATATAAATATGGTATGGTAAACATAGGTACGTCTTCCTATCGCGGCTCCTGCCGCCAAATCTCGTAAAGGGGGTGCCACTCTGCCGCCACTTAAGATCGATGATATTAGCGCCCTGAAGGGGGAGCTTGAGGGTCTTCCTGGTACTCAGGCTCGTATGTCTTCTTACCAAATCGTCAACGATTACCTCGGGCGTGAATATATCGAGAGTGAACGGTATGGTGTGTACGCCTCGAAGGAAGACCGAGAAAAGTTCTCGTGGGAAACTGGCGACGATGATACAGACTATGTAGTCAACGTCACAAAGACTCATCTCATTATTCAGGACCAGGTTTCATTTATCGGTTCTCCGCATTCTGTTCGAGTCCCAGTCAGAAAGCCAGAGGCCCAAGTCTATTGCGACAAACTTGAGCGAGCTATCACTGACCTTGACAGGCGTTGGATTATGGCGCGCAAGAAGCAGGAGATTGCCTGGTATTCCGTTTGTTATGGTACTGGTGTTGGTGTTCTACAGTGGGATAAAGACAACAAGATTCCAAGTTTCGTCGCTCGCTCCCCAGAGAATCTGTATGTTCAGCCATCTGTTGACGATGAAACCCAACCTCAACTGGCAATCTTTGTGTACAAGACTCTTGGTAGATCACTCAAGGCGTCGTATCCAGATGCTAAGACGAAAGAGTTAGACGATAATGCTGAGTATGACCTTATCGACTACTACTCGCCAGAGGAAAGAGTTAGATTCGTCGATAATGAAGGTATCGAGCTTGTAAGAGCGAAGAATGTACTCAACCGTGTGCCTGTGTATCTCTTTCCTGGTATTCTTATGGCGAACTCTATGTGGGGTTCGTCTATGCTTCTTCGCGGTATGCCAGCAGAGAAAGAGATTGTAAGATTGTATTCTCAACAGGCGCTCTATTTGAGAGATGCGGTTGAAGCTCCCATGGTCATCAATGATCCGGTAAACGTACCGGAAAACGCGCGCTGGAACCGCGATATGGCGATTGAGGTTGGCCCGCAGGGCCGCGTGAGCCGCGCGCAAACGGCGTCAATCGACGGTCAGATGCTCGAATACCGACTCCGTGAAATGGAAAATAACCTGAACCAGGCCATGGACTTTTCGCCTATTCTTCAGGGGCAAGCGGTAGGTTCCTATCTCACCGGCAAGGGTGTGACGAGCCTACAGCAACCGATCATCCAGCGCCTTGCCTCGAAGCTACAACCGATGTTTCCGATCTATTCTCAGGTTTACAAAGACGCTCTTATCCTCTGGAACAAAGCAGGGTCAGGAAGCTACACCGTATACGGAGAGAAGTCTGGTTCGATGTTCGCCGAAGAATTCAACCCGAAGAAGGATATCGACCCCCGCTATGTAGAGAATATCGTCTACCTCGATACTGCGTCATTCGTTGACCGTACGAGCGCTAAGATCGGTGCGCTTCAGGAGCTTGGGCAGGGCGTCAAGAGCAAGCGCCGCTACCTTGAACTTGACCCGGATTGTGACGATGTTGAGTTGGAGTTGCAGCGTATCAAGGAAGACAGGATGGAAGATATCCAGCTTCAAGTGCAGCAAGCACAGATGATGAATGCCGCATCTCAGCCACAAATGCAAGCCGCTCCGGGACAGCCAACTGCTGTACAGGGCCAGGTTCCTCCCGAAGGACAGCCATCAGAGCCCGGACAGTCCCCCACCACTGGCGAGCCGCCGGTTGAGGGCGCTCCTCCTGGTGGTGAGGCAGGCGAAGATATCCTTGGCCCTGTGGCTGAAGTGTTCCGTGGCATTAAGAAGATTCGCGGACAAGTATTCCTTGTGGGCGACATTCTCCTCGACGGTCTGACTGCCGAGGAGATCGCTGGTTCGTTCCTGGAGGTTATCATTAGTGAGCCTCTTGATAAGCAGACGATCCTCAACGGCATCCGTCAGACTCTCATCTCCGGCTTTGCCGACCAGGGCCAAATCGTGTTCCATGAAAATATGGCGATGCTTGACGGGCATCCGAACCTGGAAGTCACTCCGGGCACAACCGGCACAACGGTTTCCGAGGGTGCGCCGCAAGCCCCCGAAGAAGTAGACGTTGGCCCAGGACTGCCAGAGGAAGCACAGACTGGTGGCCCGGTACCTGGCGAGGAACCGCCCCCTGGCGGTATGCCTCCGCAGGGCGGCTTGCCGCCTGAGTTGATGGGGATGATGTAATGCCAACGCTCAAACCGAATAAGAACTATGGTGACCAGGGCGCTATTGACAGCTTGGTGCGGCAGGCGTCGGGGATGAAGCAAGCAGCGAGCGACACTGTTCCGACTGCCCGCAATCCTGTTGGCAGGCCGCAGGGTAGCGGCTCTCCGACAGTGGTGCAATCCAGCATGGCGGCTCCCCAGGGCGGTGGTGCTCTCGATCCGACGATTCCAGCCGACGCTACGGCCCTGATGGAACGGGCTGCACGGATGACTGCACTCGCCCAAATGACGGCGGGATACGCCGACGATCCACTCTACGGTACGTGGATGAATGAATATGCGAAGCGTATGCGTTCAGACGCGGAACAAGCCCTGCGGGACGTGAAGGACAATACCCCAGACTTCAACGTAGGGTAGTCGTTGCCTAACGACATCCAAACGCTGCGAATCGAGCAGCTAAAGCGCAAGCGCAAGCAGGAAGAAGACAAGCAACCCCAGCCGGTCACTGGAACATTCACCAGACCGGACGCTGGCACTCGTGCCGCGAACATCGCCAAGGCGTACTTCGGCAAGACGGGGAAGCTCCCTTCGCCCGAGAAGATGATTGCCTTCGTCAAGGCGACTGAGAAGACTAACCTCACGCCAGACCAGTACGATGCTTTCTTCCCCGACTGGGTCAAGGAAATGAAAGACCCGCAGGATATCAAACTGTGGGAGTTCACCATTGACCGCGTGCAGAGGCAGCTTGCGAGCAAGTATACCGCCGCGAAGCCCGCAGTCCCCGAACTTGAGAAGCCGCAGAAGACGACGCCCGCCGCGCAGCCCGCCCCTCCCGTCGCCGACAACCCCACCGTCAAGCGTATCAAGCTTGAGATGGCGGATAGGGCGACCCTTGGCGCACGGGCATCCGAGTTCTTCTACGATAACGGCGACGAGGACGACAAGGCGATCAACACGTTCCTCTCGAAGCACGAGAGGGATAAATCTGTTATGGACGCCGCATCCATTTCCCTGCTGCGTAAGCAGTATATGAAAAAGGATCGCGACGAACTGAGTCAGGAAGAACAGACCGACCTCGACGCATTGGCGTTGAAGTTGTCGAGCCTCTACGATTCCGACGGCTTCGCTGAACATTACGGGAATGACCTGCAGAATGTCACCTGGGACAAGTTCTTTGACAAGCATGTCATGTGGTATGTGATGGGCGCGAATATTGGTCACGCAATGCGCGACACTGAGAAAGCGACACCAGAACAACTTGAGAAGAAGAAGACCGCAATGAAGAACATCGAGTTGGCAACGCATGGCGTTGTCAAGGGTGACGCCGATCTGCGTGAGTACACCGAGTTAATTGGGCTGATGGGCGACCCGACTACTGGCCTCAGCGCTAATGACCAGATGGCTGACTTCATCTACACTGGGTATTCTAACGCCAAGCGCGATTCGTGGACAGAGCAACGCACGCTTGCGAACTACGTCGCGGAGTTCGGTGTCGAGTGGTTGCCAACCGATAAGGCGAAAATCTACGAAGAGAACATGTCCGACTGGGAGCGCTATATGACTAGCGCTGATGACGTTGTTGGGCAGATGCGTGAGAAGGCCGCCGAGTATGGTGGCGGCGAAGCCCTTATTGACGTGATGATCGAAGAGGCTACCGGAGATAGCAGCGACATCCCGGTCGGGACTGGCATTGAGCCGGGTGACGTGCCGCTCGAAGAGCCAAAGGGAGAGCTTGAGAGCGCTATGGGACTCCCCACCGGAAAGGCGCTTGACCCAAAGACTCGGCATTACGTTCGGACGTACATTGCACCGAAGGTGGGAACCGCGCTCGCCCCGGTCGCCGATGTCTTGACCTGGTCGCAGATCAAGTATAACCAAGCGATGATGACCGCCTACCTTCTGGATAAGCAGCAGGCTTGGGAAACCGCAGAAGCCGCAGCCCGCGCTCGCGGAGAGACTATTGACGGCAGACCCCTTGCCTATGACCGTGACAAGAAAGGGTCATTCCTGGAGAACCTTGTCACCATGGGCAACGCTGGAGCGATTGACAAGATGGTTGCCGCGTGGGATCAGGCTGAAGACATCGCTGTAAACAACCCCAACGGCACGGCGTGGATGGATCAGATGTTCCGTGACAACGGTATCAATCCGGATGAACACAGAACTTGGGTGTTCATATCTGACTTGGTTGCCAGCGTGGTTGTTGGGGCACCGGCGGAAGCCGGGGTTATGGCGCTCAGCAAGGCCGGGTGGAAGGTTTCCGCTAGCACGTCGGCGAAGCTCGCTCGCAAGTCGCTTTCTCCGAAACTGGCGCTTAGGACTGCGGATGCCACGGTTGATGCCGCTGAGGCCGAGGCAGACGTGCTCCGCATGGAACGCGCGTTGCGTACCACGAAAGGACAGGCGGCAGTAGAAAAGGACGCGACGAAGGCCGCTGCCAAAGCCGCGAAAGCGAAGACTATTGCCGCTCAGCTCAAGCGTGCCCGTACCACGCAGGCGGACGCGCGACTCGCCAAGGGTTTGCTTGATCGCCCCGCGTGGTATGACACGATGGCCGTCGGTCTGTCGAAGAGTAAACAAAGCGGCCACCAACTCTACCGTGTGTTCTCTGTTGACGAGTACGGGATGCCAGAGCCGACCCGCGACAATATGTACAAGATCCTCGACCAGATAGGCGATGCAACCGATCCAGACGAGATCACCAGACTGATGGTCACGTTGCGCGGCGCTCCGTATCTGCAAAACATTGACCCGGCGACCCTCTGGATTGGTCGTCAAAACAAGTACGCGAGATGGGTCGTCGGGGAGGACACCTACCAGTCTAGTGCGATGGTCAACCCGAAGGGTCGTCGCATCGAGCGCGGAGCCGAGGAAATCTATAGCAATATTGAGCGCGTAGCCCGCCAGACAAACATGGGTCTTGGTGTTGCCGACAAATCTTTGTCAATCAAGATTATGAATGAACTGTTGGAGAAGGCGTGGAAGGTGTCCGGGAAGACACCCGAGGAAGTGCAGTTCGGCAGGCAGGCAGTCTATCGTGAGATGTGGGATACGATTGAAGCCAACATGCGGAAGCGCGGCACTCCCAAGAGGCAGGCTGACACTATCCGTAAGTTCGCTCGTATCAAGGGCATCGCGGACAACGAGCTTGACTTCACAGACGAATGGACAACCTATCGTTCTTATCTTCTCGCCAAGCGTTCCCGCACGAAGCTCGTCAGGGAAAAGGGCGGTCCGAACTATGGGCAGGGTCGTGAACGCCCGGAACTTACCGACAAGGACGCGGCTCTAGGTCGTCAAAAGACTCCTATGCTGGAAGTCCAGCTCGCCAAAGACTTGTACGATCCGCAGGATATCGCCGACCTGGTGAACTTCCAGCGTGGACATATCTTTGCCGAGCTGGTACAGAATACGGGCGCTTGGGGTGTCGGTGGTCCGACAATCACCGGCGCAACGGCAGCATTCCGTACGCTTGCTCTCGCTCGTATGGGCTTCGGACTCTCTGCGTTGATGATCGACGAGTTCTGGCGGCAGCCGTTTGAGAAGGCTTTCTGGACGCAGCGCGTAGCACATCCGCTGCAACGACGCACCGCCGTACAGATCGCCAAGGATAACGGTCAGTTTGACCGCGCCGCGTCTAATGCTGTCACTGAACTTATGCACAATAACGAAGTGCTTGACCCAATTGCTCCTGGTTCCGTTGATTACCATCCGATGTTCAGTGCCTTCACGAAGCAGCTACAGAACGAGCCGGTTGTCAAGGAAGTGTTCCTAGACATGACGCGCGAGCCTGGCGAGAGCCTTGATTCATTCATGGCTCGCTTTGAGAAGGAAATGACTGACAAGATATTCGAGGATTCCCGCACTGGCGAAGTCATGCGGTTACACATGGGGCAGATGAAGAAAGACCTAAAGGGAGAGTATAGAAACCCGCAGGAGGTCACGCAGGCTCAGGAGCAATATGACAAGACGCTACGCGATCTTTTCTCCGACTACCAAGACAAGAAGGCAGCCCGCGATGCGCTCAACAAAGAAAACCAATCTCTCAAGAAGTCGCCAACCCCAGACGCCGACCGTCTCGCGGAAGTGTCCACTGACCTAAAGCGAGTGAGGACAGAGGCGCGACAAGCATATCAGGCTCTTCAGCGGGCTGAGAGAAAGGGTCGCCCAGCGCTGGCTCTCGGTAAGCGGGCGCAGGAGTGGGTAGAGGACGTGTCCGACAACCTCCGCGTGTACGCCGCCGACGATACACTGATGAACTCCCTACGAACGAACGGCAAGGTGAGCAGGAGACAGCTTAAGCGGGCCGAAGAGAATCTCAGGAACCAAGGCGTTCCGATGAAGATTATCGCTGGGGTCCGTGCCGCCCCACACTCGCAGCCTGGAAGCCTACCCGTCATTACGCGCTTCGCCGAGTGGGGTCCGTACCGCCTGCTGCAAGCGATGAGCAACGCAACGCGGCGTGCTACTTTCTCTGACCACTACTCCGCGTATTTGCAGGAGTTCCTTGACGCCGGGCTTGATGAGAAAGTGGCTGCCGCGCGTGCAGGTTTCCGGGCACAGAAGGCTACCGACAGGGCTATGTACACTCCTGGTTGGTCGATGGCAGAACACAATCTGAGCAACGTGTTCCTGTTCATGCCAGCCTATCGTCAGGCCGCGCTCTACTGGGGGAAGACTCTTGCCAAGCATCCTGTTGTTCTTCCGATGCTTGCAGACAAAATGAACACGGACTACCTCTCTGTTTCAGTCGGAGACTATCGCATGGCATTGCCGATGCCTCTGTGGGCGACTGGTTCGCCTGCCGACATGGCTACGCCCGGTATGTCGGCCCCGGTTCTACTTCCCCTGCGAGCGCTCAACTACGCGACCGGATGGGCGAAGACCGATGATGGCAACTACGAATACACCGGCGCGACAAAACTCGACCAGCTATCGAGCATTCCGCCGCTTGCCTTTATGGATAAGAGCACGTCTCCGATGATGGAGTTTGACGATCTTGGCTGGGGGATGAAACCGAACTGGTTCGATGTCCCCGGTCAGGAGGGGAACTTCCTCGGCGTGTTGATGACAAGCGGCTTCATGTCGCTATGGCGCGACCCGATGAAGCGTCAACAACACGCGGTGAACCTCGCCGACTCCATGACCTCTCGCGGTGTCAAGCCAGACTTCAAGCAGGCGATCAGCGAGATGGCAGAGCAACCATTCTGGTGGAAGGCGCTTACCGGGACTGGCATGGTGGAAAACCCTGACGCGGTTCTTTCAGCGCTGACCCGAACCCTGTTCGTCAACCGTGTGCGCTACACCCCATCCGACCTTGAGGCTGCCAAGAAGGGCGATTGGGGTCAGCTTCTTTTCGGCAAGCAGGCACGCACGATGGTAGAAGCGAAGTGGGAATACCAGCAGGCATACGGTGACGTTGCCAAACAGCGCGATATCGAGCGCAAGTATCCAGAACTTCGGGCACTCAATGACTTCTACAAAATGAACGCGGCACAGAGGGCAGAGTTCTGGGCGGATGACAAGAACCTGTGGCTCTTCCCGTTTACGAACAGCAAGAACTCCTATACTGCCGAAGGCCGTCCGCTCATAGGCAGCGAGTATTACCTGCAGCTCAAAGAGGGCGGCGTCTATCGCAAGAATCGCGAGCAGTATCTAGAGGATATGGATAAGAAGTGGCTCAATATCGGTTGGGATCGTAAGCTAAAGATCATTGAGTCGAACAAAGATAGAGATATGAAGACCGCTAAGAAGTTCGCGCTTGACGCGATCAACCGCATCGCTGCGGGAGACAAGGAACGGAAAGAGCGTCTTCTGACTGAATATGACATCTTCTATAACGGGTGGCTAGACGGCTCCGCTGATGGTAAGTATGGTGAGGGTAAACAGTCGCTTGATTGGCTAGTCGTCGCAGCGCAAGACGCCGGTATCGAGGATGAGATATTCAAGTGGAATCCAGATTCGATCATGCAAAGATACTGGGATGATCGCAGCATTATCGGATCGGGAGAAACAATCGAAGGTGTCGGACAGCGTCCCGAGGGCGCTGACACGAACGGAGTCGAGGGGCAGTTCGAGAACAACGGACTCTATGGAGTGAAGAACAAGACCAGGCGTATGGGGGTTCGTGCTTTCACCGACGCGATGCAAGAGACTGTCCCATCTCGCTATCGCAGACTCTTTGATGTCAAGTCGTCGATCTCTTACGAGGGTCTGAAGAAGTCTATCGAAGATGACGACATGTGGCGTAACCGCACTATTCTCAAGCTCGCCTCTAATGAATGGTGGAAGACCAGCGATATCTTCTATGACTATTCGTCTGTTGGAGTGCCCGTGAGTCAGGACATCCGCAGAATCAAGAATGACCTCGACAGCCTGTACTCCAAGTACAACACGAGGCTTGGTGATCTCTATCCGACCAGCAAGGAAGGGCGTGTAATTCGTGCTTGGTATATCGGTGAGCGTGACAAGATTCTATCGCGCGATGCGGCTACACCGTTGCGCGACGGTCCGGCTGGGAGGTTGATGTTCACCTACCTGACCGATCCTGGCGGCGGGCAGAAGGTCGATAAGAACTATGTCAAACACGCGGTTGCCGTTATGGGGCGCGGGAATGTTGATTACGAGCGTCTACTTCTTGACTGGGAAAGTCTCGGCAAGGAAGTGAATCTCCCGTCCGCGACTGCTAGTCGTGTTCGTTCTGCTACTGCTTGGGCATCTGTTCTTGCTGTTGCTATCGACTATCGTCGGAAGATGAAGAGCCAGTGGAATGATAGCATGAAGTCGAAGGGTGTCAGCCCCGATTCTAAGGCTGGGAAAGTATACTTGCAAAAACTCACGTGGTATGTTAGTATATGGAAGAGTAGGTCCGATACTTTCAAGACTGAATGGGACGAAGCCGGGGGTGACAAGATGATTCCTACGTTCCTGGACGTTCTGTACTAATGGCGAATACCCAAGGTTCTGGAAGTAGTTGGGACTTCGGCGGTGGTAGCAGCAGTTCAAGCAATCCTGACGATCGCTGGAACAAGCCGCTTACTAAAGAGCAGAGAGCGGCATACAATAACTGGCTGAAGAACACAGATTCAAAGGGTGCCTGGAAGCCGGGTAGCGGGCCAAGCAGTTCCGGTGGCAGCACCGGCGGATCGGGCGGTGGCTACTATGGTAGTTCTGGTGGCGGCGGGGGAGGGGGTGCGTCCTCGAATAAGGCATATGTCAACTATTACACGCGCATCCTTGGAATCAAGCCGAACATGTCGCTGGTCAAGAAGGCTGTCTCCGGTAACTACACGATGCAAGAATTCCAACTACTTGTGCAGCGCAACGACACGAACCGCTATCTCAGGACAGCCCAGGGACAGCAAGCAGTATCCAACTTCCGTACCCTGTGGGCGCGAATCTTCCCAAGTCTCGGATCGCAACCGGGTATGTCGGCGCTGAAGGCGTACCTGAAGCAGAAGCCTAGCGGGAACGCGATGAAAGTGACGAACCCTACATCAATACGGGATATGTACGCTTTCCTCGCCAAGACGAAGAAGTTCAAGAGCGTGTATGGAGACTTCGCCGGAACGCAGTTTGAGCGTACGTTGGACTTCGACGGATACCGCCGCTACAAGGACCAGTTCCAGAATATTATGAGTCAGTACACCGGGCAAAAGGCGGCAGACGAGCAAGTAAGCCTGTTCTTCAAGAGCGACATTACGCCCGATACGTTCGAGCGCAATCTGACCACTGTACTTGGTGGCAAGGATGCTTACGCATGGGCCGCTGGTCAGCAGGTCGGTGCGAAGGAACAAACGAATGCCATGTATGGCCTCAAGGGAGGGATGCAAACCCTACAGAAAATCGCTGAAGCACTTGAGACGCGTCAAAACTATATGGGCGCGAAGCAAGCACAGTTCGGCCTTCGCCAAGGCGAGACAGGCCGCATTGAACAGTCTATTTATGGATGAGGGGTAGAACATGGCGTTTGAGCAGAACCAGCCAGTTGAGGAACAGAGCGACGATTGGGATATCGACGAACTACTCGGTGACGACGATCCGGTTGTTGAAGCTGAGGAACGAAAGCTTGATACGGAAGTGCAGTCGCTCAAGAAGGCTACTCGTAAGATTGCCGAGAAGCAGGCTGAGGGCGAACGCAAGGCAGCCGTTGAGCGCTTGACCAGTGATTTCTACAGCAATGCGTCGGATACGGAGCGCGAGCTTGCCGATGTCTTGCTGCCCGGCCTGTCGGAACCTGGAAAGGTGAAGGCGGCCCTCGATTTGGCAAAGGCTAAGGCTGCCAAGCTCGACGGTGGCAACAAGCCGGTAGAAGAGAGCGAAGAGAGCGACGATAGCGCGGCTGCGGCTTTCGCACCGCCCGTGCAGTCTGGCGCTCCTCGCGTAGAAGACCCTGATGAGAAAATCCTTGACCGGATCGCACATGGCGATACCAAGGCGGCTCTGGCCTATTGGCTGAAAGATTCAGTCATGGCCGATCACTTCAGGGACGCCCGCAAGGGTAGGTGATCGAGCGGCGGGGGTGCCTGCCAACGTCACCAAGCACGTCACAAACAGTAGCCGATGCCCTGCCTGTTGATGGCTCACAACCTCGGCAGGCAGAGGCACAGGGAGATAGCAGTCAGCCGTAGGCGACCGCTTCACTTGCAGGCGAACGACAGTATGTAAACCGTTCGCGTCCCGTTATGGGATGCATGTAAGGAGGTGGTCAGATTGGCTTGGCCGGATCCTGGCACTATCGCAACCTGGGATAAGACTGCAAACAGTATGGGTCGGAGCATTGACCCTGTTCTTTGGCCGATGCTCTGCACGCAGTCTCGTCTCATTGATCTTATCCCTAAGTTCTCTGTTGACAACGACCTCTTCGAGTGGGAGAGCGCGGGTACCAACTCGCGTATCTACACTGAGGCTAGTTCTGGCTCAACCACGATTGATGGCAGTGGTTCCAACACTGCGCTTGTCGTTACGGATGCTACTGGGCTGCAAGAGGGTGATGTGATTCGCAACGCGACTCGCGCCACCCCTATCGGTACTTATGGTGCCGACGAACTCATGGAGATCACCGCTGTCTCCACCAATACCTTGACTGTCGTTCGTGACTCTGGTCGCTACAACAGCGGTACTGGTTCAACGATTCACGCCTTGGCCGATACGTTTGAGGTTGTCTACCCGGCTAAGGAAGAGGGTAGTTCTCCAGACGCTAACCGTTACAAGGATGTTACCCTCTACAAGAACTACACGCAGATTCTTGACATGCACCTGAAGCTCACCGGCTCGCAGCTCGCCTCCAAGCGCCTGCTCCCCGCTGACAACCTTCAGCGTCAGTTCGACGATCGTCTTGTGGAACTGATGAACTTCGTTGAAAGCATGTTCCTTTACGGCGTGGTTCAGTACGGTGGTTCTGGTACTGATGCTGATGCTATGGTCGGTAGCGATAGCTACGTCCGTCGCACTAAGGGCTTCCAGCAGTTCCAGTACACGGCGGCTGCGGCTACCGCTGGTACGCTCGATTACGCCACCAAGGATGTAACCGAGACTGCTATCAACGACGTGATGGAAAAGATCATGAACACGGGCACCAGCCCGAACGATCGCTACATCATCGTTGCTGCCAATCCGAACATCCGCAAGATCAAGGCGTTCGGTGCGGACAAGGTCCGTATTACTCAGGCCGAGTCCGTGTGGGGCCGCTCGATTCAGCAGTACGAGAGCGATCTTGGTATCACGATGGAGCTTGTCCCTTGTTACAACATGAGCAAGTCCGATCTGTTCATCGTCAATATGAGCAAGGTTGGTTATGCCACCTTCCGTCCGATGGAGAAGGAAGAGTGGGGCAAGGGCACGTCGTCCCCGAATGGCGTGGACGCGTGGAATCAGCGCTACCTCGGCGAAGTCGGTGTCAAGGTTGTTGACGCTGGCAAGAGCCATGGGGCAATCAGCTACATCGGCTGGTAAACAAGTAAATCCACGGGGGGTGGGGGAATACTCCTCTGCCCCCCGCTGGTAGAAAGGGGGGAGCCATATGGGCGTTCCCAAGGGTCCAAGTGTAGGACCGAACATCGGAAACTCGCGCAATATGCCTACCGCTTCCGGTGCACACAATTTCCAGCGGTCCTATTACAAGCACGCTGGTGCGAGCGGTGACGTTCGCGCTCATTACGAAGATTTAGAGTTTACGTCCACTGGTGCAGGCGAGACGCTTCGGCTTCGCGGCATCGCCAACGGCCTGCTTGTCGCCACTGGCGGCACGGTCAACGCTCTGCATGCCACCGGCCGCGTCGCGGCTGCGAAGACTGTTAGCGGTGCGCTCAATGCGATCCGTGCCACACTGGAAGTCGCCGGTACTACCCCGACTCCCGGGGGTACGCTGGCTGCGATTCAGTTGGACAGCAATATTGTGACTGGTGCAACGATGGGTGCGGAGACGGCATTCATTCGCGTCACTGACTCTGGTGCTACTGCTATCGCCAACCTGTTCAACCTCCCGACTCTCGGCGACGGGCTTCTGACTGCGGCCCACACGGCTCAGACTAACACCCACAGCATCCGCTGTCGCATTGGCGGCACCACGTATTATATCCCCTGCCACTCGACGGCTACCGGCAGGTCGTAATGCTTATTACCAGGGAACTACTCTTGGAGCGAAAGGAAACGCTGAAGACTAGCTACGATCAAATCGTAGCTGATATGAATGCGTATCTTGGTGCGCTTCAGGACGTGGATCACTGGCTGGAGGTCTTCGACGAGGGGGAGTTTGTCTTCTCCCCCGAGTCGCCTCTGGTCGAAGAGATAGAGTAATGCTTCGGATGAAGCGCAATGAAGAACGGGGGAGTATATGGCCTATGTTGAACGAATGATCCTGTTTAGTTCCGCGACACGGACTACCGCTGTGGCTAACTCTGGCGGTACTGCTGTGAAGATGCGGAATCGGGCATGGAAAAGAGCTGAGTTTCTATTGAACGTCACCGCCACAGCAGGAGTCGCAGGTGACGTTCTCGATGTATACGTAGATGTAATGGCTCCTGACGGCGTAACTTGGTTGAATGCTATCCACTTCACTCAGGTTGCTGGTGACTCCGCAGCTATCAAGCACTATGCAGTTCTTGATTCAGCTTCCGTTGCGGCTACCACCTTCAATGTGACGACTGACTGTGCTTCTGGTGTCACCAAGCCGTATCTCTTCGGTCCTCAGATTCGTGGACGCTACACACTTGTGGATGCTGGCGCTCACGGTCAGTCGGTGACGTTCGAACTCACCGGCCAAGTCGAACTGTACTGAGGGGGGATATGAAAATCAAAGTAGTTTCAGAGTGCGTGGAGTGCGGAGGTACGAGTTTCACTGACCTGCCTGAAGGCTCTAGCGCCCATCGCTGGAAGGATAGGGAAGATCATCCGCATTGTATGTGTGATGAGTGCGGCGCGTGGTTCTGGCAGGAAGCCGTTGTGTCCGAGGCGCGTCACAGCGGGCCGGACGCTCCGGCAGACGGGGATTACAAAGCGATGTTTGCGGAACTCAGGAAGTATAAGGGTATCCAGAAGAGACAGCTCATGTCCTACAAAAAGGCCGCCAAGGCTCTTGAGGAAAAGATTGCAGAAATGGAGGTGAGCGATGGCAGTTGACCCAAAGCTTTCCTACGCAGGTACTAACGTGATGCAGGACGGCTTGAGTACGGCGCTCAACTCCGGAAAGCTGCGAGTTTACGACTCCGCTTCGGCTATTCCGACGAACGCTGACGACTCCGTTGGTGCGGATGCTCTTGCCGCCGAGCTGACGTTGAACGCTGATTTCGCCGCCGCTTCAAGCAACGGTGTGCTGACCGCCGGAGCGATTACCGCTGACAGTTCTGCAAACGCGACCGTAGCTGCCGCTGACTACTATCGTTTGTGGGATTCGGCAGGGACCACTTGCTACTTCCAAGATACAGTGGGGACTGACACGAGTGGCCTTGTTTTGAATAGCGTGGCGATCCAATCAGGTGCCAATGTAGCGGTTACGTCTCTGACATTGACACTGCCGAGAGAATGAGGTGCGTTTGCTTAAGCGTGTAGTTCTAGTTGCGTCCTTGCTGGTCGTTGGGTCACTCGCCGGGTGTAGTCTCATCCCCGGCGGTGATCCGACGCCGACTCCTACGCCTACCCCGACAATTGAGCCTAGCGCGTCAGTAGACCCGACGCCGACCCCGACACTTACGATAGAGCCGAGCGTTGAACCGACGCCGACTGTAGAGCCAAGCATCGAGCCAACTCCCACTGTAGAACCAAGCGTGGAACCAACACCTACGCAGACTCCAACTGTTTCCCCGACCCCAACTGTTGAGCCGAGCGTAGAGCCGAGTCCAACTCCTACTATCTCGCCTACGCCTACGCCAACGCTCGCGGGAGTGTCAGTGGAAGAGTTTGGCGCGAACGGGAGCGACCAGACCGATGATACGGCGGCCATTCAGAGCGCCATTGATTCTCTCGGGAAGAACGGTGGGACGGTTGTGTTCCCCAGTGGAGTCTACATGGTCAGCAACCCTGTGAAGCTTCCATCTGGAAATCTATCCGAACTAGACATCGTCGGTTACGAAGCGACGATCAAGCTCACGAATACAAAGCCGCGCTTTCTTGCTTGGAATCGTACAGCGTCCGGGCAGGTCTTCCGTAATATCTCAGTGGTGGGGTTCACTGTTGACGCCAATGGAAAGCATCCCGCCAGCGGTTCATACTCCGTGCTTGGTTTCGACGATGCGAATATCGGTGGGTACGGAACGCCGTACAGTATCTCCATCGAGAACATCACCGTGCTTGACTGTGATGTTGTCAACGTAGCCACTAGTCCAACGTCGGCGTGGAATCCATGCGTAATCAACGTGTTTGTTTCTGGCACTGGGCATATCACCGACATCGACATTGAACGCTGTCACCTTGAGGGTGGATCGCGTGGTATCAATGTCTGGGGTGCAGATAGCGGCAGCAATATCACAATGGACCGAGTGTATATCCGCAACTGCTGGCACGATACGGGGATCAATCCGACTTCGTTCTCGGCGTCAACGAACTACCATATCGGACAGTTCGCAAAGGTCGGAACAGTCGAGTTGACCGGAAACTACGGCACTCGTGCTTTCGATTGCGGTATTGAGATTGACCAGCCTGCAAACGGCTTAGTTGCAAACTGCGTTGAGGAGAACTGCTATTACAACGAGTTCTACTACACGAACTTTGTGACGCCTCTCTCTGGCTCTGGAGTCACCACGTTCCGCGATTGCACGGCACGCACTACTATCTCTGTCCGTGGCGGAACTGGGTTGACAATAGGCGATGAGGGAGTAGCTATCGGTCGTATCAATCTAGACGGGTATGTTACTGCTCTCTCCTATGGGACTAAAGTCAAGGTGCAAGTCAACTCCGGGGTTACTCTCGGTGGCTTGTATGTTGACGGTGTGAAGACTACTGCTACTCGCTGGTGAGGGGGATGTATGGAAGTCGTCAAGCATAACTGGAACTGGAATGGTGAGCTAGGAGTTCGTCGTGGCCTACCGCCGTACATTGTCCACCATCACGAGGCGGGCTACGGTACTCCCGAGCAAATCCACAAGCAGCATATCGCCCAAGGCTGGCGCGGGATCGCGTATCACTACTTCATCACGCGTAAGGGCGTCGTTCACGCGGGGCGTCCTGAGTGGGCTATGGGCGGTCACACTTTCCAGCACAACGACTGTATTGGAATCTGTTGTGAGGGGGAGTTGCACAAGTACCGCATGACCCCCGAGCAGAGGGCGGCTGCCCAAGAGCTGACCAGGGCGATCCATGCTCGTTACGCGGCTATCAAGGACAAGAAGCACAGCAACCTCAATGCCACGGCTTGCCCCGGCAAGTATTACGAGTTCGCTTACATCACTAAGCCTGTGGCTGCTCTTCTGCCACGCGCACGTCGCGGCGATCTCAAGCGGGCTATGGTGATCTGGGCAAAGAAGTGGAACGAAACACACGCAGACATGCATATCGACATTCCGAGAGTGTCATACTCGAACTGGTGGGGACTCGCGGCACGTCGGCTCGCGTGGAGGGTTTCTAAGCAGATACACGCTATCAATCCGTCCGTCCCTACTAGCACAAAGCCCACTAGGGCTATTGCTAAGGTTCTGTTGAAGAACATCTAGTGGCCACCCGCTTCTACCTCCCATCTAGCGGCACCTCCCCGCTCCCCTCCCTGGCAATCGACAGCCAATGGGAGGGGAGCGCCAGCACGTTCTACCGCGCCCCTCTGCCGACCACGAAAACCGACACGGCACTGACCGACAAGGCGGCGCGGTTCAACTCCACGGCGACACGGCAGGACTGCTGGGCACAGTTTGTCAGTGAGCCGCTGACCCATCGGCAGGCGTTCTACACCTCAGACACGGCCTCGATCATCGTCCGGGGCCTTGAGGGCGATGCGAAATGCGACGCGCACATTGCCTTCGTCTTGCGCCTCGTCTCAGGCGACGGCTCCACCGTGCGCGGCATCCTGCGCGGTTACATGGCGGCCTCGACCGAACTGACCACCTCGGCGCTGACGCGCATCATCTCGGGGGCGACATTCACCGCCGCTCAGGGGGAGATCGGTGACAGGTTCGTGCTTGAAGTCGGTTCGCACGGCGTCACCCCGGACGTGGGCTACGACGTCACCTGGAGGTTTGGCGACCCCACCGCGACCGCCGACTTCGCGTTCACGGCGGGCCTCACGACCGACCTCTGTCCCTGGCTCGACATCAACACCGCCACGCTCGACTTCGGCAGCCCCGATGCCGATGCTCGCGGCGGCAATGGCTACGGCACGGCGGTCAGCCTCACGCACGGGCTGACGATTGCCGAAGGCGACGTTCTTGAGGCCGTCGTCCACTACAACTCTGCGACCTACACCGTGGCCGACAACAACGGCTCGACGCCGTTCACGGAGCTGCTAGAGCGGGGTGTGACCTCGGGCGCGGCCACCCACGGCTACACGATCTATCGGCGCGTGGCGGGCGCATCGGAACCGGCGACGTTCAACTTCACGCTCTCGACGGCCACGAACTGGTCGATTGCCCTCTACCGGCTGACGGGCATCGACGGCACGACGCCGGAGGACGTGACCCCGGCGGCAGGTACTGAGGCGGCGTCCACCTCTGACGGCACGACGGCGACCTCGACCGGCATGACCACGGGCAGCGCCAACGCCGTCGCGGTGGCCTTCGGCATGACCGACGACACGACGGGCATGGCCAGCCCGACCAGCCCGACCAACTCCTACGTTCAGAAGCTCCATATCTCGAACTACCCGACCACGATCTTCAGCCGCGTCGTCGCCTCGGCTGGTGCGGTCGGCACGATGTCCTACACCCTGCCCGAGACGCAGGACTGGACCGTGACGCTGCTGGCGGCGAAGGCGGCAGTCACATCTTTCACTGGCACGGCGTCCGCCACCCTCACCGGCCTGATGTCCGCGTCCGCGTCAGGGACTTATACACCGCCAGCGGTGACTGGCACTGCGGCAGCTAGCTATACCGGGCTACAATCAGGATCTTCGTCGGGGACCATGACGTTCGCGGGCACGTCAGCCGCCACTCTCACTGGCCTGCTTTCGGGCGAGTCTGTCGGTAGCCTCAAGTTCACGGGAACCTCAGCGGCAACACTCACCGGCTTGCTCGCTGCCTCGGCGTCGGGGACGTACACACCGCTCGCTATTACAGGCACGGCTGCCGCAACACTCACTGGACTTATACAAGCCGAGGCTAGCGGAACTTATACCCCACCGGCAATCACTGGTACAGCCACGGCTAGTTATTCAGGTCTGGAATCCGGGTCGGCGTCCGGTACTCTCAAGTTCACTGGTGATGCGGCAGGAACACTATCTGGTGTGATAGCGGCTAATGCCGACGGAACGTATACGCCAATCCCGGTCACCGGGACTGGCGCTGCTACGCTTTCCGGCCTGATGACGGCGGCGGCTGAGGGAACGTATACGCCTTTGGCGATTACCGGGACGGCAGCGGCTACGCTGACCGGCTTGCTTGCTGCGGCGGCTGAGGGAACCGCCGGGGTTGACTCGTTTACTGGAACCGCGGGGGCCACACTCACGGGGCTGATTAGTTCTAGTGGGGAGGCGGCACTGCTCTTTACGGGCACCGGGTCTTCGTCACTCACCGGGCTGTTGTCCGGAGACGCCTCGGGAACCTACACGCCACCGTCCGTAACCGGCAGCGCGGCTGGCACGTATACTGGCACGGAATCTGGCGCTGCGACTGGGATGCTCATCTTCACGGGTGAATCCGCCGCCGCGATGACTGGCCTGCTTGCGGCTTCTGCCTCTGGAACCTACACACCGCTGGCGATTACCGGAACGGCGTCCGAAACTCTCACCGGGCTGATCGCCGCAGTCGCAGAGGGAACGTACACCCCATTGGCGGTGACTGGTACGGCAAGCGCGATCATCGTCCCCATCATAGCCGCAGCCGAGGGGGCGGTCGCAGGACAATCGCGTACAGGTACAGCGTCGGCAACATTGACTGGCTTGATCGTCGGTGCGGGCATCGGGGTTATCGCCGTCTATCGTCGCTGGACTCCCTACGCGGAGCGCACGAGTCAAGCCGCTGCTAGTCACGTCTACTATGAGATCCGCCGCGTCAATCAGGGCAACAGTCAAAAGCTCTTTGATGGTTCGGCCACACGAACGGGCCAAGGGAGCGCGAGGAGGTATATGGAATGACAACTGCACTCTCAGTTTTGCGTGACTCCGTTCGTATGGCGATGGGTGACTACTACCTTCGTCAGACAGCAACCGCGTCAGGTGACGCATCGCGCACCGTGTTCATGCTTCCCGATGGGAACCTGGAGACAGGATCGCTCGCGGTCTATGTTGACGACGCGCTGCAGACCGTCACCACTCACTACACTTGCGAGGATACAACCGGCAAGGTGACGTTCGTTACGGCTCCAGCGTCAGGAACAGACAATATCGACTTCACCTACAATGTAGCTCAACATTCAGATAGCGAAGTAGACGAGGCGATCAATCGCGGTATTTACAAAGTGTGGCCTTACGTCGCCCCAGTGAAGATGGATACGAGTACGATTACGCTTGACTCCCAGACTTACGAATATGCTCTGCCTTCCGATTGTGCATATCTGAAGCGCGTGGATTACCAATCGACAACGGGGCAGCCGTATAAAGTAGAGCATGGTTGGCGGGTCGTGGACAACGTCGTGAGTACAACTGTCGAGGCTGTGACGACGATCACTCACCCGAGATATCTTTACCTCTATAGCCCGCAGGCGACTGGCACCTTGCGACTCCACTACATCGCCAACCCCGTAGAACTCAGTTCCGACGCAGACACACTGGAAGATCAGGCATTGATTCCGACACGATACAAGTCTGCGGTCATCTACTACGCTTGCGCCTCTCTCAAGCACCATCAAATCCTTCGTCGTTCTTCTGCGAATCAGTTCCACAATGCAGAAAAGGCGAACGTTGTCAAGCTCTACGAACTGCAGCGCGTCGCTACGTATTTCGAGCAGTTGGCTCAGATGGAGTGCGACCGTGCCGCGATTAGCCCGCGAGTGAGGACTTTCTAATGGGCGCGCCCGACCCATACGATATCACCATCACCAATCAGGACGGTGACACAGTAGGGTATGTCTTTGATTGGGGCGAGGAACAACCCCACATCGTAACATCAAACCCGCCGGAAATCCCGGTAGGCACGAGCGCTAACCTGACAACTGCAGGCGGCGAGTTCTCCGCTCGCGACGCTTCGCCGCCATATCCAGTCTCGGTCAACAACTGGCAGGATGGGGCCGGGCAAAACTCCTACGATAAGGAAAAGTCGAGCCCCGACGCGTTCAAAGCTTCCCATTGGATGGACGTGAGCGATGAGGGCCACTTTGAGATCGGTCCGATGCAACTACTCATGGCTGATGCGACTGTCAAAAACGTGGTGGGTGTTGCCAACGGTGCGCTCTACTGTGCTTTCACCCCAGCCGGTTCCGATCCGCGTAACCAGATTCGAGCATTAGGCCGCTATGTTTGCGTTGCCGGATCATCGGCTGGCGACTATCTTTCCGACACTGCAGATACAAGCTTTGTTGTCACTGATGCAACCGACCTTGCGGCGGTGACGGCTGGGCAGGCTACGAAGTTGGCTGCCACCTACTCGATTGCGATTGGCGATTTCCTTTTCTGTCCTCGTCATCGTGAACTACTCAAGGTAACCAATGTTTCCGGAACGACGATCACCGTGAGTCGAGGGCAGGGGGGCACAACTGCCGCTGCGCATACTGCGGGTGAGGCATGGTGGGGCTTCAAGTGGGTGTCAGTTGATCTCAATGGGGACTTTGGCAACTATGAGTGCACTGCTATTACTAGTCATGGTGGATTCACGTACGCTGCGATCTACACACCTGGCGGTACAGACTCCGGCGGCGTGTACTATGGCGCTCCGCTTGACACAGCGAACCTCTGGGCTTCATACGCTGCAACGACTAATGTAGTAGCTCTAGCGTCTTGCGCCGGATATCTCTGTGGCGTGCGGCAGGGGTTGGGAAGCCCGGACACAACTACGGCTGGATACTGGACAACGGCTGGTGTGTGGACAATAGCGTCAGTATCCGCAGCTACCTCAACTAATCCACTGGCGGTAATCGACCACGGCCTCACGGGTTACGACAGCACGAGCGTGTTGACAGCGGGACTCTCCGCTATCAACAACTGGGTCTACTGGGTGACCACAGACGGACAGGAGCGCAGTAATATCTACCGCTATCAGCCGGGAACGGCAGGCAGCTTTGCCCTGGTGGCGTCTCTTCCACAAGGATTTATTGCCTCAAGCGCTATCGGCCATCTCGGCAATCTCTATATCGGGGGCTGGACGGATCAGCAATACGTTGACCCGGACAATGTCAGTGAGGGACGTTATAAGGGTAGTCTCTATATACTCGCTGGTGAATCTGATCTGGTACATCTCGTCACTTGGGGTGGCAAGGATGAGACTGGTGATGTGAGGGTTCGTGGGCTAGCGCCGAATGGTCCCGATATCCACGTAATGACAACCTCCGATGTGAGAATCTACAACGTGGAACGGAGTGCGTGGTGGCATTACGCTGACATCTCTAACGGGTCTGTGTCTGGTGAAACCGGAGATATCCCATGGACAACCAATGGCTTCGTGTACGATCCCACCGATTCTGACGGTGTAGAGCCCGATGACACCGGCTCCTGCACGGGCGATTACACCACAATGACCAAGGATACAGCCACTTCGCCAGCCCTCGTGATTACTGACGGAGACAGTTACAGCGACGGCTATAGCCTTACCATATCTGGCAAGCACGACAAGATATTTGAATGCGCTTCGAATAAGTGGGCGCGCTGGACCGTCGATGGAATACCGGCTCTCGACAGGGGCACTCTCGACGTAGAGTTTGGAAACGGACTCTCTGCCGCTGGTACCTTCGTTGTTGCCGGTGCCAACAAAGAGGTGAGGGTCCGCTGCTTCGCACCTTTGCCGAGTAGCGGACCCGTACCAAGTAATCCTCCAGATATGCAGTTTGCTCTTGGGTTTTACGATTCAGGGGCATATGATTACATAAATAGTTCCGCTTTCGCACAGACACAATGGGTGCAATCTGGCGACATGGTAATCTTCCAGTATAGAGATTTCCATATGCGAGTTACACTCAGTCAGAGTGGGGCAAATCTCTACATAGACGGCGATCTGATACAGAGTATGCCTTACGATAGGCTCAAGACGGTCACTGGTGCAGACGCATCGAAGGTTTGGTTTTCAGTAGGCTGGCCTGGTGTTACGCAAACTAACACCACCAGCGAGCGCATTGGAATAAACAGTATCAAGTTCACACCTGATGAAGTATATCCTCCAGATTATGTGAGTACGCCTACTATTACCGACATGAAGGGGATCGCTGTTTACGAGGGTCGCACAATAGTTCCAGCTCCGGGGCTCGGAGTGAACTGGATTGACCCTCGATTCCAGCACGATACCGCATGGCTACAAACCAGTGACTCTTCCCATCATATGGGCACTGTAGAAAAGTTCTTCTCTTCAGTGGACGTTCAGCATTCTCCACTGACATCCGGCCAGTCAGTCCTGGTAACTGTGTATGTGAATGGCGTAGCTGCCGGTTCTGCGACAAATAGTACCCCGGGATCAAAGACAACCACGGCTAACATGAATGCCTCAGGCAAGTCGATATCAGTAAAGACGACACTCATGGACACCGACAACCAAAATGGGCAGAGATCATGGGCGTATCGATTGCGTGTCAACGATGTAACTGCAAACTTCTTCCCACCAAACTCGCGACTGATTCACAGTATCGTACTCAACTGTCGTCAAGGCGTGACCATGAGTAACAATCAGACGTGGGACCATGATCCCGACACGGCTATCCACCACATTCTCGACATTGCCGACGCGGGGGAAGTCTGTAGGGTCACTGACAGGACAGGAACCTACGATGCGCATGTTGACAAGGCGCAGTTTGCTGAGGGCAAGGGTACAAACTACGGCGGTGTCGTGGGTGCTCTCAGTGCACAAGTGAGGGAACTGTGAAATATGAACCGCTAGTAGCTCCGCAATCTCAGATGCAGACTGGTATGTTGAGCGCTCTGTATGATCCTCCAGTGTGTGTGGTGCGCCGTACATCAGACCAAAGCATTGCCAATAACGAAATTGTTGTTATAAACTTCGAGGCTACCGCTGACAAAGAGATTGACACTGGCGGTATGTTTGCAGCAGGATCACCTACCGTTCTCGCAGTCCAACGGCCAGGCGTATACCTCATAACAGCGTGTGTCGTGTTCGCTGCCAGTGCAACTGGGTATCGTTACGTGATGATAGAGGCAAAGTCCGCCTATGTCGCCCGCGACCTTCGGTCTAACCTCGATACAACTACGCAAGCCCTGAATACAATGGCCGTAGTATCGCTGGCGTCCGGAGACACTATACGACTAGTCGTCAGGCAGACATCAGGCGGGGCGCTAGACGTGCTCACACTTGACGATTACTCGCCACGTCTTAGCGCTGTTTGGCTACGGGCATCGTAGACGGGGTTGACCAATGACACCTCAGCAAGAGCAATCATTCTTGGATAGGCTGGCAAACACCGTGGAGAAAATATCACAGGAGACGGCGGAAAACACCGTCAATATCGCCCTACTCTTCCAGACCACAAAGGCACTGCAGGAGACGGTCAATACAATGGCCAACGAACTCCATGCCGATTACAAGCGTGGTTTCGAGTGTAGGGCTGAGGTGGATGCAGCGATACAAGAAGTCTCAAAAGAGATCGCCAAGAAGTCCGCAGTCGATAACTTCGTTTGGAAGCTCATCGCCGCCATGGCGAGCGTCATCACGATAGCTATGTTCGTTCTCCGGGAGCTTGCTAAATAGGCCCACATGTGGTATGGTTCTGCAAGTGGAAGAGCAGAGACATTCATACGTCATTTCTCCGGATGGTTCTATCGTTTGGATCACTGGTCCGGAGGACTACACGTACGCGTGGGAAGAGATGAACGACAATATGCCGGGCATGGATGAGTGGGACTAAAGGAAGAGAACTATATTCGCAGTCTCCCCTGCCTTATCACTGGCGATCCGCACACCGATTGCGCGCACTTTCCCGTACGTCGTTCTCATGGAGGTGAGAGTACGCTACTCAATATGATCCCGCTGCGGAGAGATTGGCACACACTGACCGACGACTACCGACAGCCATACCGTTCTCTTGTGGAGCAGGTAGCAGTGAGCTTTCACAAGCGCCTTGTTGCCTCGGGGGAGTTTGACGAACGACAGCTTGGTAAACCGTACTGGGAGGAACCGCTTGCCTGACGATTTCGATGTGATGCTGATGACCGCAGAGGAGTTCTCGCAACTGGAGGACTGGCAACTTGATATGGCTCTCCAGCAGTTCACGGGGAACATGGCCGTGCAGAACGCAATCATGCGGGAGAACGCGGGCCAGCACTACAAATACCTCGGCGCGAAAGAACAGTTCGGACATCTCAAGGTAATGGCTTCTACGATCCAAACGCTGAAGAGGACAAAAATCTAATGAGTATCTCGGTAATCAAGCGTGACAACAAGTCAGTGCGTCAGATCATCGATTGCCTTGCGGAGTCAGATGTCAAGTCTCTCGCGGTGATGTACGCCGGTGAGGATGGAGAGTATTCTGTCAAGTTCTCCGACGATCTTACGAACTCAGACCTTATCTCCCTGTTCTTTCGGGCGGCATTGGCTTCGGCCATGCTTGAGATTGAGTAAAGGGGGTGAACTTGGACACTGAGAAACTGCAAGCCGCACTGATCCGTATGTTCTGGACCGGCGTGTTTCCCGTGATCGGCACCCTCGTGGAACGCGGTATTGAGTGGTGGAGCACGAGCGGAAACCCGGAGAGTATCGGCGTGAGCGATGGAGTTGTGATCGTTGGTATCTCCATGGCTCTTTACGGGCTGAAGAAGTATTTCTACTCAGATACGAAGTGGTAGAAGCCCCGACAGTAACGGCGTAACTGGTATCGTCGCTCTACTGTTGGCCCCCACGCCCTACGGGGCGTGGGCTAGGGAGTCGCGCGAGCCACCAGGACGGCAGAGGAGAATGGAGGAAGGCGCGCGACACGCGGTGCTGTAGGTTCGGGGACCACCGCCATGCCCCGCCAGTCTTGCGAGTCTGGCCGCGAAAGCCCGCTCTCATGTGTAATCGGGAGCGGGCTTTCTGCTTTACAAAGTGTAGGCATGTTCGGGAAAGTGCCGACAGTAAGTAACGACGCTACTCCTCAGGGCTTGTATACATTCATCGCTGTATCACGTCTCTGCCTAGGCTTCAGCGTGGAGTTGATCTCACTATACTTGATCTTTCCGTCACATCTTTCCGCAACCAGTGGTATGCATCTATACCTGCTTGCAAGATTGTACAATGCGTTCCAGTCCGCTAGGGATATCGCCCCGCCCGTCTTCGCCTGGATGAACAATGTGCATCCTTCGTCCAGAGCAAGGATATCAACCGGCGAGTGCGACCCTGCGGAGCGGACACAGAAGTATCCTTTCCCATCCAGGTCGTTTCGTATCTCGCGTTCAAAGTTAGCCCCGCGTGCGTACTGTGTCACTGCCCCTCACCGCCCTGCTGGCGCGGCTGCCACTCCGAGCAAGACGTGATGCTGCACCGCGCGGCCCGTTCGGCGGCAAGCTCGGCCCTCACCCTGTCGAACGACCTACCAAGCGCAGCAACTGATTCCCGCTCGGCGGCAAGCTCTGCCTCAGCCTTCTCGGCCCGCTGCACAGCGTGATCGAAAGTCGAGACACCCATCAGCACGAGTTTGTATTCGGCCTCCTCCGCCCGGTTGCGCTGCACGCGGGCGATAGTGGCCGCACACGAACACTCGCCGTATCTGACCTTCTGACGCTCCCATGCTAACTCGCCAGCCCACCGCTCGATGATGCCGGTCAGTTCGGCCAGAGCGAAGTCGGCACACCACGTCTTCGGCGATTCGTCACGCAAATACTCTGCGGTGGAAGGCACGTCCTCACACTTGATGCCCACCGCTGCTAGGCGGGAGAGGATGTCAGTCATGGCCACATCTCCGTATACGGGTGCGCCGCGCCAAAACAGGTGCCACGCACCGTTACGAACCGCTCGTGTGGCTCAGTGTCACTCCAGCGCATCCATCGGTGTAGCACGTCGCTCTCGCGCAGTTCTTCGCCGTCATGGTCTAGGTGTTCGATAGCAGCGGCGGCGGCAACGAACTCAGCCGCATCGATGTGACCGAACCCGAGGTACTTCTCGCTCCACTCGCCGTCAAACCACACGTCACAGTCGTCAGTCATCGTCGCCTCCGTGCTCGGCGTCATAGGCAGCGATCTCGTCACCGAGCGTCCATTCTAATGTGCTCATCTTGAGTCCGAACCGCTCTGCAATCGTTTTCCACTTTTCCACTTCCAGCTCAAGCGCAGCGATAGCGGCGTCAGCTCTAAATGCGAACGCCTCACCGGCGGCAAACGACACTAGCCGAACCGTCTTCTGCGCTCTGTACGCCGCAACATCCGGCAACTCGCTCATGCCTCTCCCTCCTCCACAAATGGCCCCTGCTCGCCAGCGAGGTAGCGGGCGAGGATTGAGGCTTCTTCAGCCCCCGCGGCGGCCCACGCGGCGTCCCACGCGGCGGCCCCCGCGGCGGCACTCGCGGCGTCCCTCGCGGCGGCACTCGCGGCGGCCCACGCGGCGTCCCCCGCGGCGTCCCTCGCGGCGTCCCTCGCGGCGGCCACTGTCACATCCAGGCAGGCGTGCAGTAGTTCGCGTTGGTCGTCCTGCGCGTAGCGATTCACGGCGATCCGCGCGCAATCGACGGCGAATAGGCGTTGTGTTTCCTCGGTCCATGTGTCAACGCGCCTCAACAGACGAATCTGTTCGTAGGCGGCCTTGTTGTCGCCGTTGACGCACTGGCCTCGGGCCTCAACTAGGTACAAGTCCGGACCGATGTGAGCCAATACCTCGGACAGGTCGCGGCAGACGTGATAGCCGGATCGACAGATGGCCGGATTGACCTTCGGCAGCCACTTTCCGGGGCGCTTGCCGCGTGGCAGGTAGTCGGTGTAGTCGCCGTGGCCGTAGGCACCGGAGGTACCATCGAGGAGTTTGTAGCGAGTGGGTGACTCGGGGGTGGCGGTGTTGACCTCGGGTAGCTCGCTCATGACTCGCCCTTCCCAATGCGATGCAGCCAAGCAGCGGTAACATCCTTGCCGTTCATGGGGGTCTTCGAGTGCCCACGCGCGCCCCGATCCCATGCCTCGTTCACTAACCGAATCACGGCACGGGCCTGGCGTCGGTACTTCTCTCGGACAGATTCTCCGGTGGAGTCCCACAGGTTCTCCCGTTCATGCCACAGCTCGCGCAGCCACTTCGCCACCGTCTCCACGTCCAGATCGCCGTACGTCGGCTCTGGCGGGTGGCAGATTGGGCAGGGCTGATGATGTTGCTCCATGAGATTCCCGCGGCTGTCGCACTGCACTACGCACGGCTCCCACTGATGCCCCTTCTCACACTCAAGGATGATGCGATTCAAGTTGTCCTCCCCTCCATTAGTGCGGCCCTTCGTCGTACCCGGTGGCCTCTCCTGCTGCGTCGCTGTCTTGATCTCGGTCGCCCTCGTGCTCGGCAGGATACTTCTTCGCGTGCTGCTTGCAATACAGACCGTCCTTGCCGTATCCACGCGCTCTCTCGCAGCGGTGACGATAAGTCCATGAGCCCCTGACCACGGCGGCACAACGCTCTGACTCGCTTACGCTCCTGTTGTATTCGAAAAGTTTCCTCTCGGCCTCGCGACATGCCCTATCGGCGAGCTGGGCGGCTGCGTGCGCCTCTTTCCACGCGTTCTGTAAAGCGGCGCTCCTATCCCTCTCTTCATTTGTCCACTGGTGCTCGTTCACCTTGTTCATGTTCTTCCTCCCTGTAAATACAGGCACGGAATGATTTCTAAGACACTTTGGCGCGTGCCAAGGCTAGTCGTACCCCTAGAGCTGTTTTTTCCTCCTGAGTCATTTCTTTTGCAGCCCGGTATGGATTTCGCCCAGTCCTGAAAGGCCACAACCAGCACGTCTCCGCCTTGCAGTGCTTCACCTCGTCGTAAGGACGTGACGCAGGCTCCACGCTGCCGTCTGATGTTCGCCACGGGTGCTCGTGCCCTCCTTGGCACGACAAGCAGAACAGGCGGATCGCCCGCTGCGGGTTGACCTTCTCGTGAGCAAGATTGCCATACCCCGATGTCGTGTCTTCGCAAAAATCTTCCACGACATAGCTGGTGCTGACCATACGTTTCATTCCTGCTCCCTCCTACTCGACATGAGTCCGTGCAACGGACACTCTGCGTTGACCCAAAACGCCTGCTTTACGTCTCCCCACGGGAAGCCCCGCCCATGAGCGTTGTCTAAGACTGCACACTTGCAGCCCAAGGCGATCGCTTCGTCCGACCCTGGATTCGGTACATCTTCCATGTCAGTCGTTCCTCTCTAAGAATGTTACGGTGTGCGGGGTGAAGCGTAACCGCACCTTGCCTGTCGGTCCGTTGCGATTTTTCATCACGAGTAAGTCTACATCATTGCTTGCTTCGTACTCTTTGTAAAGGAACATGACGACATCAGCATCTTGCTCGATTGCCCCCGACTCCCTGAGCGACTGTAGTGTTGGCCTCGGCTGCTTCGCGTCCTCTGATTGGAAGCGTGAGTCCGGTCGGTTGAGTTGCGAGAGGGCCAGCACTGGCACCTTGTACTCTTTCGCCATGAGCTTTACCCCGCGCGACATCATTGAAACCTCCAACTGTCGCGACTCTGGCCGCCCGCTCCCCTGAGTGAGCAGTTGTAGGTAATCAATGACAATCAACCCAAGCTTCTGTCGTGTGGCTATTCTGCTCACCCGGCGCTGGATCTCAGCCATTGTCGAGACGCTGTCGTCGATTGCCATGTCCAGCTTTGCCAGAGACGGCGTGGACGCGAACAATCTCGATGTTTCATCCTCGGTGATATCTCCTGTCCTAATCTTCGAGAGTCCTACTCCACTAGTATTGGCCAGCATTCTGTCAACTAATTCCCCCTTGCTCATCTCGACACTGAAAAACAAGACCGGAGCGTTGACAGCCACGTGAGCGGCGATGTTCATGGCCATTGCGCTCTTGCCCTGGGATGGGCGGGCGGCCAACACGACGTAAGAGCCATCCTCTAGACCACCTATCAGACTGTTCAAACCTGTAATATGGGTCTTTCTTCCGCAGGAACGTTTCCCCTTGCTCGCATCATAGATTCGAGCTTCCGCATTGGGAACCAAATCTTTGAGCAATTCCGGTCCGGTAGTATCGCTCTTGTTTGTGAGTGCTGACAATTTCGTCCAAGAGGAGTCTAGCACCTTGTCAGAGTCGAGTTCTTCATAAGCCAGGTCGGATATCTCCAATCCTACAGTTATGAGCTTACGTCTGCGAGCTGTAGACTGCACGATATGAGCGTAGTGGACTGCGTTGCTGATCGCCGGTACGAACTCCACCAGCGTATAGATATAATCAGTGCCGCCTATCCTCTCTGACACGTCCGCTGGGATAGATGCGCATACCGCCACTGGGTCTGGATCAACCCCAGTGGTCCGGATACGAGTGATTGCATCGAATACCTCGCGGTGAGAATCGCGATAGAAGTCCTCGGCGGTGAGAATATCCAACACCTTGTCACACGCATCCGGGCTAGACATCATGGCCCCCAGTACAGACTGCTCGGCGCTGATATCGTTCGGCGGCACACGGTGGTTCACTGGTCCCTCAAGGCTTTAGCATCGTCGTAGCATTGAGTGCAAATCCAAATCTCGTAGTCTGGTGAATATTCGACCTCATCATCAGACCCGCAAATCTCGCACGTAGGATTGCAAGTAATCATTGGTCAACCTCTCCAATAACAAGCAGCTTCCGGACCCTGCACTTCCCTTCCTGAATAGCGATGATATCAGACACTTCGATGTCGCAGGCAATCAACGTGTCACCATTAGTCCAATAGTGTGGGTGCGATACGTGTAAACCTCTGCCGCAAGAAACTGATTCATCCTCGTCGGGGCGGTCCGCCTCGGCCACCTCCCCATCGGTGTACAGGAACCCTTTATCATGTAAAGACCTATATCTCCCGTCGCTGACCTTACGCACCCTCTTGTAGAGACGCACCACGCCACCGACTGGCGATGCATACATCGATGTTGAGATTTTGGTTGACATGTGATCGTCCATTCTGATTCCGCAGACCACATCCTCGTTGTCGCACACCCTAGCGTCTCCGCACACCCCAGCGTTGTCGCGCACCATAGCGTCTCCGTACACCCTAGCGTTGTCGCGCACCACAGCGTCTCCGTACACCCTAGCGCTTCCGTACACCGCAGCGCTTCCGTACACCCTAGCGTTGTCGTACACCCTAGCGTCTCCGTACACCATAGCGTTTCCGTACACCCTAGCGTTGTCGCGCACCCTAGCGCTTCCGTACACCGCAGCGTTGTCGTACACCCTAGCGTTGTCGTACACCCTAGCGTTTCCGTACACCATAGCGTTGTCGTACACCCAGGCTTTGCCGTTATGGTTCAGCGACTTGTTGGACTCCACCAGCCCGCCGCGCTCACCCTTTTTCACGGTTCCGAACGACCGAAGCGCTACAAGACGCAAGAGTTTGTCCACCCTGCCCTCGTCAACCAGTTCGTACTTTGGATGAGTCATCACACAACTCCCCTCATAAACTCGATCACTTCGTCCATACGCTTACGTCCGTAGCTTGTCCACTCGACGCCCTTGGTTGTCGTCTTACATAGCAGATCGGACGGGATGCCATACTTGTTCGGGCAACCCTCATAGTCGCAGTATGAACACCTCCAGTCGGGGCCGCTCCATATCTCCCCCGACCAGGACACGCGGCCGATTCCGTCGATATCGACATTGGACTTGCGCTTGCCCTTCAGAGACAACACCGGCGGTAGGAGCGGTGGCATCACGCCCTGCTTCGCGGACTCGCGGGCGTCCTCGCATTCATCCATGAGCTTGCTGATCTCATGCATGGAGGAGATCATCACCGCCACCTCCACAGGCGCGTTCGATCCCCCCCTGTCGAAGTACACGAGGTCATCAGTGGAAGATTTTTCGTAGTGGTGATAGACGCTGGCTTGAGTTTCGTGCTCCGCCTTCGGGATGCCATCGGCGCGCGAACCTTGGAAGGCGTTACTACGCATGGTCTTGACTTCCTTGATGCGGTTCCCTTTCAGTTTGATATCCCCGCGCCCTCCCCAGTTCTCACGGTCGCTAATGTTGACACCAAACTGGAACGCCTCAAGCTCACCGGCGTACAGAGCGGCGGCGGCGGCGTGCCACTCGATGTCTTCACTTTGCCGGAACATGATGCGCTTGGCAAGAGTCGGCGGCATAGCTGGTTCGCCGTTCATACGATACGCCAGTGCGCGTCTGCACTTGTGCAAGTCGGTCACGTAGAGCCGGTGAGGGTCACGTTCCTTCCCCGCTCCCTTGTGCCCTTGATTGACGATCTCGTGATATGCTTCCCACGCTGCATCATCCCCGGCTTCAATCGCCAGAAGATACTTCTCATATAGCTTGACAAGGCTCATACCTGTTCCTTCGGCTCGACGCGAATGGTGAACCCTCGGTCCACAGCCTCGCGTGCGTAGTCCTGGATCTCGCCAAATGTACCCTTCGCGTATGCCCACCATTCGCGCGGTCGGTCATCTGTAGCAGCCCACAGAGTCCACCTATCTTCTTCTTCATCGTCGAAGTCGCCGTTGATAGCGGCCTCCTCTTCGGAGAAGACCTTGAAGAGGTCGAGGATTTGTGCCTTAGTGAAGTCCTCAAAGCGCGGGACCATGGAGAATGCGTTTGTGTACACGAGCCGATAAATCCCATCTTCGTCCATATAGATGCATGGAGTGTTCATGTTCTACTCCTCAGTGATGAACCAATAGATAACTGCTGCGATAAAGAGAACCCACATGGCCCCGACGATGATACTAGCCATCTTCTCTCTCCCTGCGTTCGTCTATCTTGTCGTCGATGTATGGATCGTCCCACGGGTCGCACTCGTCTTCGTCGAACTCGTCATCTCCCCAATGTCCAGTGATCCATGCGTCTGGGTCAGGTCCTTCATAAAAAGGCATTATTCCTCCTCAACAAACGGTCCTTGTTCACCAGCGAGATAGCGTTCTAAGAGAGCGGCCTGCTCGTCTCGCGCCGCATTCCACGCCGCATTCCGCGCTGCAAACGCTGCCGCATTCCACGCCGCATTCCGCGCCGCATCCGCCGCATTCCACGCCGCATTCCCCGCCGCATTCCACGCCGCATCCCACGCCGCATTCCGCGCTGTATCCCACTCTTTGCCGTACAGGCCAGAGGCTACGCACACGTCCAGACAGGCGTGCAGCAGAGGCCGGTCGTTTACAGCGGCGTAGCGCCCGACTACGATCCTCGCACAATCCACGGCAAATAGCCGTTGCGTCTCCGGATTCCATGTCGTGTGCTCGGAGACGATCCGTATTTGCTCGCACGCAACCTTATCGCCACCGCGATCAACCGTGCCGCGCGCCTCACAATCGACGATGCGCTCGCCCAGGTGGAAGAGTAGGTCAGCCAGCGTCTCGCATCCATGATACCCGGACTTGCACAGTACCGGATCGACCGGCGGCAGCCACTTCCCCGGACGTTTGCCGCGCGGCATGTACTCCGTATAGTCTCCGTAGCCGTAAAGGCCGCGCAGATCACTTGTAAGGCTTTTGTACATAACGTCTCCCTAGAGATGTAGTTGCTCGCTCGGTTCTGTTGGCTCAGAACGGGATATCGTCATCGGTATCATCGTCAGGGGCGTCGCCCCGAGCGCTTGCATGAGCTTGGCTTTCATTTCCTCGAAAGGAATCTCTCGCAAACACGCCGTCGTAAAGGATGTTCGCCTGCGTAGCGATGTATTTGCCAAGTCCATCGGGTGTCTCGGTACTGCCAGCCAACACCTCGGCAATCGCCTTGATACATACCTGCCGCTCGATACTCTCGCGCGTTACGTCGTCGTGGCTGCCTGCTCGCGCAGCGCTTTGACTCGTGGAGCTTGACGACACGGGCGCGTCAGGCGCGAATCCGGTAATCAGGTTGGTAGTGTGGTCGCCGCCCTCGTTATCCTGCCAGTGCTCGACCTTATACTCCGCTGTGCCTGTCTTACCCTGCGTCAAATACTCGAACAACGACGGGTTGTCCACCTTGAAGTTTGTCCACGATCCATTCTCATTGAACCCGAGCTTGAGGTAGGTCTTACCCTTATTAGGTCCGCCCTTGTACTGCTCGTCCGTACGCTTGCTGACCTTGATATGCATTGACGGCATTTTATGTCACCTTTCCTTTGTTTCCATGAGATACACTTCCCACGGCTCCGGTCCTTTAGTATCGCACACTCGGCACATAGAACGCAAGAGGTCGCGCGAACGTCTGGAGTAAGCGAAGTGCTGCAAGTCGGCTGGCAGCCTCGCCCCGCAGGTCTGACAGGTTTTCTCCCTCCCTCGGCGTAGTCTCGCGACAAGCGCGGCGCGTTCGTCCGCCTTGCGGAGCACGTTGTCGGTACATCGAATACATACATCAGCCAGCCCGTCAACCGTGCTTGCGTCTTCCCGGTATGATCTCCCGTCTTTGAATGCACCGCACCGGGCGCACGGTTTGTAGTACATGGCGATATCGACGATCTGCTCGTGCTCGCCCTCGTGTAGGGCACAATAGGTCGCAGGGTTGTAGGCGGAAAGAACCGTGTTGCATCCCTCGTGCTGGCACGCCCTCCCCTTGCCGTAGGTTCTGACTAGCTGGGATTGGTCAACGAATAGATCATCTCGGAACTTGAAGGTCATAGCTCGCTCCATACTTCAAAGTAGAAGAATGATACCCCGCTCCTAGCGCCTGTGTTCCAGTGGTGTTGCTCGCATACCACGTTGCGACCATCCGGCACGCCTTCTGTCACCCCCCTCAGCTTGCGCTCGCGGAGATCGTGAGCCTTTGACCTGTGCGCGAGGTCATACCCCATCCGTGGGAAGATCCAGGCTCCATCGCGACGGGTACATTCTGCCGCATGAGTGTAGTGCATTCTACTCCTCCTCGATAAACGGTCCCTATTCACCAGCGAGGTAGCGACCCAAGAGAGCGGCCTGCTCGTCCCACGCCGCCGCCGCCTCCGCATCCCGCGCCGCACCCCACGCCGCCTCATTGCACTGTCTACAGACTTACGCGTCCGCCTGCCTTGCGGATATCGCCGAGTCCCATCGCGGCGAGTACGGCGTACCTGTCGGGGAAGTCATACGGCAGGGATGAGCTTATATCGTCCAGCGCTGCACGAAGAGCGTCTACGGCGCGAGCAGCGTGGGTGATATTGTCTCCTCGGTCTAGCTCCATGCGGCGACGCGCGTTGCGCTCGTGCGCTCCGCTGAAGTAAGCGCTGTTCTCAGCGGCGAGCGCCTCCCCAGCCGGCCACACTGCACCTTTGTCGACGCGGGCAAGGATAAATGCGAACTTCTGCTCCGGGAGCTTCACTCCCATTCGGTCGCGCCAATAGGCTTCGTTTTCTAGTATGGTCCATCCGTAGCGCTTTGTAATATACCAGTCGCTCGGTTTGTTTGATTCCGTGATTCGTTTGCCCGCATGAGCCTGCGACCACTCCGCTATCTGCTGCGGAGTTTCCTCGTCCTCAAATGACGAGATGATGACACTGCAAATAGTATCAAATGTTGCATCCATCTTATTTTCCTCCGTGACAATCTGTTGAGGTCCGTCACACGATCGACGTGCATGATTCACACTCCAAAGGCTGCACACGCCAACCACACAAAGACAAGGCAGGCGAGCACGATTGACAAGACGAATCCTCCGGCCATGATGACAAACAGGATACGCTCGGCGGGTTTCATGCGGTCTTCCTCTCCACGTAGAAACGCGCTACCCGCTCGATTTCATCCACGATGCAGGCGTCGGCATAATCCTGCCCGACGTCGATGAATAGCGAATCGGAAAGCATTTCGTGTTCAATCTGCTCGGTCTGGTTTAAGTCGTCATACTCTTGTTCAGTCTCGCGATAGTAGGCATACGCAAACTCCTCGTTCCAATCAAGACCGTCCGCCCATTGCATCGACCAATCAACTTCGGGCAAGGTGCCGAGGATAGCTGGATCTCCGGCCTCGATGCCGTCTAACACTCTCTGGTATGTGGCCTCGTCAGTGTTCCCGTCGAAATACCATGCGGCCGCGTTGAGCGCGTGTTCGCCAACACTCTTGCGTAGTCTCTCCTCAATCTTTTCTACAGTTTCAGCTGAGAGTGGCATGACTCTAACTCCTTCCGATGTGTTCAATGTATAGGTGAGCGACAAGTAGTGTGGCGACGACGGCAACGGCGGCAGTGCTGATCAAGTCATACATTGCGTGCGCTCCTCTCTAGACGGCAGTATAGCGATTGGCAAACGGTATCCATACACGAACGCGGGCACGTACCCCGCGAACGCTGGCGCTGTGGTGAATATCCATAATCCAGTTCATACCGATTGGAGTTTCCTCAGCCGGGATTGTGCGGACTGTGCGGTATCGGCCGCGGACTCCGTTCGCTTCCTGTATCAGTGTCGGACGCGCGTTGCGTGGCGTCCTGTGATGAGCGGCTGGCACTTAAATCCCCTCCTCCTCGTCGCTGCCGATGCCAGCGTCGACACGAGCCGTGTGCGGAAGTCCTGTACGCAGCTCGTAGACCTGCTGCCAGAGCATCGTACGGATGATCTCAGCCCGCGAGGCGCCGCAGCGCTCGGCCTCGACGTCGAGGCGGTCAATCAGGTCCTGCGGCAGTCGGATGGTGACTGCTGGGCCGATCTCCCCTTGGTCATACATTGCGCGTACTCCTCTCTAGTATTCGCGTGTGCCTGGCTGAGTGCGCAGGATGATATCCCGTGCGTTGCTGGGGATACGCCCCGCGATAGGACGGCGGGGGAAGCCATCGACAGCTGCGACCCTCTTACTCGGGTATACTGCTACCACGTGACCGGCAGCAGCGAGTTCCACTAGCTGTTGCCACGTATAGGCGGTTCGGTCAGACATTGCGTGCGCTCCTCTCTGCTGCGGCGTGGGCGTGGGCCGCGCAGCAAGCTATGGTCTGCCAATCGTCTGCACTGTACTCGTAGTCTCCAAGGTAAATCGGCCAGCCGCAATGGTCGCAAGCGGTTTCCTCTCCCCTAGTGGTGATTGTGAGGCGTTCGGCGGGTTTCATTACTGCACCATCCTTTGCGGTCGCTTGCACGTAGGCATTTGCGAGACGTTCAGCACCTTGCAACGGCGTGAGGAAAGAGACGGAGTGCAGGCCGCGGATTGACTCGCAATGGTCGGGGCCGAAGTTGAGTGAAACCTCAACGGCTAGCGGGGCGATAGCGTAGGCGAACCGCCCGCAACCTGAGTCCGAATCATTGAAACCGGCAGCGATGCCGAACGCGTTGAGACGTTCGGCGGCGGATGTCGCGTCGTCGTCGTTTGGTGTCTCCACCGCCGCGCGATACAGCGCTAGCAAGGCGTCGCGTATCTCTCTGCGCGTTTGGCCGATGTTCCCGTGGTCAACGCGCAATCCGCAAAGGTCGGTGTCCGGCATGGCGTGCGCTCCTCTCAGTCGTCGTCGATAATCGTATAATCCTCGTACCAATGCACTTGCTGGACTGCCTCCTGCAGCGTGTCAGCCTCGATCTCCCTCTGATAGTTGTCAACTGTCGCCTTAATAATGGCCATTGGTGTGCGCTCCTCTCAGTATAAGTTCATACTCCTGAATAATGTGTGGTGAGAATATTGACAAGCGCAACAAGCGCTCCGTGGGGGAGTTCGTTAACCTGAAGTTGCCTCCCAAGATCCCCCCCAAAGGCATTGGATGAACCCAAATACATACAAACGCCATTTGCTTGGTCTGCATCTGCGCTCATGGCCCATTGGTCAACGATTCCGTCTGCACCGACGATCTCAACCGTGTATGTATCCGCATAGCGTTCACCAGCGTAATGCACGGTGATATCAATGGTTTGATCGTCCGTCAAAAAGCGCTCGGCGGGTTTCATTGGTGTGCTCCTCTCTGTGTCGTGGAACCTGTACACCTATTATCGGCACTTCCCGGAGCAAAAGCAACACCATTTACCGATGGTTTGCTACCGTTCGCCGAGCGGATGGTGCAATCGCAGTACCGATCCGGGGCCGGCCTGTACTCCCTGGCGGGCAGCAGGGACGCAACACGGGCAGCAGGGAGGGCACGCGGCTACCCCTCTAAATACCACCTTTCCTACCAACAACTAGAGTATTGGTAATAGGTAGTACAGGGGGATGACGGAGTGAGAGGGAGAAGTGCTTGCGGTGGGGGGCAGCAGGTGTCGGCAGGTGTCAGGGGCTACCACCTGCAGTATCAGCCTCAAATATGCCCATATGCAGGGGTTTTCTGCTGATTCTGCCTGCTTTCTGGCCTCAAAACAGCCAAAAGAATACCCTAGGGGTGCTATATCCTGCTCATGTATAGTGTATTTTTTGTGTGGCTAAGCTACCGTCTTCCATCTGGGGCCGCAGGAGGATGGGTACTATCTACAATACCCTATCTAGGGGCTTTCTTAGAGGAAGATAGCCCTAGGGCACGCAAAATACGGGGTATATGAGAATCCTGGCCGCGCCTTTGGTACATATATGTGGCGTGACGATAGATTAGTAAGACGTAGTAAGGTCTCTATAGATTCATGTCGGACGTAAATATCGCCCCAGGACTGAAAAAGCCCGCTTGCGCGGGCCTTTAGTGTGTAGATGTCTAGACGGATTGGTTTGGTGATACGTTGCACCGGTGTCTACCCGGGTTCCTCTGAGATGTCACCATCTAGTACGAACTCACCCTTGTCGTTCCTGATAAGTGTGGCCTTGTATGCCGCCCATTCTCCATCTGGATGCTTGCGAGCACTGAATGACAGAAAGAGTGTGTCGTATTCCTCATACTCGGCAGAACAGGCCTTCTCTAAGTGCATCTTCCATATATCGGATAGATCTGGAAGGACATTCATGTCTCTACACCATTCGACTCTATCGACCATGACCCAACACAGAACATGTCGGAATCATCTCTTATGAGACGCATCTTCAGAATTGGTGAATCATCAGGTGCCCAGGTCACATTGATCGCGTCGTACTCCGTGTAGTACCTGCGGGATTCGTTGATCTCAGCCACCGCATCCGCCATTGCTTGATAGTATGCGTTCTGCCACCCAAGTAGTCCGATCATGTTGGATAACTCCCTCTCTCTGCCCTACTGTCGTTTACGCAGCCCTGGCAGATACACTTGCCACTGATGACATATGGGACAGTACGCTTATCGAACAGTTCGTTGCAGAAGATACATTCGATGGAATGGTCGTCGAGAAAGGGGTGATCCGCGGCGTAGTGCTTGATCTCCCGCAGTAGATCTTCGATCGCGTCACGGTAGCCGCTCGTGCGCTGCCCAAGGTCATAAGTACTCTCTGGCGGGCGCATGTCGAGGATGAGCTTGAAGATATCGTCGTAGACCTTGTTCATCGCACTGTATACCCCCACCATTGCCGGTGCTTCATCCCTGCAACTACAGGCAAGGATGCTTTTCTAAGCGGACATTACGCCTCGGGAGGGTCTGTAGCCGCCCTGGCTGTTTCAAGTGCTTTTTGCAACATTTTCACCGCGTCGCGATAGACCATGTTTTCAATACCCTGGGTGTGCAGCTTGGCTTGCATCTGACGGATGTTCTTCTTGTGGGCGCGGGCCTTCCGGCGCAGTCTGTAAATCTCAGCCGCCTGTGCCTGGATCTTATCGATCTGCTCGGCAGCGATCCGCGCCTCAGCGTCAACGTGCTTCTCGGCGGCGGGCACATATCTTGTGCGAGATACTGACTGTTGGTATCCTCTCCACCTGTCCGGCCATGTAATAGATCCGTCGTCTAGTCCTTGAGTTCTATGTGCTGGACTACCCATCATTCCCCGCCTTCATACCAGAGCTTCTGCAGCTCATTGATATAGAATAATGCATGACACTTTCCGCACTGTACGATTTGTCCTCGGCTCTCTGTGTAGCAGACATGTAGCTTCTCGAACTCA
>Ga0208958_1000574_pt1 | contig 43563 bp, 41 predicted proteins | sample RifOxyB1_FD_184032 | JGI IMG/M metagenome (GOLD analysis project Ga0208958, IMG submission 184032) | Soil microbial communities from Rifle, Colorado - Rifle Oxygen_injection B1 (SPAdes) | ecosystem: Environmental > Terrestrial > Deep subsurface > Rock core/Sediment | place: Rifle, Colorado...
GCCAATCGCTCGAGCATCTCCATGATGTTCGCCACCCAAAAGGGACGAGTGAAGCTTCGTACCTGGTCCATGAAGGGAACGGGGCGCTCGGCTTGAACGGAAATTGAGTTGCTGCTTGTGCTCACGGGTTCCTCCTGAAAGACTCCCTGAAAGAAGGTCCGTTTCAGCTTACGGCAGGTTCGGCGTTTATACAAAAATTTATCGGCCGCGCCCAGGTCGGAACGGCTCTTGCTCCGTCGGAGTCATTTTTCAAAATGATTGTCGCGGGAGGCAAACGGTGATCGAGAAGTACTTGTACAAGATGTGGCTCGCTTTCGGAATTGTTCAGATGATGGTCCTTATCGGCGCTGGTTTGGCGTATTCGGATGACACGCTTTTTTCGGGCGGCCCGGATGAGCAGAGTTCGTCCGACGATGCCGCATATCCCGTGCGAATTTCGCGAGCCCTTTTCGAAGAACCGTTAACCGCCAAGTTGACGGTGAAGACCGCGGACGAGCAAGGGGGCGCTCTTGAGTACGCGAGCAGTGTTTCGTGGCAGGAGAACCCACCCACTGCGCCGGGGCCGACCGGCCCGTATCTCGCCGATTACCGCGATTTCGAGGGTTGCGCGCGGTTCGAGGGCCTGGAGTCAGCCAGACTATGTTTCACGATCATGCCCGACGTCTCGTCGGTTGATCTGAAGGAAGGGAGAATGAACCTGATCGGCCTCGAGCGCCTTCCAGATTGCACGGGGGAGTTACGCAATCTGCGATTCGTGAAAGGCGATCGACTGGAACGGGGCTTGGTCGTGACCTACTCGGCTCTTAAAATCCCCGCACCAGGCTGCCGGGACGAAAGGGGACCAGGGCGCGGTGCTCAGCCAGCCTTCGTGGAAATCCAGATTGAACGATCTTGAGGGGGCGTCGGATTTGCAGCCTTGGCGGGTAACGAGGTGGCTATGGATTCCAGGAAAAGAAGGGACATCCCAGAACGGCTTAACCCGGGCGATCCCGAACCCCTCGAGGGAAGCCCAGGCTCGATCGAGCAGCAGCTCGACATGTCAGAAACGGGTGAATTGAGGGGCGACGAGATCCTTCACAGTCATGGGAATCTCCCGAGCGAGGATCCGGACCTGGAGGATCCAAATGAAATGCTGACGAACTTCCATTTCGACATGGCTGAGGAAGGTCGGGAGGGCGACGAAATGAGCGGAGACGATCATTCCTCCGGGCTTCAGGGAGGAGAGCGGGAAATGGAGAACCAGGACCACATCGCATCCGGTCTCCCTGGCGACGAGGATTAGCCTGGAATCTTCTTCCTAAAGCTGGCACCATCAGCAGCATGACTGGTAATCCTACACAAGTATATTTCAGGCCAGGGCAGTTCCTCTTTCGCGAAGGCGAACCATCCAGTTGCATGTTTCTCATAAAGAAGGGAACTGTTTCCGTTCGCAAAATGAAAGGTGCGGCGTTCGTCGAGATCGCGCGAGTTTACTCGAATGAAGTCATCGGCGAGTTATCGTTTTTTGATCGGTTGCCGAGGAGCGCGGCGGGAGTGGCGCTGACCGAGGTGGAAGCGCTGGAGATCAAGTTCGAGTCCCTCGATAGAATTTATGCGACCGTTCCCGATTACCTGAAGACAATTATTTCGTGCATCGCGGATCGGCTGCGCCGAGCCGACGATACGATCAAGCGGCTGCAGAAGGAAGTTGTCAAGGAAGCCGACAGTACCAGTGGCACGAAAGACGAGCCGTCCGTATCGGATGTCCTTGCCTTGACGGCTGCGGTTGATTCGCGAGGGAAACCAAAATCAGATTCAAAAGAATCCAAGAAGCAGGCGCCCGGGCCAAAGGATTCAAAGAATGTCGGGTCAGAGTCGGACGCCGAATCAGAGTCGAGCGAAAAACCAGAATCGTGATTTGAACCATGTTGAGCGGCGCTCTCGGGCTCGTGCCCAATATCGTCCATGGATTCGGAACTCGCGAAAATCCTTTTCCTGAAGAAATCAAACCGTACCGCGGATCTCTGGCGCGTTTGCGCCAGGTTCATGGAATCAATGTCATCGAGGCGAGGGCGCCCGGAGAAGATTTGAGCGATGGGGATGCGGCTTTCACACGCGTCAAACTGCTCCCCGTGGGCGTGTACACTGCGGACTGTGTTCCCGTTCTCCTGGCCAGAAAAGACGGTGCGGCTGTAGCCGCCGTTCACGCGGGGTGGCGGGGTACCCGGGCGCGAATACTTCGCCAGGTTTGGAATCGAATCTCCACCTCCCTTCAAAGTGGTCCGGAAGACCCGAAAAACTGGGTTGCGGCGATTGGGCCGGCAATAGGACCTTGCTGCTACGAGGTAGGAAAGGACTTGGCGGAGGAATTCGAACGCGAATTCAGTGAATTTTCGCGAATCGCCGTACCCTCCTCGTGTATTCTGGACCTGCCCGCGATAAACGCCGAGGAGCTCAAGGCTCTCGGGTTTGGCTCCGTTGACCTTTTTCGTGCATGTACGCGTTGCGCGGGGAATGATTTCGGGCACATGTTTCATAGCCACCGGCGCGAACGGGATGGATCCAGACAGTGGTCCGGGATCGTGATTTTGTGATTTCCCGCGCGTAGTTAAAGACGAGGCTCGGTTGTCCCGTACGGAGCCAACGCCTCGAGGAGCGTCTTGAACTCCGAGGGCGGTGCTGCCTCAAATCGCAAGCGCTTGCCGGTGATCGGATGATCGAATCCAAGAACTCGGGCGTGAAGAGCCTGTCCAGGCAATGCCGTTACGGCTGACTGGACTTCGGGCGGAAGCGATATCCACTTTGCTTGCTTTTGCGTGGGTGTCCCGTAGGTGGGGTCTCCCAGCAAGGAACACCCGAGCGCCGTCAAATGAACCCTGACTTGATGGGTGCGGCCGGTTTCCAGCCGCGCTTCCATCCAGCTTGCGAACGGATTGGCCTTGGAGTCTTTGTAAACGTCGATCAAACGGTAATGGGTGACGGCACGTCGCCCGGCTTTCACTTGCGTCGACATCTTCTTGCGGTCCTTTGGATTCCTTCCGATGAGCGTATCCACTGTGCCTTCGAGCTGCCGCGGGGCCGCATAGCAGAGCGCCCAGTAAGCGCGCTCGATGTTATGGCGGGAAAATGCTTCAACCAAATGCCTATGAGCAAGGTCCGTCTTGGTGATCACCAGCGCCCCGCTCGTGTCCTTGTCAATCCGATGCACGATCCCCGGCCTCAGCACACCGCCGATACCGCTTAAATCTTTGACGTGGTGAAGGAGCGCGTGAACAAGTGTGCCCTGCGTTTGCGTTGCCGATGGGTGAACGGTCAAGCCGGGGGGCTTGTTCAGAACGAGAATCTGTTCGTCTTCGAAAAGAATTTCCAAGGCACGGTTCTCGGGCGTGAGCGCAAGCGGTTTCGGGGCCGGAAACTCGATGATTACCCGCGACCCGCCGCGAAGCTTGGTCTTAGATTCGATCGACTTACCGTCGACCGTCACCCCGCCCTCCTCGATCAGCCGCTGGAGCTGGCTCCGCGAAAACGAAATCGGGGCATCAGCAGGTTCGAGGCGGCCCTCACCCGACGCCATTGCCCGCGGTATCAGGCGGTCGGCCCGGTCATTCGCAAACTCCGAATTCATAGGGATATCCCAGTACCATCGCATGGCGCATTCAGGAATGTTGGTCGGGACGCGAAAGATAGTAGCGCGCGAGGTAAGCCGGCGCGACCCGCTCCGGCGGAAGCCGCAGGATTTTCGAGATTTGCGTGACGAAACCGCGCAGAAAAACTGCAGCCGGTAACTTCGAGAAGTTTTCCGCCTCGATCGCGACCAGATAGGATTTGGATATCTTTGTTACCGTTGACATCTCTTCGACAGAAATGCGGCGCGACTCACGAATCCTGCGGAGAAGGCTTCCGCGCCACTCTATTTCGCGCGCGAGTTCTTCGGTTGAAATCGGCTCGACCACGGGCGTCTGGGAAGCTTGTAGTTCCTGAGGCAGCCGGGTGCGCTCGTATTCGACGGTGCTTTCCCGGGATCCTGGCTCCAGGCGGGCGCCCGGCCCCGAATTTTCGCTGAACGCGGAAGTTTCGACGTTGAAGTCGGTCGCCGGCGGAACCAAAATGTCTTCGCTTGTCAAAACCTCCATCGGCGGAACACGGTCAATTGAGACAATGTCATTCGCGTCGCCTTCGTTCGGGTAGGAGTCGTCCATGACCAGAAGTCCGTGGCATCGGTCATACTCCTTTCGTTTTTCAGTATTCGAGAGCACGCCGTAGGCTTCCTCGATTTGTTCGAGAATCTCTTCCCGTTCCTGGGGATTGATCAGGGTGTAAAGCGCCACACTGTCCTTGTTATAGGTTGTTTTCGCGCGGAGGTAGGCGTCTTTGATTTCCTTCTCGGAGGCGCCGGGCGTAAGATCGAGAACGTCGTAGTAGTTGCTTTGTTCTCCGAGATTCATTTGATTCCCATAAGTGAATCGTTTCTCTGGTGCCCGTAGTGCTTAATCAGCTCGTGTGAGACCCGCTCAAGGCTGGAAACAAGTCGGGAGTTCGGGAACTCAAGCATCAATGGGCGTTTTCTTCTGATCGACTGCCAAACGGCGCTGTCGTAGTCAAGATATCCGATGTAGTCCATTTCTATTCCGAAGTACTTCTTGCATACGGTTTTAACGGAATATCCGATATCGATATCGGTTTGAGTGCGGGCCTGATTGACGATCAGCTTCGGACGAAATTTTCCGATTTCGAGTTTTAGGTTAATGCCGCACTCCGGGCTCGCCTTGTTGACTTCCCGAAAGAGGTCCGAGGGAGACCTGATCCCAAGCGGATTATTCGAGTCCATCGCCATATCGACGAGGTGGCGGACCTCGCTCAGCCGATGCGATTGTCGCAAAAACCTGTAATAGGCGCTTCTGATGAAGCGGTATGCGTTTTCGATCGAGGTTGGTTCCGGCAGGAGCGTGACAATGCCGATATCGCTGAACAGAAAAAAATCGACGGTATTGAATGTCGTCCCGGCGCCGAGATCGAAAACAAGATAGTCGGCCTTGAGCGCCAGCATGGCCTCCAGAAGTCTCGCCTTCTGGCTCACTGAAATATTCGCGACCCCAACGGCGTCGTGTGCGCCGCTGATTATCTCGAGATTGGCGATTCCGCTCGGGATGAGGCAGCTTTCGAGGGAGTTAACACGAGATGAAAAGAAGTCACTCAACGTGTGCCTGGGAAGATCCATGCCGAGCGTTGTGTGGAGGTTTGCTCCTCCCAAATCGAGATCAACGGCGATGACTTTGTTTCCAAGGCGTGAGGCACTGATGGCCAGGCTGGAGGCGATCAGGCTTTTTCCAATCCCGCCCTTGCCACCGCCGATCGCCCAAACCTGTTTGATGTGGCGATACGCTGGGGTTGTAATCAGGTCGAAAGGATTTATCTGGGAATCGGGCGATGTTCGCTCTTTATCCGAAACGAGCGAGTCGGAGAGCGGAAACCACCCCGCATTTGGGTCGCCAAATGGGGGCAGAGTCTTCTTGACACTTCCATCCATGGACCGTCCTGACCGTTCTGCGCATCCTGCGCGGCAATGCAAGCACATGCTTGCACGCTCATTAATAGGATTTGCCGGACTGGAGGGACTGTCAATTAAAATCGAACCCGAAATGCCGCGGCGCACCACGACCGCGTACCGAGCTACGCGCTGTCGTCGGTGTTTGCGTACACGTTTGCCCAAGTAAAGCGAAAAACTCTGAATTAAAAACCCACCCAACGCGACGCAGTAAAAATATGGCGACTAAGATCTTGTAATTAGAAAGGAATTTCGATGAATTATTTGCCGTAATAGGCATCGAAAGTAAGCTGATGTGGCATCTCCGTTGCTTAGTTGTCTACTACGGAAATCATAACTATGAAGCGGATCGCACAAAACAAATCGCGCGTGGCATTCCCGGAGCTGGACCAATCACTGAATGAAGTGGGGGCGCTGCCCAGGCTGCATCTCAGGAGCGAGCTCCACATCGTTCGCAAGATTTGGCATCTGACGATGGGGTCCTTGATCGCGTTTATTTATCTTTTGTCCGGCATGTCTTCTACGGCGGGTATGACGATCATCGGCTCTCTTCTTGCGATTTCACTCATCGTCGAAACCGCGCGCCTTCGGATCCCTGCCCTGAACAGGCGAGTTTTAAAAATATGGGCTCCTTTCATGCGGGCACATGAGTGTTCCGGACCCAGCGCAGTTCCGCCGTACCTTCTGTCGACGCTGATTGCGATCGCGATTTTTCCAAAACCGGTAGCGGTGCTCAGCATTCTTTATCTCGCGTATGGTGACCCGATTGCCTCTCTGTTTGGCATTCTGTACGGCGATCGCAGCATTCGCCTGCCTGGCGGAAAGTCTTTGATCGGGACCGCCGCGGGTACGATCACGTGTATCTTGGTGAGTTTTGCTTTCCTGAAAATGCTGTCCTTCCCCGATTCGTCCATTCTCGCAATCAGTGTCTTAGGCGGCTTGGCTGGTGGGACGGCGGAGCTGATGCCCATCGATGTCGACGATAACCTCTCGATTCCGGTGATCTCGGGATTCGTTCTTTGGCTTACCTTCATTCTGTTTGGGTTTTAACCAAAATCAACCAAAACGGTTTAGCCAACTATAACTTTCACAGCTGACGAAAATTTCGACAGCAAATTTTGGCACCCTGCCCATAGTGTGCGAAATATAAAGAGAAAACAACCAGACGGGCTGGTACGCTCATTGCTCCTTAATAGTCCAGGAAGAGGTCGGGGAACATGTTTCTCAGGTTGATCATCATCACCGCCGCGTTGTTTCTGCCGTTCTCAATCGGCCTTGCAGCAACGTCGAAAAGTTACAAAGGCATTCAGCCACGCTGGGTGCAGGCCCCCATTTCCACACTGAATCCCAACGCCTCGTTTCTTGCTGATCTGGATCGGGACTCGAGCAATGCCGCCAGTTTTCAGAATGAAATTCTTGATCCTGCGCGGGTTCCTGAAATCAAACAAAATTATCGGGACATGGTGCGGGACTTCGAGATGAGACAGCGGTATGGATTGACTGATCCGCAAACTGAGCAAAGCCATGCCGGTCAGGTAAATGAGTTCGGTAAAGGTTTTTTAAGCGAATTCAAACGCATTCAGCGAAACAAAAGCATCGGCTCAGTTCGCGCGGCGGCAAAAAGGGACGAGAATCTCACAAAGCCGTTACCAAAGGCGGTCATCGGCGCGCTCGTGATCGCCTGCACCGGAGAAGCCGTTGACCTTGTGACGGGGGACGAAACCAAACTGACCGCCCGGACTAATCTGCCGGAGGGGAGCGGCCAACTGGCCGTGGCCTCCTCGATCGTAAACGGCTCATTCGAAATCGCCAACAGATCCTCGGAACGATATCGCCTCTCGGTGGGCCGTGGAATTCCCGGTCTCGATATCAGTAGCGGGCTTTCTTATGGCGCGAGTTCGAACACCGTGAGCGCGTCGCTCAGCAAGCCGATTTCGAATCATCTGACCGCGGTGTTGGATTCAAGTCGCTCCATGACTGACAAAACCCGTGGCCCGGACGGGACGGTCAGATTGCTTTACGGAATCAATTTCTAGACTAGCCGCGATCGAATTCCACGATTGTAGCGCCCGCCCCGCCGAGTCCAACGCCACCATCACGAAATTCTTTGACGTAAGGCAATGAGCGAAGAAGTTTACGTGCTCCCTCCCGAAGCGCACCTGTCCCGAGCCCATGGATGATCGTGACTTCTGCGAGCGCACCGCTTCTGAATGCCTGATCCAGGTATTGTTCCAGTGCGGCCATGGCCTCGTCGAGGCGTTGCCCGCGAAGGTCAAGTTGCGAACTGGGTGCGGGGGGAACGTGAACTTGTGCCTCTCTCCTTTGCTGTACTTGTTTCGCGGACTCCAGTTGCGCCAGCTCGGACTTGAGCAACGGCTCGATCTCCTGCATTGAGAGCGAAATCTGAATCGTGCCCATCGCGACTTTGGCGCGATTCCCGGAAAGTTCCAGGATTGTTCCGGTACTTTTCCACTTCGGAACGCGAACAGGTGCGCCAACCGCGAGTCGTGACTGCTCTGCTGCGGCTATTTCGGGCTCCTTCCGTTTAGCGAGCGCATCGGCAATTTCAGGCGCCTCTTCACTTAGTGCTGTTTCGATGCGCGTGGCCGCGTCCGAGAGACTTTCCTCAAGCCGCGTTCGGGCGCTCTCGACCTCCTGTCGCGTTCTCAGTTCGGCGAGCTTTTTTACGGAAATCCGTGCTTCGTCCTGTGCCTGATCTATGATTCTTCGCAAGCGCTGCCGAGTGCGCTCAAGCATGTCGTTTGCGGCGGCTTCGGTGCGTTCGGTCCATTCTTTCTTGAGCCGCTCTGCCTCTTCCCGGAGCGCCACGGTCTGTTTTCTCGCCCGCGCCGCCTCGAGGCTGTCGCTCTCGAGCTTGCTCAGCAGACGTTCGAATTCCTGGTGTTCGCTGGAAAGATAAGACCTTGCCAAGGTGAGCAGGTCGGCGGGCATGCCGAGGCGTTCGGCGGTCTCGAGCGCCCGTGAGCGCCCCGGCATACCGAGCGCGAGCGCGAAGGTGGGGGTTCGGGAGGTTTCATCGAATTCCATGCTGCCGTTCAGAATGCGCAGATCAGAAACGGCCATCGCCTTGAGCTGCGGGTCGTGGGTTGTGGTAATCACGACCGCACCGCGGGACATTACGGTTTCGAGAAAGGCACGTCCAAGCGCGGCGCCCTCTTCCGGGTCGGTCGCGGTATTGAGTTCATCAATGAGCACGAGACTCTGTGGGGTCATTTGCTCAAGAATCTCTTTGAAGCGCAGAATGTGGCCGGAAAAACTCGAAAGATGATCTTCGATGGATTGCGGGTCTCCCAGGTCGGCAAAAAAGGAATCGAAGAACGGGATGGAAATGTGATCGGTTCCTGGAAAGGGGAATCCTGTTCGCGCGCAGAGTCCCGCCAGTCCGATCGTTTTCAGGAGAACGGTTTTGCCGCCGGTATTCGGCCCGGTGATCAAAAAAGCCCGCGAGGGGGGACCAAAATCAATATTGTTTCTGATAACGGAATCCGGGGACATCGATCGCCAGAGCAGCGGGTGAGCTGTTTGGGGCAGGAGCAGCGATCGTTCTTCCGTCACATGAACTGGTTTGCCGGAATAATGGAGCCCCGCCCGAGCTCGCGCCTGAACCGCATCCCAATGCGATACAATCGAGACGGACAGTCGAATCTCAGCGCAAAAAGGGTGAAGCAGTTTCGAAGTTGCATCGAGAATGGCGAAGACTTCCTGAATCAAGTCGTTTTGCCTTTGGCGAAGGCGATTGTTGAGCGGCGATATTTCTTTCGGTTCAACGAAAACGGTCTGCCGGCTTACCGAGGCCTCATAGATAATTCCCTCGACCTCACTTTGAGCTGAAATTTTGACCGGGATCACGTAGCGACCGTCTCGAACATCTGTGTAGGTGTCCTGAAGCACCCCTTTTTGGGCGAAACTACGCACAAGATGATCAAGAGTCGTGTCTATCTCCCGCTTGAGGGCGCGAATTTCGGAATGGAGAGAGGCAAGTTTCGGAGAGGCTCTCTCGGAAAGTTCCCCGTCCGGCGTGAGGATTTTCTCGATGATACGCAGTGGCTCGAAAGGATCCGGAAGGTTATGGAGCGCTTTCTTGAAGAGATCCCCCGGGATTTCATCGCGGGGAACTTGTGACCAGGAATCGAGAGCGTAAAGCCATCGCCGCAAAAACGCGAGTTCGGTGACATCGAGAACGGCTCCCCTTTCAAGATTCGTCAGTAACTCGTGCGGGTCGGCCAAATCCGCAAGGGGGCCCCAAAGGGCATCCTTGTTCAAAACGGCCGCGGCTTCCTGGGTTTCGTGTTGGCGGAGATTCGCGGTGTTCAGGTCGGGCGCCCAGTTTTCGGGAAAGCCAAGCCCGCGAACGAGCAGCTTTCCGGGCAGAGACCGCGCTTCGTCTTCGGCAAAGGACAGGAATCGCTTCCACTCGAGGGCGTCGGCGGCTCTGTTCTGCCATGTTTCCCTTTCCATGCTGAAGACTACTATCACAGAGTGGCCGCCCGGTCATGTCCGGCGCCGTTCCCGGGCCGCGGTCGCCGGATTGACAGCCAAGCTGATCTGTCGCATTGTCCTCGTGATGGACATCGCCCCGGAGCAGCATCGGAGCACTTTTGGAAGCAATCCCGGCAATCCCGCCGAGCTTCTGAGGTTTTTCGAAAGCGCCAATCTGGCTCACTTCGACGGTTTCCTGGAGGTCCCGCAGCTTCAATGGAATGGGAGGCTACGCTCGTGCGCGGGACGTTTCATTCCGGGGAGCCGAAAATTTCTTCGAGCCGTCCCATCGATTATCGAGATCGCGTCGTATTTGCGCAATGAGCCGAATGCGGATGCCCTGATTCTCGACACGATGGCGCATGAGATGATCCATTACTGGCTTTGGGTGAGAAGGCAGCCATTTGGGCACACAGCCGCGTTTATGGCCAAGATGCGTGAGATGGGAGTCAGCCGTTATAATCCCGCGCCGAGACCGCGACCGTTTCGGTATCTCTATTGTTGCGCGGTTTGTGGCAAAGAGTTTCCCGCGAGAAAGAAGCTCGGGGTCCTTGCTTGCGCCAAATGCTGCAAGGCGCACTCGAACGGCAGATACGATTCACGATTTCGGCTGCTCCTGTATCGGCGGTTGAGCGTTGACGAAGGCCTGGAGCTCGCTCACAAGCCCCGCTGAGGCCCCGGGAGAACGAAGCGCCAGGGACAAAAGCGCGTCCAACATCAAGGCATGCGTGATGTCCCCTCTTCTGATGCGTTCGGGGAATTCCGCTATCGGGATTTCGACAGTATCGATCAACTCCGTGGGGTCCAGCTTCTGGTTGCGGTCCTTGCGCACGGGGCCGATCAGAAACGAGAAAACGCGGTTGTTCATGATCGCGGGATTCGGGTGGCTCCAGCCGAGCGGGACGCAGGTGGCTCCGGGCATCGGAACGTAACCTGTTTCTTCAGCAAGCTCGCGGATAGCTGCGGTGCAAAGATCCTTATCGCCGCTGTCGGCGACCCCTCCGGGAAACTCGAGCGTCACATCGTCGATGCCGACCCGGAATTGACGAACCATGACCACCGTCCCGTGTTCCGTAACGGGAATGATATTCACCCAGTCCCTCGAGCGAAGGAGATAAAAATCGTGACGGGTGTTGTCGCGGCGATCCCGAAAAACGCGTTTCACGAATTCGAGAATCGGGACCTTCAGCAAGGGCTCGTCGTGTTCGCAAACCCAGTTTTCTTTGAGGTTCTTCATGAGCTTGCCTCCTCGGGGCGCCTCGCCTATGATAGCGCAGCAATGCGTACAGTAACCCTGCTATTTTTCGTTGTTTCCATTTTTTCCACTCAGGATGTCCATTCCTTCGGGTCCGCGAAACCTAAATCGCAGCCCGCACCCAATCAGGAGTCTGTCTGGGTGGTCCGGGATGACGGAGCGAAGAAGTGTGCTGGCAATTCCGGGGAATCACTGGAACAGGGTGCGCGCGAGCTGACGAAGGCGAAAGTAAATGTGCAGCAGTCCCGCAAAGGCTTTGACGGAAAGATGCACATGGAAATGTGCGGGGCGCCAGCGGGAACGGTGAATGGCTATTTGATTCCCAAGGTAGACCTGCCCATCGCGATTCAACACGGATTTAAAGTGGCGGCGCCGGGCTTTGATCGGTAGCCGGGCCCAGGCCGATTCCGTACTTCTTCATTTTATCGAGCAGCGCGGTCTTATCCATCCGGGCCATTTGGCACGTCCGGTCCACTTCCCATTCAAAAGTCCTGAGTAGCTCGATGATGTAAATTTTCTCAAACTGCTCGCGTGTGGAACGGAAATCCAGGCGGTCATGTCCGAAATCAGGCAGATCGGAAGCCTCAATTTGATCACCGCTCGCAGAAACGATCGCTAAGCGCAGGACGTTTCGAAGCTCCCGGATGTTCCCCGGCCAATCATAATCCCGGAGGAGTTTCCAGGCATCCGGCGAGAGGTCTCGAAGATGTTCCTTGTGAAACTCGCGCGTGATTTCACCCGTGATGCCAAGAACAATATCCTCGAACTCATCGACTCGACTTGTCAGGGGTGGCATCTCGATTCTGAACACGTTCAGCTTTTCGAGTAATTCAGCGTTGAAGAAGCCGCTCTGTGCGCGACCTTCAAGGGCCTGGCTCGTGGTCGCGATAATCCTGGCGTTGACGAGCATTCTCATTCCTGATTGTCCGGGTAGCGCCACGGACCTTGTTTTCAGATAGTCGAGAATTGCGAGTTGTTCAGTCAACGAAAGCTCCCCGATTTCGTGAACGGCGAGTGTTCCGCCCTGCGCCAGCGAAAGCTGCTCGGCGAAGCTCATATCTTTGGAGGCCTCACGAAAAGGTCGGGCGGCGCGAGGCCCGCTTGAGTGAATCCATTTTGCGATAGCGCCCTTACCCGTTCCGCTTGCGCCAAAAATTAAGGCCGAAGCAGTGTCCGTTTGGGCGGCCAACATCGCGAGGCGGCGCTGCTGTGGTGGTATGAAGAATACCATTTCCATGAAAAACCGGGATCCCTTCGCCCTTGACCCATAAGGGGTCTGGGGCCGTATGGGTATAACGCTGTGCGGCAAGAATTGTCAACAAAATAGCAGCGAGTCGGCAAAAACTGCTGATTGAGGGTGTCTGGGTTTTAAGATAAAAATGTGTAATGACCATCAAAACTTACGTCTCGTGCTGGCTTCTCCTGGCCGCGTTTCTTGTGCCCTGCGCTTTTGGCGCCGATTTTAAAGTCGCCCTGGTCCTGGACAAAGGAGGTCGGGACGATAAGTCCTTCAACTCTGCAGCTGTTCGCGGCGCAACCAAGGCGAAGGATGAACTGAAGGGCCTTTCATTGAAGATAGTAGAGGCGACGGATGACAATGCGTTCGAGTCCCTTTTGCGCTCTTTTGCGCAAAGGGACTTCGACCTGATCATCTCGGTGGGGGTTTCGCAAGCCGACGCGGTGAAGAAGGTCTCGGCCCGGTTTTCGAACAAGCATTTCGTTATCGTGGATGCCGTCGTGGAGGCGCCCAACGTACAGTCGCTGATTTTTCAGGAGCACGAAGGTTCGTTTCTTGTCGGAGCGATCGCCGGCACGATGACGAAGACGGGGAAAATCGGATTTATCGGCGGAATGGATATCCCGCTGATCCGACGCTTTGAACTGGGTTATGGGGCCGGCGCCAAGCACGTCAATCCGAAGGCCAAGCTCATCTCGAATTTCGTCGGCGTTACGAGTGATGCCTGGAATAATCCGGCAAAGGCGAAGGAGCTGGCAGTCTCGCAGTACGGGCAGGGCGCCGACATTGTTTTTGCGGCGGCCGGGGCGTCTAACAGCGGCCTTTTTGACGCAGCAGAAGAACAAAAAAAATTCGCGATCGGCGTTGATTCAAATCAGAACTGGATCAAACCGGGCTACATTTTAACGAGCATGCTGAAGCGCATCGACAAGGCCGTTTTCGACGCCTGCAGCGATGACCTGAAGGGTGGCTTCAATGGCGGCGTGAAGCGCTTCGGACTGGCGGACCAAGGCGTGGACTTTTCCGTTGATGAACACAATGAAACGATTCTTCCGCGCGAGGTTCGCGCGCGCGCCGAAAAGCTTAAGGCCGAGATCGTTTCCGGAAAGATCAAAGTTCCGGACTATTATCAGAAGAAAAAATGATGACGGCTCAGGCGGCAGTTTCGGCAGTCGAGCTTCGCGGGATTTCGAAATTCTTCAATGGGGTTCCCGCCAACCAGGAAATTGACCTTCAGGTCAGGGCCGGATCGATTCACGCGATTATCGGCGAGAACGGCGCGGGAAAATCGACCGCGATGAAAATTCTTTACGGTATTCACCGGCCGGATGCGGGTGAGATTCTGATCCGCGGGGACAAGAAGATATGGTCAACGCCCGCGCAGGCCATTTCCGCCGGAATCGGAATGGTTCATCAGCATTTCATGCTCGCGGGCCCCTATTCCGCGCTTGAGAATATTCTCCTCGGCGTTGAGATCGCCAATTCGTCGGCTCCGCTGCTGAAGAGGGCATTCGAGAGCCTCGCGCGACCCGTCGATCGGAAAGGCGCGAAGGCGCGTCTCGACCGGCTCGCGGACCAATACGGGTTGCGCAAAATAGATTGGGATTTGCCGATTGAGACGCTTCCGGTGGGCGTGCAACAACGGGTTGAAATCCTGAAGCTTCTCTATCAGGAGGCTTCGATTCTCATTCTTGACGAGCCCACGGCCGTTCTGACCCCGCAGGAAACGGAGGAGCTGTTCAGTAATCTGAAGAAGCTCACGAAGGACGGCAAAACGATTCTGATCATCACGCACAAACTCAAAGAAGTCATGTCGCTCGCCGATGAAGTCACGGTGCTTCGCGCCGGAAGGGTCGTCGGAAGACGAGCGGTCGCGGACACGAAGGTCGAAGAGCTCGCGAGCCTGATGGTTGGCCGAAAGGTGAATCTGAAAATCGAGCCGCCCTCGAAGCCTGTTCCGCGAGACCCTGTTCTTGAAATCTCCGATCTGCACCTGAGTACCGCGCCGGGTCGCGCAAGGCGTGTTCATCCGCTTGAGAAAATCAGTTTTTCCGTCAGGGGCGGCGAGGTCGTGGGCATCGCGGGGGTCGAGGGCAACGGCCAGTCGGAACTGCTCCAGGTTCTCTTGCATCCGCGGGATTTTTCGAAACGCAATTCAGCTTCTGTCGCGCACGCGACCGGCTCGGTTCGGTGTCTCGGGCGAGTCACCCTGAATGAGCGGACGCGGCTCAGGGCGGAGGAAATCAAACTTCTCGGAGTCGGCGTGATTCCAGAAGATCGGCATCGCGAAGGGCTTCTTCTGGAGCGTTCGATGGAAGAGAATTTTCTGCTCGGACATCAGAAGAGAAGCGCGTTCAGCAGTAAGGGGTTCATTTTGCGCAAGAGCTTGCGGGAATCCGCGTTGCGCGCGATCGAGGTTTACGATGTTCGGCCGAGGGTGATCGACCTCGAAGTTGAAGCCTTATCGGGCGGCAATCAGCAGAAGCTGATCATAGCGCGCGAATTCGAGTGTGAGCCGAAGCTCCTCATAGCCGCCCAGCCGACCCGCGGAGTCGATGTCGGGGCGATTGAGTTCATCCATCGCAGAATTTTAGAGGCGAGGGAGAAAGGGGCGGGCGTGCTTCTCGTTTCTTCGGAGCTCGATGAAATCCTCGCGCTTGCTGACCGGATTCTTGTCATGTACGCGGGACGAATCGTGGCGCAGTTTAACCGCGGCGAGGCTTCGGAGCAGGTCCTCGGCCTCTCAATGGGGGGCGCGCACGCATGACCTTCTTGAGATCCAGAATCTTCAGATCGCTTCAGCCTCTTCTTGCGGTTTTGATCGGTCTCGTGATCGGTCTTCTGATCACGAGGTTGGCGGGAGAGAATCCCTGGCACGTTCTGAAAATCCTGATCAATAGCGCGTTCGGATCCCGATACGACATCGGCATGACTCTCTTTTATGCAACGCCCCTGATCCTGACCGGGCTTGCCGTGGCGATTCCGTTTCAGGCTGGTCTATTCAACATTGGAGCCGAAGGGCAGCTCACGCTCGGTGCTCTGGCCGCCGCTGCCGTGGGTTGTGTCTTCCCGGATATTCCGTGGCCGCTTGCGCCCGTTTTGGCTGTTCTTGCGGCATTTTTCGTCGGTGGCTTCTGGGGCTTTATTCCTGGATGGCTCCATGCGAAACGAGGAAGTCACGAAGTCATCAACACGATCATGCTCAATTTCATCGCGGCTGGAATCGCGAGCTGGGTCACCTTGTACGTTTTGAAGAACCCGGAGTCACAGAACCCTGAAACTAAAGCGGTCGGAGCCGGCTACCTTATCCATCATTTTCAGAGCTTCGGGGATGCTCCGCTTAGCTCGGCATTCGTGCTGGCGGTTGTCGCGGCGATCCTGGTTTCAGTGTTCTTGTGGAGAACGGTTCTCGGATTCCAGCTCAGGGCCGTTGGCCAGGGCGAGAGCGCCGCGCGTACTGCGGGAATTGATTCAGGAAAGATGAAGATCATCGCCATGTTTCTGGCCGGGGGCCTGGCCGGTCTCGTGGGCGTCGGAGAGGTGTTGGGGAACGCCGGCCGCTTCCGCCTCGGGTTTTCACCCGAATACGGATTTATCGGGATTGCCGTCGCACTTCTGGGTAAAAACCGGCCGGCGGGGGTCGTCGCGGCTGCGTTGCTGTTCGGAGCTCTTCATAAGGGTACATCTGATCTGGATCTCGAAACCGAGAATGTCACCCGAGATCTTTCCCTCATTTTACAGGCGCTCATCATCTTGTCTGTCTCGGCGGTTGGGCTCTGGGACTGGTTTAATAAGGGTCGCCCTATGGTCAACGGGGGGCGGACATGAGCGACACGGGATTTCTGGCGATACTGATTCAGATGGTCGGTTCAACTCTCCGGGTTTCGACGCCGTTGCTCTTCGCCTCGTTGGGGGGGCTGATGAGCGAGCGCTCGGGAGTCGTCAACATCGCGCTGGAAGGAATGATGTTGATCGGCGCCTTCGCCGCTGCGACCGTTGCGTTTGTCACTCATTCACCTTGGCTTGGCGCGGCAGCCGGAATGGGCGCGGGTCTGCTTCTTGCCGCGTGCTACGGTCTTTTTGTCATCCAGTTGCGAGCCGATCAGATTGTCGCGGGAACCGCTATCAACATGCTCGCCGCCGGCATCACGCCGTTCCTTTCCAAAATATTTTTCGAATCTACCGGTTCGACTCCAAGTCTCCCGCTGGACGACCGTTTCCAGTCCGCCCCGATTTGGATCGCCTGGATTCTGGTGATCGTCTGTTGGGCTTGGGTGAATTTTACGCCGACCGGAGTCTGGCTCCGATTCGCCGGAGAGAAGCCTGAGGCCCTGCAATCGGCGGGTATCAGTGTAATCCGCGTTCGCTGGTGCGCCGTTCTGGCCAGCGGCGTGCTCGCCGGGTTGGGCGGGGCCTCGCTCTCGATTTTTCTGGCGTCCTCTTTTTCTCGCAACATGACGGCCGGTCGTGGTTTCATGGCACTTGCGGCCCTGATATTCGGGAAGTGGCGTCCGGGTCCGACCGCCGTCGCCTGCTTGCTCTTCGGTTTCGCGGATGCGCTGCAGATTCGGTTGCAGGGCGTTGTTCTCTGGGGGACCGAACCGGTTCCGGTTCAGTTCATTCAGATTTTGCCGTACATCGCTACAGTATTGGTTTTGGCTGGCGCCGTCGGAAAGTCGCGGGCTCCGGGGGCGCTTGGGGTGGCATTTAAGAAAGGGTGACTTTATGAGCAATGGATCGGTTCTTCGTGTTCTCCTTATTTCGCTAGGTCTGTCGGTGTGTGTTTCGAGGCCGGCTTGGGCAATTGAGCAGCAGCTCCCGGTTGACCTGAGCGGGCTGAATAATGACCTGACGACGGCGCTTATTAGAACAGTCGCGCTGGGTGCCGATCATCGCGCATACATGCCAGCGACCCCTATGGGGCTCGCGATCGGATTGGACGCCGGAGTGGATCTTACGGCCGTGGCCGTTCCCAAAGAATTCGCAAGCGCGCTTGCCCTTGCGACGGGAAAGGCGGAATCGGCACTGCCGTCGGTGATTCCGGTTCCGAAGCTGAGTCTCCACAAGGGGTTCCCCGGCGGCTTCGATCTCGGGTTTTCTTACGCGACCTCGAAGATGCTTCTCGGGCAGGAAGATCTCTTCAACGTGTTCGGGTTCGATTTAAAGTGGGCATTCATCGACGGCGGAAACGTTAAACCGGCGGTCGCCGCGCGATTCGCCTACAGCAAGAGCAAGCTCTGGTTCATGTCGACCAATACGTTTTCGATAGACGCGGTCGCTTCCAAAAATCTTTACGTGATTGACCCGTACGTGGGAGCGGGGCTCAAGATCTGGTCCGGTGATCTCGCTATTCCGGTCGGAATTCCGGGTTTGCCGCTTACGGTTTCCGGAAGCCACTCCTCGGTGAATCCGCACATATTCGCGGGACTGCCTTTCAAGATGATGCTTTTAAGATTAACGGTCGAAATCGACTACAACCTTGCGGGGATGACGAGTTATGGCGGAAAAATCAGTTTCAATTTCTAGCAGAAACGGTCGGGTCGGTTTTCGGATGCTCTTGGCCGCGGTGGCCCTGATCGGGCTCACCGGGTGCGAGCTTTCGTGGACGGGCTTTCAGAAACAGCTGACGGGAGCGAAGGAGATCTTGTTCGGAGCCGTGGGAGCGACGAGCTCCAAAACCGAACCGAAACCCGAGCCGAGCGGAGCGGAATTCTCCTCTCCCCTCGCGCAAAAAACGAAAGCCAACGCCGAGCTGCTTCGTGAGATACTCAGGGTCGTTTACATGCGCGAGCCGAGCAACCGCACGGAATTCGGCAGTCTTGTCGATTCCCTGAACCAGGGGGCTTCATTCGAGGGACTGTACAACGGCTTCACCCATTCGTCGATTTACCGGAAAATCGAAACGGCAAATCCGGGCGCAACAGAACAGGCTCTGAAAGTCTTTTCGGAAGAGCTCATGATTTTGGAATCGGAGTTGCCGACGCCGACGGTGTTTGACGCCAACGCCGCGAAGCCGCTCGCCGTCCCGGTCACGCCGACCGCGGATTCGAGCGGGGTTTCCGAGCTGGTATTCGAAAAGCGCGGAGCGGTTCAGCCCTCGCCGAAGCCGAGTGATTTTATCGAAAAGTATTCTGCCCAGTTCGCCGGAGCCTCCATCTTCACTTTAAAAAGAGTTCTCGGGGATGAGGCCTTGAAGGTGGTCAACGTAAAGAAGGACGAGAAGGAAAAGCTCGCGGCTTGGTACTCAAAATGGGTGGTGCGCATGGCGGAAAAAAAAGTCGATTTCGGGCTCGAGCTTAGAAACAAGCTGGATGAGCAATTCCATTATAAATGGGCGATGTCCTCATCAGAGGACCAGCTCCGCTGGGAAGTTCTGAACCGCCTTCATCGCGTACTGAATCAAGCCAACGGACATGACTCTGAACAATAGGAAGGTAATTACCATGGAAAACCCCCTGATCATCACCTGTGCGCTGACCGGGGCCGAGGTCACCCGGGAGCGGCAACCGAATCTGCCGGTCACGCCCGCAGAACAGGCCGTTGCCGCTGAAGAGGCGATTCAGGCAGGCGCGTCCGTCATTCATTTGCACGTTCGTGAGGATGATGGCCGGCCCAGTCAGCGGGTCGAACGCTTCGCGGAGTCGATCTCGGAAATAAAAAAGCGGGTGCCCGAAGCCATTATTCAGATATCGACCGGTGGCGCGGTGGGCGAGTCTATCGAAAATCGGGTCCGGCCGCTCGGGCTCAAGCCGGAGATGGCGTCGCTCAATTTGGGAACGATGAACTTCGGGGAGGATGTTTTCTACAACCATCCACGCGATATCGTCGCGCTCGCCGCGAAAATGCACGAATACAAGGTCATGCCCGAGCTGGAAATTTACGAGACAGGAATGCTTGAGAGCGCCTTTCGTCTCGCAAAGCAGGGTATTTTGCGTGAGCCCCTTCACTTCCAATTTGTACTCGGAGTGCCCGGCGGAATGTCGGGTGACCCGAGAAACCTCTCGCATTTGGTCGCCATGTTAAAATCCGCGGGCCCGGCGGGTGGCGGGATTCACTGGGGGGTGGCCGGAGTGGGAAGGTATCAGCTTCCCCTCGCCGTTCAGGCCCTCGTTTTGGGCGGGCACGTGAGGGTCGGTTTTGAGGACAACATTTTTTATCGCAAGGGTGAGGTTGCGAAATCGAATGCACAGCTTGTCGCGCGAATCGCGCGAATCGCCGCCGAACTCGATCGGCCAATCGCGAGTCCGGCAATGGCGAGAAAATTACTTGCCCTGTAGCACGATCCGCGCTTCGGCCTTATTCATCGTCGTCCGGGTCTTCCGGTAAATAGAGGAAGCGGAATCGCTTTGTGCTGACGGCGCCCCAGTGAGATCCATCATTCGTCAGGGCCATGCTCGCGACATAGACGTTGTCTTTTTCGAGTATGCGGGCGAGCGGATACCACGGGCTTCCGGTATCGGCCGGATCAAGAACGATGGTATTCACGCCTTCTTTGTACTCTCCTTTGTTATCGATCAGCAGCGCCGACTGCTCGCCACCGTGGAAGAGGCGCCACCAATTGTCGACCCTTAACTGGATAAAGAGTTGCAGCGGGGTTTTGCTGAGAACAAAGCTGAGCCGAAGCTTGTTGTCGTTCAGAACCTCGATATCCAGGTCGTGAACGACGGCCATCTTGTCCGAATCCTGAATGCGACGTCCTTCCTGATCAAATTCGACCCGGCGTTGTGCCCGGGTCGCGATGTTATCGAAATCGAGCGTTGTGCCGCCTTGGTCTACGACCCGACCGAAAAGGGAATTGTTTCCAGTGGCGTAGTACGAAACTGTTTCGCCAGAAAGTACCGCGCGAATAAGGCGGACCAGCTCATAGCCGAAGCTTTTCTCGAGGAACATCTTGCCCAGAGTTTCGGCCCTTTTTACGGGGTCTTCAATCTTTTGTAGGGCGGTCCAGCGACGATGGATGCGCTTGGCGGCGATCAGCTTCGATCCGGCCGGAAGTCCGTAGCCAGCCGTGTAGAGGATCCCGTTCAAAAGCGTGATCCCCGACCATTTGGCCGCGTATCGTAATCTGTTCGCTTTCGTCGACCAGGCGCCTGTTTCCATGTCGAACGCCTTCTCCAGCGCCGGCCACATCTCGGAGGCCGGGGTATCTATGAACCTGTGAATTTGGGAGTTATTGATCCCGAGCTGAAAATAGAAGCTGCACTTACCCGGGGTCTTTCGAAACTCCTCCGGGAACGTGTCCGGGCGCCTGAAAATGTTCACTTTGCCGACTGAATCCTCGACTGCGAGAATATAGCGGAGCAGCTCACCTTCGCTGGCGTTGCTGTCATTGATGCTTCCTTCGACCAGCAGGTTGAACGAATCATCTCGAGCCGCCTTCACGTAGTGATCGACATCCATGCTGACGGTAAAGTTATGTTGAGTACTCTCGTGAACGCCCCAGATCGCACGCCATGAGCTCCCATTCGCGGCAGTTGAAGTGAAAACATGGTGGGACCCGTCGGGGAACGTGACGTGCGCGTCGGCGTGGACGACTGAATTGCTGGCGTCGTGTCTGAAAATAAACGCAAGCTTCATTCTGGCGCTCGTCGACCGTAACGTGGAATTCATAGTTCGTTTGAAGGCGTGTTCCACTCCCGTAACGGCGGGACCATCTTCGTGCGACGCAAGCTCCTCAGAGCGCGCCATGAGCCCGAAGACGGCACGCTCATAGGCTCTTCTGCCCTTCAGGTTGGTGATGTCGTAACGATAGCCAACGTCAAACGATTTACTTGCGCTTTGATCAATGTTCAATTTGAAGGGAATCAGCTTCGCGCTGCTTTGAAGGCTTTTAACCAAAACAACGCCATCGAGAACGGTCGGTTTGTAATCCGTGCCGATAGCGGTTCCGTGGCCGAGTGTTCCGACTCGGGTCAATTTGACCTTCACGAACCGGTCGTTTTCTTTGAGGACGGAAATTCTGAATGTACCGCTGATGTAAGTTCTGTACGAAACTCCGGCCTGAGCGAGTCCGGTGATCCCGGTGGGATCGAGGTTCCATCCGACATTCGCACCCACTTCGACCAACCCCGTGCCGAGGTAGGAGATGATTTCACCGCTTTCAAGATGACGAAGCGCGGTTGCCTTGAGAGGCAGGCGAAACGGAAACGTGACAACGTTCCAGAATTTTGAATACCTGGCGTTTTCTTCCGGGTCCTTCAATGTGTAATTCAGGATTTTCTTGACCTTGCCGTCTTCCTGCTGCTCCTCGACCCAGACGGGCTCGAATTGTTCGGCCGAATCGGACTCGGCTGCGGCCGCGGATTCGGCGCGCATTTTCGTGAATTCCTCATACCAGGCTTCTTTCTCCATCTCTTCTTGTCGTTTTTGAATGGAAGGGAATGAACCGTAACCTTTGGCCGTGACCTGACGAATATTGATGAAATCGAGGCCGATTCCCCCGCCAATCGAGAAGCCGACCGCTCCCGTCGAGAGATCGCCAAAACCATCCTTAAAAATCGGGAAATTGCCAGCTAAGTTGAATTTGTCGACCACAGTCCAGCTATTTAGAATGTCCGCGTTGTCGAAAACACGTCGTTGCCCGGAAACGTTAAAGCTGAAAAGTTCACTCGATGTTTTATAAAAGGGAATATCTTCGATAACGTCAAATAGCGCGTCTGACATCCGGGTTCCGACACGGTCGACTTCCCGAATCGTCCGGCCATCCAGCACCGATTCCCAGGGCTCGGCCTCGATCCAGGAGCTCGACCAGGCTGCGGGAGCAGAGGCTGTCGCGAAGAAGAGGACCAACACGCCGGCCGAGAGACGAAGGGAACTGGAGACGTGATTTAAGTTCACAAGAGACTCCTGTCGTTTATCCGCGCCAACGCGCGGAGCTAAAGCGGGAATATCTGTACCAAAATAGTCAGGAATAGTCAATCGCGACAGCGGTTGTTATTCACCAGAAAGATATGGAGTTTCAACTAGTTACAATTAGGCGAAGAAGTTCTGAGGGAGCTCAACCCCATGGTCTTTGAGGCGGTCGATAAATGTCGGCACCAGCCCCGTGCACCGGAAGGTTCCTCGCTCCGCGTCCGAGTTGCTGGCCTTGGTCGCCAGTTCGTATTTGAAAACATCCTGAAGAGTAAGGGTGTCGCTTTCGATGCCCGTGACCTCGGCGATCGCAACCACATGGCGGTTTCCCGTTCTAAATCGTTTTACTTGTACAACCAGGTCCAGGGCGTTTGCGATCTGCTTTCGCACGGCAATCAGAGGGAGCTCGACATCTGACAGCATGCAAAGGGTTTCAAGCCTGCTCAGGGCATCTCTCGGTGAATTGGCGTGAATCGTCGTCATTGAACCCGCGTGCCCCGTGTTCATGGCCTGGAGCATATCGAAAGCCTCGCCCCTTCGGCACTCGCCCACAATGATCCTGTCCGGTCTCATTCGAAGCGCGTTGGCGACCAGGTCTCGGGCGGTGATCGGAGGACTTCCCGGAGACTGCGGCTTCGTCTGGAGACGGACACTGTTCGCATGAGAGAGACAGAGCTCGGGAATATCTTCGATCGTGATGATGCGTTCGGATTTCGGAATAAACGCCGTCAGGGCGTTCAGAAGAGTCGACTTTCCGCTTCCAGTCCCGCCGGAGATCAGAATGTTCATTCTTCCGGCGACGCAGGCATTCAGGAAAACAGCGATACGCCGGTCAAGGGAGTTGTTGCTGACCAGATCTTCGACCGAAAGTCGCCGTGTCGGAAATTTGCGAATGGTAAGACAGGGACCTCCGGTCGTGAGTGGCGGGGCAACGATATTCACGCGCGAGCCATCAGGAAGTGCGATATCGACGTAAGGACTGTCCGGAGAAATCACTTTTCCGTTCGCCTGCAGGAGTTTTCGAACGAGATCGTTCAAGTCTTTGGTCGAAGAGTAGGTAAACCCGGAAGTGGAAATTTTTCCGTCCCGCTCCACCATGACGTTCCGGACGTCGTTGATCATGATTTCGGTGATCGCGGGGTCTTTCATCAGGGCTTCCAGCGGCCCTCCGAGTCTTGGATTTTCGTCGAGTGGCAACTCTATCCCGGGATCGGTCGGGTCTTCGAGGTCGACCTCGTTTTTTTTGGGGGCTGGTCTTTTTGGATCTTGAGCCATGAGCCGAGTGTAGCATAGTAGAGAACACCGATGGCGCTCAAAAAGTTCGCACTCAAGGTCACCGAAAAAGATCGCGGTAAACGTCTCGACCATATTCTGGCGGAGTGGCTTCCGGGAGCATTGTCCCGCCCCCTTTCCAAGGGGAAAACCCGCAAGCTGATCGTTGCCGGGGCCGTTTACCTTAATGGAAAAAGGATACGGATAGCCTCCAAGGCGATTTTGCCGGGAGCGCGCCTCGAGGTCTTCGTTGACCTCGGCAAGGTTGATCGTGACGGTCCTGGAAATGATGTGTCCTTCTCGGTTACTCCGGATCGGGTTCTCTATGAAGACGAATTTTTGATCGCGATCAATAAGCCGGCGGGGCTTCCCACACAGCCGACCCTTGACGAGTCCAGGAACAACCTTTTCGCCGCCGTAAAACAGTTTCTCGCGAAACGCGACGCGGGCGCTGTGTCACCTTACGTGGGCCTCCATCACCGACTCGACCGTGATACCTCCGGAGTGGTATGTTTCACAAAGCAAGTTGCGGCTAACGCAGGGCTGGCCGAGGCATTCTCGAAACACACGGCCGTGAAGACTTATTACGCTTTGACGATACGGCCGCGATTCGCGGCTGGCAGTGGCTTCGTGCATGTCCCCGCTCACTGGACCGTGAAAAACCATCTCGGAAAAGCGCCCGGGCCTGGAAAGAAGGCGCGCTTCACCTCCGTCCGTTCGGGCGGCGATTTCGCGCACACGGATTTCGTTCTTCTGGACGAGTTTAACGACGCACTCCTTGTGCAGGCGCAACCTCGAACGGGTCGGACCCACCAAATCAGAGTCCATCTTGCGGAAGCGGGAATGCCGATCCTGGGTGATTCTTTTTACGGCTATCGCCCGTCCCGAGTTGTTTCCACCAGGATCATGCTGCACGCTGCCCGCCTCACTCTTCCCCATCCGATCACAAAAGAGGAGATCTCGATCGAAAGCCCTTTACCCGAAGACTTTCTGAAGTGTCTTGAAGCACTCAAGAGTTGAGGGGGCGCCCGACTCACCCGAGCCAGCGGGTGTAGTCTATATCCGGCTCGTCCGCAAAGAGCATCACGATTCTATCGACGCCCATCGCGTTGCCTCCCGAGGGGGGCATCCCCTCTTCCAGGGCTTCTAGAAATTCTTCGTCGCTCGGGTTTTTTGGAAGAGAGGACCCGTAAACCCGCTCTCGAAGGGCCATGTCCTCGACGAAGCGCTTTCGCTGTTCGATGGGGTCCGTCAGTTCCTCGAAGGCGTTTCCGAGTTCCAGCCCTCCCGCGTAGACCTCGAAGCGTTTTGCCCAGCGCGAGCCATCAGGTTCGGTTTTGATTACGGAAAGCGCCGCTTGCGAGGCCGGATAATCGACGACGAAAACAGCCCGGTCTTCCGGCAGCTTCGGTTCGATGCAGTTGAGCCAGATCTTGAAATAGAGGTCGTCCGCGGTTTCTCCATTCATGATCTTGAGATCCAGGCGCCGGCAAGCGTCCGACAGCTGCTCTTCCGATCCCTGTGTAACAAGGTCGAGCTGGGCGTGTTCCATGAACAGGTCGCGGACGCGAAGCCGAGACCAGGGGGCGGCGACTGAGATTTCCCGTCCCTGGTAGCGGATTTTTTGCTCACCGAAAAGTTTTTGGGCGAGAAACGAAATCAGCTGCTCGGTATCTCGCATGATCTCGTTGTAACCTGCATAAGCCCGATACCATTCGAGCATGGTGAACTCCGGAGAATGTGTTCTGGAGCGGGGCTCGTCGCGGAAGGCGGGACAGAGCTGAAAAATTCGCTCAAGTCCGCCCACAAGGAGTCGCTTCATGGCGAACTCGGGCGAGGTGGGAAGATACGCGACGGGTGAGTGAGTCGGGTCAGCAACGCGAAAGGGACGGATGTGCGGCTCCATTCCGGGGCATGGCACGAGAAGTGGCGTTCGCGTTTCGGCAAATTTGCGTGATATGAAAAATTCGCGAATGCCAGCCTCTATTTCAGAGCGTACCCGGGTGGCCCGGATTCGTCTTGGGTCCAGAATTCGGGAAATCCATTTCAATCCGGGATCGCCTTTTCGCGATCGATTGGGCGTCAGCACGGTCGCGGTTTGGTCGTTCACTTCTACAACATCGCCGAGTCGCACGTTCGAAGCATCGCTGATCTCGTACTCTCGCTTTCCGGCTTCGCTCCAAAGGACGATTTTGCGAGCTGTCGGATCCACGAATATACATCGCCCGTGTGCCATATTGCGCTCAGGGGTGACACGCTCAGCGGGAGTAGGCAAGAGGAATTCGGGCTGTCGCACCCTCCCCCAGTAGTCGTTAGATCACTGTCGCAAGAAGCGACAAGATGGGCCGGAGCTGCTTTGTAAGTCCCTGAAAAGACGAACGATCATTGTGGCACCCTGCTTGCTTTTCTCATCGGCGAGTATTCTCAATCAACCCTTTTTAGGAGAAAAAGAATGAAGACCATGATCACTTTAATCGCCGCGCTGTTCGCCCTTTCAGCCTTTGCGACTGATACGACGACGAACACGACGAACACCAATACAACCAATGATAACATGACCACGACCTCGAAGACGGTCATCCAGAAGGCGAAGAAAAAGAAGGTTAAGAAGAGCAAGGGCAAGAAAGCCAAGAAACAGGCTGAAGCCGCCCCTGCGCCAGCCGAGCCAGTTGCGCCGGCCGAGCCAGCCGCTCCGGCAGAAGGCGCCGCCCAGTAAAATACTGAGCGATTTGAAATCATTTTAGCCGGGGACGCTGACGCTCCCCGGCTTTTTTTTTACGGAAAGCGGAAAATTCAGCTAATACAAGAACTATGAAACCGATGCGGCACCATCTCGATCTTCAGGCGAAAGTCAGCCTTGTTCTGGTGGCGGTCATCATTCCGACGTTTCTCATCTTTACAATTGCCGAAAATAAAGTCATGCAGCCGATTCTGGAGGAGGAGATCCGGCAAATCGGCATTACCTCGGGCAAAAACCTCGCATCCGAAATCGTCAGCTCGCGCCTTCTTTCTTTGCCGAACCCCACGCCCATGGTCGAGGCGCGTCTTCAGGATCTTCTCTATTCGCAGCCGAACATTGTCCGCATCGATGTCATCGCCAGGGACGCCTCGGGGCTGCCCAAAGTTGTGGGTTCCAATATCGAGGAAGAGCCCGGAGCACCGCAGCCGACATTCCCGCTCGTTGACGTGGTCACCAGTGAGTTTCGGCTGGATGATACGGGAATGGGTTTCTGGGAAATTCAGGTTCCAATCGAGCAGAAAAGCCGGGATCAGCACGGACCTCGAAAGCTTCTCGGCGCCGTCCACGTCGTGATCTCGACGAAGCTCGTCGCGAGGATTGTCAACACGCTCTGGAAGACAACGGCCACCGCGGCGGCGTTCAGCGTGGTGACACTGATTCTGGCGCTAGGGTATTTTCTGAGAAAGGCGATCGCGAACGATCGCCGGCTCCGAGAAGCCGAGAGCCACAACCTGCAGCTTGCCGAGCAGTTACACGACACACAAAGACAGTTGATGAACACCGAGAAGCTCGCGGTCATGGGTCAGCTGACAGCGAGCTTTGCACATGAGATCGGGACCCCGCTCAACGCGATCGGCGGTCATCTTCAGCTGTTGCAAGAGGAACTCGGGGCCTCCGGAGATGCGACCAGGAAGGGAACGGCTGGACGAATCGAGATCATCAATGGCCAGCTCTCGAAAATCGAAGAGATCGTCAAAGGGTTTTTGCACAGCACGGCAAAGCCTGTTTCGCAACGGCAGCTTGTCGATCTGAATCGGTTGGTCGATCGTACGCTCGGTATTCTCAAGCCGCGGGTCGACAGCCTCAGGGTTGAAGTGCGTCGCACGTTTGATCGCGACATGGGGCCGCTTCGCCTGGTGCCGCTGGACATGGAACAGGTCATATTAAATCTTCTGAACAACTCGCTTGATGGGCTGAGGGCAAAAAGCCATATTCGGGAAAAGAGCCGCCTCCTCCTCGAGGTGAGCACGAAGCTAGAGGAGTTCGAGGGCAAGCACTGGGCGCAGCTGAGCGTTTATGATACGGGTGAAGGGATACGGCGGGCGGATCTGAACAACGTTCTGAAACCCTTTTTCACGACGAAGAGGCCCGGAGAGGGTACCGGGCTTGGGCTTACGATTTGCCAGCAGTTGGTTCACAAGTACGGCGGGACTTTCGACATCGATTCAAAAGAGGGCGCCTGGACGAAGGTGATTTTGCGATTGCCGTATCACGAATTGGGCATCGGCAAGGAACTAGCATGAGCGACGATCATTCAAAAATACGAATTCTGGTCGTGGATGACGATGAGGTCACGCGTAAGCTCCTCCGTGAGGTCCTCGAGCGCGAGGGATATCGTGTTCAGCTTGCCGCGAGCGGGGAAGAGGCCGTGAGGATGATCCGAAGGGAGATGTTCCCGATCATCCTTTCCGACATTCGGATGTTTGAGCTGGACGGAATGGCGGTCCTGCGCGAAGCCAAAAAAACGGGCGCGGGTTCGGTAAGCATACTCATGACGGGCTTTGGGAGCATGGAGGGGGCGATCGAGGCCATTCAGGAGGGGGCGTTCGATTACGTCAGCAAACCTTTCAAAATCGATAACCTTAAAGCGGTGATCTCGCGTGCGGCAAAACACTGGGAATCGATTCACGGCGACATTTCGGCGGCCTCGCCACAAAGAATTGAGGTCAGCACAAAAGGCCTGATCGGGAAATCACCGACGATGCTGGAAGTTTACAAGACGCTTGCCCGCGCCGCGTTGTCCATGAGCAACGTTCTTGTCATAGGTGAAAGCGGCACGGGCAAGGAGCTCGTGGCGAAGGCCATTCACGAGAACAGCCAGAAACGGAGCAAAAATTTCGTCGCCGTTAATTGTGGCGCGCTTGCCGAAACCCTCCTCGAATCAGAACTTTTCGGGCACGTGAAGGGTTCATTTACGGGCGCGCTATCTGATAAAAAGGGGCTGATCGAAGAAGCGAACGGCGGGACGCTGTTTTTGGACGAAATCGGGGATATCACACCAGCGCTTCAGATCAAGCTTCTGCGAGTCCTTCAGGAAAACGAGCTGAAGCCGGTGGGTTCTTCCGAAACCCGAAAGGTCGACGTGCGGGTGATTGCAGCAACTCACCGCGACCTGGAGCTTCTTGTAAGAACAGGAAAGTTCCGGGAAGATCTCTACTACCGGCTGAAGGTGATTTCGATCGAACTTCCCCCGCTCAGGGAGCGCATCGAGGACCTTCCCGATCTGGTCGGCCACTTCCTCGCGAAATTCGCGGGAAAAAATAAAAAACCGGTTTCTCACGTTTCCGACGACGGAATGGCTCTTTTGAAGAGCTACGCGTGGCCGGGCAATATTCGTGAACTGGAACATGCCATTGAGCGTGCCGTCGCCATGACGAATACGTCGATCTTGTTCCCCGAGGATTTTCCGCCCGAGGTGATCAGGGGCTCGCTTCCTGCTTCAGAGTCGGCTGAAGGAATGAGTTCCGGGATTTCAAGCTCCCTCGAAGACATGGAGCGCGCGCATATCATAAAAGTTCTCCAGGACGTTAATTTCAACAAATCCAGGGCATCGGATGTCCTCGGTATCGACCGTGCGACCCTTTATCGAAAGGCGCAGCGGTACGGAATTGACCTGCGCGGAAAATGAGACTGCACCCACTCACCTCAGGTGTGCCTGAAATGGATCATAAACTCGCGTTTCGTAATCAAGTGAGCCGGGCCCTGACATTGCCGTTGCCCTACGCGGAGCGACTGAAGCCCGGGAAGGACATCCGTCCGATTCCTGCCGCGGTTCTGGTTCTTCTCGGGTGGATGACCGCCGCTGAGCAGACGGGCGCCACTGAGCCGGCTGTTTTGATCACGCGGAGAACGGAATTCGTCGAAACGCATAAAGGACAGATGGCCTTCCCCGGAGGGGTGATTGAGCCCGAGGATGCGAACCCGATTGCCGCAGCGCTCAGGGAAACCAGGGAAGAGGTAGGGGTCGATGCCGTCGCGCTCGAGGTCTTGGGGACCTTGCCTGCTCTCTTCACCTTAACCGGCTATACCATTGAGCCAGCGGTCGGGATTTTGAATTCGCCCGTCGAGTCCGTCCCATTGAAAATCAGCCAGGACGAAATCGCTGAGACATTCTGGGTCCCGCTTTCACTCTTTTCGAAACCCGGAATTTATAAGAAGGAAGAATTGTCCGCCGGACAGCGGCGCTACCCGATTCACGTTTACCAGGTACATGGTCAACGGATCTGGGGGGCGACAGGCGCGATTCTCAAGAACCTTCTCGATCGTCTGACGTAGTTGGGTTAGATTAATGACATGAATATCCGATCATCGTTGGTGAGGGTCTCAACCCTTCTAGTGTTTGCGTCGTTTTCCGTCTCCGTTGCTTCAGCCGCGCAAGGCGATGCCGCAAGTCCGGCCGCGAGTCCGGAAAATTGGAAAGGTGAGGCGGACACTTCAGAGGTCATGTTCGGCGCCCTGATGGGTCTGGGGGTTCTTGATTCGACGGGCGGTTTTTCCGTTCTGGGAACCGCGAGCAAAAAGATCGTTCAGCGCGGTTTCGCGCCCGATATCAATAATTCTGTTTCAGTCGAACTTCAGATGGGACCGCTCTTCATTTCCGGAGAAACCGCTTTTGCATACAGCACCCACCTCAGGTGGGATTTTGTGAAAGATCCCCTCTGGACCTTCTACGCCTTGGGCGGGCTTGCGGGTCACATCACCGGCGAGGCGCTAGGTAGCCGCTTCCTCCTGTTTCCGCGCTTCGGAGTCGGAGTGTTGAGGATGACGAATCTCGGATTCGCCGTGCGCGGCGAAGTCAGCCACGAATTCATCACATTCGGGGCGGCTTGGCCGTTTTAGAGTCGCGGTTTGACACGCACCCGGGGCGCTTTGAAGCCGAAGGGGTGTGTTCAGCGTTGCGGCTTATCAATGCTTGCGCATCATGAAGCGTTCTGCTCTGGAGGCGAAATCACTTTCCTCCTCCGCGGGCTTCACGCTCTTCTTTTCGACAGTCTGCGCTGGATTGCGGTTCGTGTCTTGGACCTGAGCTTGGGTCTGGGCTGGTTCGCTCTCCTTCTTCTGAACCTCCACGGCGAATGCGATCGTCGAGATCGACAGGAGAATCAATGCAACTGAACCGGGTTTTAGACTTCTCATACAGAACCCCCTTCCTAGATTCTAGCGCAGTCCCATGCGGCTGCGCATCAAAACTCTCATAGAACCAAACACGACGGCAAAAGTCGTATATAAAACCACTATAAATAACAGAGGTTTATCGAACGGCGCACTAAATATTAAAAAACAATCACAATGTGCGTCATGGTTTTGGCGCCGCGTTATGACTGCAGAATTCCGAGCACCACGAGGACTGCGATGAGAACCCCCATGAGACTTTCGCCTGCGATGAAGCCCGAACTCACGGGAACGATGGTTTCTTCAGCGAGCGTCGGTTTTCGCCTTTCGAGCATGAGCGCGATCAGGGCCCCAAGGAACATCGAGATCGTATTGTTCGCCGGAGTCGTAAATGCGAGGCCTAGGCCCGTCGGCGACGGAATATATCGGCGGTATTTCGGGATCCACTTCTCGAGAAGAACAAGGGCAATGCCCAGAATACCACCCACCGCGATCGCGATCTGCGCGGTGGGATGAAGCATGTGGAATCCCTTTGCGAGGAGCTCGGCAACCCCCTTCCAGGTCTGCGCGCCGGGAGCGGGCCATTTTGCCGAACCCAGCACATCGGCCGTCGGGATGAGCAGGTTGTAGGCGGGGACGACGAAAAGCGATCCCGCAAGAACGCCGAAAAATTGCGCCCAGAACTGCTGACGGGGATCGGCTTTGAGAAGATAGCCGCTTTTCAGGTCGGTAAGAAGATCAGCGGAATGAAGGCCAACGCCACCGGTGACGTTCGCGGTCATAAGATTGGTGGTCGTGTTGCCGGGATCAAGCGCGCCGAAGGTGAGCTGGGTGATTTTTCCGAGCGCTCCCGTTGGAGTCGTGTCGGTTTCGCCTGTAGCCCGGCAGGCGACGATCGCGATGAAAAAGCCGAGAAAGACGGAAATGACGCCCATCCAGATCTTGATTCCGAAAAGAAAATATTCCAGAAAGATCACGATCGGCGACAAGATGAGCATGCCGATGAAAAACCAAGGCATGGGCACTTCGGCGAGTTCTTCGGCTGTTTGCGGGCCTCCGAACGCGGCGCTCACGCTCTTGACCGCGCGAACGACCGTCCGCCACTGGAACGCGAACGAAAGAAGGCCGCTCGTAAGAATCATCGACGATCCGAACCAGACACTCCAGGCGACGATGTGCTTGTAGCCGAGTTTTGGGTTGATGATCCCTTGCGAATAAAGCCAGGGCGCCAGGATGCCGAAATTGATCACGGCGCCCAAGAGCATGCTCCACGCGGCGCGGAAGCCCATGATCGCACCGGCGCCGATCATGATGAGACTTCCTTCAAACGAGAGCGTGTAATCAGCCAGAGGCCTGCCCCGCAGGGTGGCGAACGGAATCGCGATCCTCTCCGGAAGGTTCCAGGGTATGAGGCTTCCTTTCGCGTCACGAAAAAAAGCGACAATTCCGCCGATAAGCCCGCTCCAGGCAAGGAGTCGTGCCTTTGCCTGTCCGCTCGCGCCCGCGCCGTGGAGCGCTCGGAGTGTTTCGGCGGCGGCGATGCCGGTCGGAAACCGGAGCTGTTCGACGTTGATCATCTGCTGTTTCATCGGAATCGCCATAACGACGCCCAGCATCGCGATCGTCGTAATCCAAGCGAACATCTGCCAGCCACCCATGGATTGACCGGTGATCATCATGAGCGCCGGAATAGCCGCGACGGTTCCGCCGCCGGTCATATATCCGGCAGCGCTCGCCACCGATTGCATGGCGTTGTTTTCGAGCATTCCGAAGTGAGTCTTGGCAAGGCGAACCCGGACGAGAACCGCGAAGATCGCGAACGCCAAAATTCCCGCCGTGATGGAAACGCCGAAGCTCCATCCCGTCTTCAGCGACACATAGAGATTCGAGAGGCTCATAAAGCCGCCGAGAAGCATGCCGGCCGCCGCGGCACGCGCGGTGAGCTGACGCTCTTTCGAAATTGAAGATACTGTGAGGTCTCCTTGAGCGACTCCCTGCGTGACCGATTCCGACATCAGAAATCTCCTGTTGAGGTGAGTTCCGATTTTAGGCGGCGGAATAGATCACCGCAAATTAAATTTTCAACCTTCTGCGGCGATGGCCGGAGTAACAAGACGAAGATGGCTCTTTTTTTCCTCGAGTGCATTTTTGCTCTCGACATAGAGTTCCTGAATGACCTCGCGGAGAACATGATCCAGGTGATGTGCGGGATTCTCGGTGCGGGCCGCAAGTTGCAAAAGGAGCATTTTGATTGCTTTCCGCAATAACGGGTCGATCTCGTTCATATCATTCCTCGAAAAGTTTCAGTTCGCACGATCAACTTAGGGCAAATTGAAATATTTCGCGAGGTCACGTGCAGCAGCTCAAAGCGTCAGCCTATTGCGTCAGAAAAACTTCGCGCCCGACAATCGATCGTCCATTCAGCCAATCGATAATTTCGGATGCCGCGGGGCCGGCCTTTGTGTTCAAGAACTCGCTATAAATTCGGACAAGATCCTGCTTTTCGGCATGAGAGAGCCGTTCAAACCCCCGCGTCGCGAAGACGTCGATATCAGCGGCGAGTCGGACGGCAAACTCGTGAGTGCCAACATTCTCGGCCGCCCGGCGGAATGCCGCAGCGGGTGAATAGGAGCTGGTTGCACGGTAAATTTCGGCCAGTGTCAGCATCGGAATTCGTGAAAGAACCGGCTGATTCATCGGGTTTACGGCATGTCCGGAGAGGAGATCTGCAAGCTCCCGCGGTCTTCCCTCGAATGCGCGGAGATGAAGGAATTTGCACATTTTTGGCCCGTCGTTCACAGGATAGTTGTCCCAAAGGAGTGGCTTCCGCGCAATCAGATCACTCACCTCGCGGAGGTGTTCCGGTGGATAACTCTTGGAGCAGGTCACTTCTCCGGTCCAGAAGATGTCGATTTTCGGGTCGAGCTTTTGACCGAGTTCTTCGAGATAAGCGGCGGGCCGCTTGCCGAAGATCTGGTCCAACACCGGATCGTAGGAGTAATAAGTCGGGCAGATCGCGAAGTGACGTGCGCGCGCGTGGTCTCGGACGAGGTGGGCAATGTCGACCTGCATCCGCGCGAGTCCGGGAAGCCCCCCTTTCATGTCGTCAAAAAGGATGGCGAGACGATCGAGCCCAAGCCGGTTAAAGGTCTCAATCCTTGCGAGGAGCTGCTTGCGGGCCTCATCATCGAATGAGAGATAAATTTCATAGGGGCTGAAGCCGATTCCGAACTCGAGCCCGGCGCGATGAAAGCGGTCGATCAAGGCTTCAAGATTTCGGAAGAGTTCCTCGGGAAAAGGTTCTCGCCATTTTCTGCGGATGAAGGGATCTGCCTTGGGCGCGTAGTAGTAAAAGGCATAACCCGAATCGCGCATGAACCCCGCGGCCTCCTGCCGCGCTTGCCACGACCAGGGCTGACCGTAAAAGCCTTCAATGATTCCCAGCTGGAACGGGTGTCGGTTCACAAATTTCCTCCTTGCGCGAAGGGGCGCTGGTTTCCGGGTCTGCCTCCAGCGGAACGAATTTCAGCAGGATCATTCCCGGAATGGTTGATAGGCAGACCGCGACGAAAAACCAGAAATAGCCGACGGCCTGCTGGAGATATCCGCTTGTGATGCCCGCGAGCATCGCGCCGAGCGCCATCAACGCGGTCGCGATGGCGTAATGGGAAGTCGAGTACTTCGAGTTTTGACAGGTGTACATCGCGAAAACCATATAAGACGCCATTCCGAAGCCGTACGAGAACTGCTCGACCGCGGTGATGAAGTAAAGCGCGGTTGCCGACGGTTGCGCGTAAGCGGCCCAGACATAAAACAGGTTGGGAAGATTCATCGTGATCACCATCGGCCAGACGCATTTTCTAAGTCCGTACTTCGAAATCAGAATGCCGCCGATCAGACCGCCGCAAACAAGAAAGAAAATACCGACATTCCCGAGAATCATTCCGACCTGCTGGGTCTCGAAGCCGAGTCCGCCGATTTCGCGACTGTCGAGCAGAAAAGGACCCGCCATCTTCGTCAGCATGGATTCGCCAAAGCGGTAGAAAAGAATGAATCCGAGAATTGGGATGATCTTTCGTTGGGAAAAGAAAGACTTAATAGCTTCGATGAATTCAGGGGTTTCCGGGACTTCCGGATCCCGGGGCGTGCCCGGCGTGGCGTCACGCATTCTGCGGCTTGGCTGGTCCGCGGCGATCCGGGGCATCGCCATCCAGGCATAGATGACGAGGATCCCGTAGATCGCGGCACCCACGAGAAAAGCGCCACGCCAGCTTTGCGCGATCGGGACTCCCTGTTTTTCCCACCACCCCGCGAGGATGACGAGCGCCCCGTTACCGAAGATCATGGCGAGCCTGAAAAAGGTGGACCTGATTCCCATGAAAAAGGCCTGCTTGTCTTTGGGAAGGGCGAGCATGTAGTAGCCGTCGAGTGCGATATCATGAGTCGCCGAAATGAAAGCCGTGAGGAGAAAGATGCCCAGAGTGATCGGCAGGAATGATTCGGTCGTGACGGCAAACGCGCAGGCGGCAAGCGCCAGGGTAACGAAGGCCTGCATGACGAGTACCCAGTCGCGCTTTCTTCCGTTCAGGTCGACGAGGGGTCCCCAGAACATTTTCAGAATCCACGGCCAGATGATCAGACTCGTCCAGAGCCCGATCTGGTCATTTGGAATCCCGAGTTTCTTATAAAGGATCACGGAAACCTGCTGAACGATGATTACCGGAACGCCTTGTTGAAAGTAGAGGCTCGGGACAAAGAGCCAGGGACTTCTCGTTTTTGTCGGCTTATTCATGTGGCCCGCCTGTTTGGGCCAGCTTATCTGGAGTGCCGGCGCCTTGGCAAGGAAGACGCGGTCGTGACGGCCCTGTTCAGTTCGGGAAATTCAGGCCCCGGAGCCGTTTATAATTGTGGGTTGCGAACTCGAGATAACGGGCATCATCCAGATCGGCTTGAAAGATGCGGGCAAGATGAACAAAGAAAATATAACGGCTGACAATGAGCTTCTGCCGGTCCTCGATGTACGGCGTCTTCTCCAGGTCGTCCTCGAGCTGGATGATTTTCGCGTAGAAGCACCAGTGATGTTTCTCCGGTTCGTCTCTGACGTGGCTGGGCATCGTCATGAAGAGCTCTTCGCGCGTGCGCGCAAGCATCGCTTCGGCTTGGTAGTCAAAATCGCATTTTTCGAGTGACTCGAGCTTCGGCGCTCCCTTGGTGAGAAAGATCGATCTTGCGTCGGCGATTGTCATTCCCATCGGGTGCTCGATGCGGTTTTTATAAGACAGATCCGGTCCCGTGGCGGTCGCGGGAGTTTCAGCTTGCGAGGTACCCTCCTTCTTGATGCTCGAGCAGGAGATTCCAAGCAGGATCACGCAAGCGACCAGTGGGGCCAAACGAGGAAACGTATCCAACATGTAACCCAATCATAACCCCTTTAAGCGCTCGAAAGAATGGGGGTTGTTCTGTGTCGCGAAAGGCCCCCTTTTCAAACAGCGGTTTTGTAAATATACTTTAAAAGTATTAATAATTCTTTATCAAGGGGGATCTGATGTACACGTCCGGAATTGCGGCTTTAGTAATCGTGCTCGGCCTCATGGGATGCGGAAAGGCCCGCGATTACGGAGCCGAGAAGATCGTCACCCACTCAGAAACGGGTTTTCGAATCCTTTCACAGCAGCAACCGACAACCGAGGCTGCGGATTTCAAAGCCCTCTCCGAGGCGCTCACGAAAAAAGCTCGCACGCTCGATTTTGCAGGCGTCGCTCCGGAGCCTGACCGTCGGCCGGCCGCTGACTCGCCCGCTCCGGCAATTCCCGATCCGGAAGAGGCGTTCAACCTCTGTGGCCCGGTGGAGTTTCCTGGAAACGCACCCTGGGTTTCGATCTCCGAAGCTGAGTGGAAGGAAGTTCAGAAGGCGTTCAGCGGCGTGAAACGTGACTTGACGGCGTGGCTCTCGAAATCGAAGAGCCGGCTTGGCCAACCCGTCTACGATTCCATGAAGAAAAGGCTTCAGAGTACGGAAATCCGAATTGCGTCCCGCTCGGAACAACCCGACATTGCCTGGCGAGGGATCGGCGTTTGGGGTCCCAGCGTCGAAAAAATTCCCACAATAGACGTCGGCGCGGGCTTCGTCCGTCTTCTTCGCGATGAGCTGAGACGCGCGCGCTTTGAGCTGGCCCGACTTGTGGCTCAGTCCTGGTCTCCCTGTGCCCTGGAAAAACAGATTCAGGCCCATCCTTGGGGGCCCTTCCTGGGCTGCATGCAAATTGATGAAGGACAAAAGTGTGGTGCGGGTTCCTATTCGGAGGGGGGCTGGGCCGTGTCGTCGGCAATAGCCGCGAAAGTCGCGGCGCCCGGATGTCTGCTTCCGGCATTCGCGACCGCCGAGAGCCGGCATTGCCATGACCAGCTTTTGCTGCCACAGGAACTTCGAGCGAATTTGGACCCGGCATCGGTCGGGAAAGTGAAACAGTAAGGAGCCGGTATGAGTAAATTCTTTGTCGTTGTTCTGGCTTTTCCGCTTTTTGCAGTGCTCGGTTGCTCGGGCAAGAATACGGTCACATCATCGGCCATTCAGGCGGTGCCTCCATCGCCGTTCGTCGAGGCGTACCTTGAGTATGTCGGGCCACCTCAGCGATGGGCCGGACCAAATTCCGTTATCGTTCACATTTTTGCCCGAGATTCGGATACCGCGGATATCAAGGTCATGCCGAGTTTTCTGAGGCCTTATTTCGCGAGAGCCTCGCATGAAAATCGGAGTCTTGCCTCACCGTCGAGCGGGCCGCTTCTCGGGAACAAAATGACTCGAGTCATGGCGCGGGAAGAACTGACGCGTCTGGCTTCCGCGATGAGCGGGCCGGAACAGCCCTTTTTCGGTTGCCTGAGCCCGATTCGGGCCCGCTTGGTTCGCGCGGACGGTTCGGTCTTGGAACGCCATGGCTGTCGTGACACCGCCGGCTGGCCTGTTACTTTGAGCCAGCTCGTGAGCCGCTCGATCGCGGCAACCCAGGTCGCGCAGGCTCAATAAAAAAGGGAGACTTGCTTTTCAACAAGTCTCCCGGGAACCGCTTATTTCTATCGCTTATTGAGCCATATCGGATGAGTTTTGCTTGTGGTCTTTGCCCGTGGGTGATTCGGGATAAGGAAACCAGATGAACTTGTCCGAGTCGCCTGTTGATACTCTTCGGTCCGGCTGACCGAGCTGTTGCTGCATCGTCGTTGCCACGCCGATACCGCCGAGGCTCAGGGTTGCCCCGACTTCTCCGGCTTTTTTAACAATTTTTTGGCGGAATTCGCGTTGCGATTTTGCGCTGAGTCCGCTCCATAAGGAAGCTTCAAAGTCGACGAGCGTTTGTCTCTTGTCCATCACGCGTTGTCCGACGAGCTGCCGACGACCCTCTTTGGTCGCGGTTTTCATGGCGGCGGCATATTTTTGTTCGATCAACGCGAACTGCTGTTCAAGGTCGTCGACCGCGCCTGTTTTGCCTTTGAGGGCTTGGGCGGCCCTGAACATTTCTTTCACTTCCCTCTCGGCGGCGAAGGCTTTGGGGAGACTCGTGGTCCCGTAGAGTTCCTTCTCGATTTTCCACAGGGTCGTGGCTTTTCTGATTTCTTTTCCAAGCGCCATCTCATGGGCGGCGGGTCTCTGCGACGCCAGGGTAATTTTCTTCTTAAGGGGCTTGTACATGTCCATCGCTTTTGCCAGCTCGGCATGCGCGCGTGCGGCCCGAACGGAGCTGATCTTCGGCGCCAGTGTTTCGAGCTTGTTTAAAAGTGTCGGACTTTCCTTCAGGAGTTCTCTCAATCCGGCAACCCCTGTGGCGTATCCAGCCGAAAGCGCCGCCTGCGGCAGCATCAGCGTGAAGACGAGGACGGTCAAGGCGACGGAAAAGGATTTTAGCGACATGTTTACCCCCACAAGGCTTCGGCCCGCTCCATTGCCGGAGTTAGGCCCGGTCCGGTGATGTTTGATTCGGTCACTGGTTTTGCAGAAGGGGTGCCAATAGTCGTCAGCAGATCGTGTATTGAAGAATTTGGATTGAAATCGAGAGCTTGTCGAAGATGGCCTGCTTCAGGGACTCTGGAGCATGCAAACTCAGGTGATTGTATCCTTGATGGCTGACCAATCCTTGTACACCCACGAAATGAGGAATCATCAAAAGTTCGCGGGTGGATGCGCGGCCTTTTCAATGAAAACAGCGAGATCCAAAAGGGCCTGTGTCAGTGGATACACGCTGAACGTGCTGGCATTCCCGTTGCTCCTTCATTCGTAATCAACCTAATTGTTCGTCGTCGTTCGGGGGCATGGCAAATGAGCAAGGCATTAAGAGCTAGAAAACCATCCACTTTCATCGATCGTCGCAGAGCCGCCAGAAGGGCGCCTGGCTTCAAGTCGCGAAAAAAAGAAAAGCTCATCGAGGGACTGTCCAAGTCAGAGCTCGTCCAGAAATACGAAATGAAAGTGAAAATGATTGCGGCGAAGATGGCGATTAATTTACCGGCGTCGGTGTTATTCGAGGATCTCGTCAGTGTCGGTTTCATCGGGCTCATGGATGCCGCCGATAAATTTGACCCGTCGAAGGGCGCCAGGTTCGGGACCTACGTTGAGTTCAGAATCAGGGGAGCGATTCTGGATGAATTGAGAAATCAGGACTGGATCTCGAGGTCCGCCCGGGACTCGATCAAGGAAATCGAGGAAGTGTGCCGAAAATATGAACGGGAAACCGGCGAAAATCCCTCCGATGAACAGGCCAGCAAGGAGATGGGGATTACTGCCGAGCGCTTCCGCCGCATCAAGAGCCGCGGATCGCTTTCGCTCGTGAATTTCAGTCATTCTTCTGAAGTTGAATCCGCCGAGGGGATTGAATTCCAGGGCGTCGAGCAACGCGAAGAATTCAATCCGGATAGTGAGGCCCAGCGACTCGATACCCGCGCTTTCCTTGAGCGCCTGTTTGAGGCGCTTTCGGAAGACGCGCGCCTGGTTTTGCGGTGCTATTATTTTCGCGGCCTCAATATCAAGGAAATCTCTCAGATCATGGAGGTCAGCGAATCAAGAGTCAGTCAAATCCACACCCGGTCGATTTTGGAATTGAAGAATCAGTTTCCCGCGGACATCGATTGCATGAGCGCGGTGTTCACGATGCTACTCGATGCCTAGAAGGGCGAGCTTCATCGTCGCGTCGTCGAGCTGATTCGCGAGCGTGGCGTAATAGCTTTGATAGAAGGCCGCAAAATCCTTTTCGTCGATTCCCGGATTCACGTTCGCCTCGAATGCCACCAGCTCATCCACGGATCGCCGTGAGTCAAGGGCGTGCTGATAGCGTTCGATGAACCAGAGGAGATTGGCCCGGAGGTCGTGATAGCGGCTTTCGGTCATCATTTTCTTGAAGCGCGCGCGATACGGTGAAATGCCCGGCACCGCCAAAAACTCGATCTTCGAGAATTCCTTGAATACCTGGTTATCACGATGAATCGGGACGCTCTCGATGAGAGCGCCATGCTGTGTCGGAAGCCAGTGATTTTCGAGAACGGCCTTCCTGGCGATCGGGTCCCGGTAGATCGCCATCGGATCGTCGAGCGCGAGATCGTTACCGCGGCGTACGAGCTCGACAAAATTATTCGAGGGCGCCGCGATGTTGAAAAGTTGCTGTAAGATGAAGCGATTCGTGAGCGCTTGTTTCCAGACGTCCGCGGCGGCAAGCGCGTTCCGCGTGGTGTGGGTGCAGTTGTCGCTGATGCCGCTCCAGTTGTAGGGGTTCCCGGAGTGATAATACTTTTCGTTCAGGCCGTTCAGGTATTTGACCATTGACCCGAGCATTTCCTCGGAGACCGGGATGCGCGAGCAGTAGAGACTTCGTCCGAAGTTGATCGCGTAATCGGTTCCGATCGTTTCTTCGAGCATGTATTCTTCGTCACTCATTCCAGGGAGTTTTTTCCGGAGCAGTTCGGGATGAAATTTGACCCCTTTCAAAAGCTGCATTTCGACGGCCTTCTGGCGGGCCTTGAGATACGCCTGACGGCTGAGGGGCTCGTTTTCCGGAACATCCCCGGTCAAAAAGAAACTTTTGCTTTCGGTCGCGATCCAATTCACGTTCACGAAATCCGAATTGACACTGACCCCGACGCCGGTCATTCCCGCGGCTCGATCCAAGTCACGGCAGACCTGAATGCGCGGATAAGGAGAGGATTTGTCACGGCAGGCACCCTGGAGGTAAATGACTCCGTGTCCGCCGATTCCCCCTTTGACCGGGAGTCCGAAGCCGGGTTTTTTTTCGATCCGCGTTGCCGCGCAGAATTCGGCGTAGATTGGATAAGCTTCGTCATAGAGAGCCGAAGCGGCCGGGGTGCTGGCCGGCGCTGCCTTCGCGATCGGCAAGAAAGCGGCAACAATCGCGATTGCTGCCGAGGTTAAGGTCACTGCTTTCACAACTGATTTTGCGCCACACATCGACGCCATGTTTATAATACCGGATTAGAATCGTCAATTATATAAAACAGTTGTAATTTCGATCACTTCTAATGCAAAACCATCCATCTTCTTTCCGGGCGTCCCTCTTGCATTCGCATTTCATGGATAGAGAAGGAGTCAGAATGAAACAGGTGAGCTTCAAAAAAGAAGTAAGGGGAGATTTCAATCGAGTCATCGAGGATGTAACGGCCGCCTTGAAGGACGAGGGATTCGGGATTTTGACCCGAATCGATCTGCACGAAAAATTCAAAGAAAAACTTGGAAAAGAAATCGAACCAGTCGTGATCCTTGGCGCATGCAATCCGAAGCTGGCCTATGATTCCTACCAGGCGAGCACGGACGTGACGAGCCTCTTGCCCTGCAATGCGGTTGTCCGCCAGCTCACTCCCGGGACTTGTTCGATCGAGCTCGCGCGCGCGACCGCGCTCATGGAGATTCTCGGCGATCCCGGTCTTGTGAAACTCGCCAATGAAGCAGACGAGCGGCTTGAACGCTGCTTGATGCGTTTGACTGACGAAAGCGCCGCAGCCTGAGCTTTGCCGCGCGCGCGACGCTCTAGCCGTACCGCAGCTTGCGCCACTTTTCGTGAAAGGCTTTCAGCTCACCCAGGGGAAGCGCGGGGGCGGTGTTCCCATCCTTTCCGGTCATGGGTTCGGCCATGCACAGGGCGTTCATGATCGCTTCCTCGGTCGCCTCGATGGATGCGACGTAGAGCGGGTCCATCCGGCGGTCGAGAAGAATTTTCATCCGATAAACCATTTTCTGGCTCTTTCGCGGGACTTTGTTTGCCGTGGAAAAGCCCAGAATGATCTCACCCGAGCCGTGTGCGGCATAGGAACCGACGCGCCCGATCCCCAGCCCGACGCGTTTGCAGAGCCGCGTGATCTGGTGCTGTAGCAAGGGCGCGTCTGTCGCGATCACGGCGATGATGCTGCCGTAATTCTCGTCGCCGCGCTTTTTGATCGCTTCAAACCGGGATGAGATCGCCTCTCCGAACGGGAGCCCGTCGACCCGCAAATCACGCATGTTGCCGAAGTTGGACATCACAAGCACGCCGACTGTGTAGCCACCCTGGGCCTGCGGCAGCTTGCGCGAAGCGGTTCCGATTCCGGCCTTGAAGTCACACGTGATCATTCCAGTTCCGCCGCCGACGTTGCCTTCGGCAACCGCGCCTGATTTTGCTGATTTTACGGCTTCGAGAACGTGTTCGTACCGGACATGCCGGCCCACGATGTCGCTGAGCCATGAATCATCACATTCCCCGACGAGCGGCAGGACGACATCTTCGGTTGTTCCGATTTCAGGATGCTGGTCGGTCATGTATTTCACGATTGCTTCGGAGCAGGTTCCGACCGAGAGCGAATTCGTGAGCATGATCGGCGTTTCGAGGAGCCCCCATTCGACGACTTGGGTTAGCCCGGCGAGCTCGCCCGCGCCGTTCAGCACGAAACCACCGCCGACGATCCGCTCATTATATATGTCGGCACCGTTCGGGAGGATTGCCGTCACACCGGTGCGGATCGGGCCTTTTCCGGTAACCAGGGGTCCTTCGCCACGGATCAGGGTGGAGTGACCGACGAGCACTCCGGGGACGTCGGTGATCGCGTTAAAGCGTCCCGGATGATACCGGCCGATGTGAATTCCAAGGTCGCGAAGCCGTTTGCGGTCATGTGATCCCGAGCTGCGGCTCATGAGTGCGCCTCATCAGCCTGCGGCGCGCTCTGCGCGTAGCGTTTCTGCTTTTGCTTGAAGCGGCGAATTGCCGGGGCGAGAATTTCGCCGATCAGCGTGCGATAATCCATGCCCGCGCTGTTCGCGATGAGACAAAGATCGGACCAGTCCGGAGTCAGGCCCGGCAGAGGATTGCATTCCATGAATTGCACCCTGCCTTGTTGATCCAGCCTGAAGTCGATGCGGGCCACGTCCCGGCATCCGAGCGCCGTGAAACACCCTTTCGAAACCCGTTCGATCTCGCTCTTGAGGGCGGGGTCGAGTTCGGCGGGCGCGGTGTATTCGATTTCGGGCGTGCTCTTCAATTTATGAGCGAAACTGTAGACCGGATGCTCGGTCGCGGGTTTTACGAAGCGGATTTCCATGGCCGGGAGAACGCGAGGCCGCCGTTCACCGAGAAGCGCGACGGTGAATTCCCGGCCGGGAAGAAATTCCTCGACGAGCGCCGCCTGGCTGTATTTCTGAATGATCATCAGCGCCTTTTCGCGGAGTTCGGCTTCGGAGCGTGCGACGCTCGTACCCAGAACTCCCTTTGAGCTCCCTTCAGCGATCGGTTTCACGATGAGCGGGAACGGCATATCCTTCGGGATCCGTT
>Ga0208958_1000577_pt1 | contig 43485 bp, 48 predicted proteins | sample RifOxyB1_FD_184032 | JGI IMG/M metagenome (GOLD analysis project Ga0208958, IMG submission 184032) | Soil microbial communities from Rifle, Colorado - Rifle Oxygen_injection B1 (SPAdes) | ecosystem: Environmental > Terrestrial > Deep subsurface > Rock core/Sediment | place: Rifle, Colorado...
CTACAGTGGCTAAAGAAATTAAAGAACGAGATGATTGGACTTGTAAAATTTGTGGTAAAAAATCTAAAAAAAACTAGGCCAGTTGTCGCTCAATCTCCATCAACCGATTATACTTCGCCACCCGCTCGCCACGAGTCGGACCAACCTTCACAAAGCGCGACCCCACCGCCACCGCCACATCAATCATGCTAGTATCATTAGTCTCGCCACCGCCGCGGTGAGAAGTAATGGTAGCCAAGCCGTGTTTTTTAGCTAATAAGCAACAATCTATAGTTTCAGTCAAAGTGCCAATTTGATTGAGCTTAATTAAAATGGCTGAAATTGCTTGCTGATCAATGGCCATTTGCAAACGCTTCACATTGGTCACTGTTAGATCATCGCCAATGAGTAAAATATTTTTAGCGTCACAGATTTTTTTAAATTCCGTCCAAGCTGCCCAATCATCTTCAGCCTGCATGTCTTCCATAGTGATAATAGGATATTTACCTAGCCAGCCTTGATAGTAATTAGACAGTTCACCGGAATTTAAAATTTTATTTTCCAATTTTAGATTGTATTTTCCGGCGGCGGCGTCATAAAACTCGCTCGCCGCCGCATCCAGCGAAATAGCTAAATCTTGACCAGGCACATAGCCAGCTTTTTTTATTGCCTGCACTATAAATTCCAAAGGTGTTTCATTGCTGATAATGCCACTGGGGGCGAATGCTCCCTCATTACCTACATTAGTAGACAAGTTATTTTCTTGTAAAATCTTTTCTAAAACATGATAGGTTTCCAACACTTTTCTGATATTTTCCGTCACACTATTAGAAGCTATGGCGCTAATACAAAATTCTTGCAAATCAGTACTGTGATGGGCATGTTTGCCGCCTTCGATGGCCACCACCATGGGCTGGGGCAGGGTAGAAAAGTCAACCCCAGTTTGATAGTAATCGCGAATATAGGCATAGAGCTCTTGGCCTTTACTTTGAGCCATGGCCTTAGCCACACTCAGCGACACTGCCAAAATGGCATTGCCGCCCAAATGACTTTTATTTTCCGTGCCATCTAAGTCGATCATGATTTGGTCGATGGCTCTTTGCTCGCTGGCATCTTTGCCCATTAGCGCTGGGGCGATTTTTTGCTGAATATTGGTAACTGCTTTTAACATTCCTTTGCCCGCATAACGAGCCGCGTCAGCATCATTTAAGACGTTGGCTTCATGAGAGCCGGCTGAGGCACCGTAGGGAACTGAGGCGATGCCTACGGCACCTGACTCTAACTCTACTTTACATTCAATACTGGGATAGCCGCCTGAGGCGAGGATTTCGTAAGCAGTGATGGCTTTGATTTTCATAAGCTAATAATAGCAGAAAAATGTGCTAGAATAGCGGGAATTATGTCAAAAAGACCAGAATTTGATTACGAATTAAGACAGTTGTTTGCGATTGTTTTTGACAGCAATGAAGAAGCTTTTTCTTATAACAATGAAATACAAGATAGAGTGGATGAGATTGTTGCAAGACCTTCTGTAACAGAATGCAGAAGTATACTACCTAAAGATACAGCTGAAGCCTGGTTAAGAATTAGAGAAATTTATTTAACTTTCAAAGCAGAAGGTTTGGAACTTCCTAGCATAATTGAATTTCTCCCACTTTAAATTATCTAAAAAATTCCACTGCTGGTTTTATTTTTTGCTCAATAATTCTTTTATTTTCATCAGTAAATTTGCGCGCATTACCAACCATCACCGTTTTAGTTTTAAAGCCACAAAATTTCAACGTATCATTAGCCACTATTTTCAGTGATCTGTCTCCAGCCACCCATTTTTCATATAAAACTGGTCCACCGGTGGTAGTAATCACCAACGCTTTACCCTTAAGTAAACCTACCGGTATATTTCCCTCCCAAGTAAAAGCAAAATGACTAGTGAAAACTCTGTCTAAAAAGCCTTTCAAAATCGCAGGCGGGCTGTTCCACCAGGTCGGGTAAATATAAATAAATTCTTTCTCACTAGCAATTATTTTTTGTAAGGCTTGATTTTTTTCACCTACTTTTCTTTTACCTTGGGTGTAAAGCTCACTATTTTTTAAAATAGGATCGTAGTCCATTTGGTACAAATCCCACACTTGATATTTTTTATGACGAGCTTTAAAAACTTTTTCTATTTCCTGCAAAATATAGCCACAGTGACCATCGTGATTGGGGTGGGCGTAAATAATTAACATAATTAGATTCTAAATACTTTGGCCAGTAAGCGCGAGACGATATCATCATGTTTATTTTGTTCTTTCAACCTACTCGGCATCAATAAGTCCATGGCAAAATTAGTTAAGCTGGTCACTGACATGGCCAACAATTTTAAGCGCGGGAAAAGTAAAAAGATCAAACTAAAAACGGTGGTATAAGTAACAAATTTTAATAAATGATCGTTGTTTTGACTAATACTTTTTCTAATAGAATATTTAATCAGAGCTGAACTAGACATGGGCCGCGTTTCCGCTTTAAAAATTTTAATACTAGTTAAAATTAAACGGATCACATTGCGGATCACCTCTATCACCACCGCGATCATGATCAAATTAAGAGTAATTCGCAAATGGCTATCAATGGTAAAGCCGCGCTTCATCAAATCATAGCTACCCACTTCAGCTCTTAAAGGCACATTTAAACTAGGTGGCAAAAAGAAAAAGAAAGTGGCATCCATGGTCAGGAAAAAGATAAAAATCATGATCTCAAAAGTATCTCTAAAATAACTATGGAATTTTGCCAACACCTGTTTTTGCCAAGAGTTTGTTTGATGGCTGTTTTGTCGGCTCTTATTTAATAAAGCATTAAAGGCAATTAAAAAAGCAGTTAAAATTACCGTCATGGCCGTCACGTCGTATTGACTGCCCACCCATTTATATAAAAGTAAAATTAAAAAATATAGCCAAATAGCCAAAGCTGAGCCTACGATAGGGGAGAGAAAACTGATAAATTGTTTAATCATGTTTAAAAACTCCACGACTACTAGCTTAATAAAACGCGCTCCATCAATCACCGCAAACGAGCCTTCCATAAAAGCTTCGATGAGTTGCCGCGCTTCTTTTTTCATACCCAAAATCACTAATAAACCCAACAGCAGAAATACTACTACTAAAACCAACAAGGTAAACCAAAATAAATTGATGATCACAAAAAATAATTCCGGGGATAAAAAAGCTAAGATGACTAAGAATAAAATCAACAGGACAGCGATGGTTAAAACAAAAAAAATATTCCGGCTGAGTTTGTCCATGGAGTCATGATATCACAGGGGGGAATAATTTTACTCTCAAAATTTTAGCAAAAATTGTTATAATCTGGTATAGCCCTGGAAGTGTCGCATAGTGGCCAATTGCACAGGTTTGCTAAACCTGAACCCTTTTGGGTTTCGTGGGTTCGAATCCCACCACTTCCGCAAGTACCCAAGCAAGTTGGGGTCGGCACCCCAATGTGGCACCGGTAGCCGCGGTGAGAGAGTTAACATCAATCTTTATTAGTTTACTTGTTTAGGTGACTAAACAAGAAGCTAATTCTGTAGAGTGTTACTAGTCCTGGTGAGTTCGACTCTCCCCTCGAGCACTAAATTTTACTATGAACAACAACATCATCCGCACCGGCGTCAAAGCCCTCATCGTCCACCAGCAAAAAATCTTAATCATCAAAGAAAAAGTGATGAGAAATGGGGTAGAGATTATCATTCATGATTTTCCAGGCGGTGGCATAGATTTCGGCGAAAATCTAGAAAAAGCATTGCAAAGAGAAGTTTTTGAAGAAGTTTGTTTAAAAATAAAAGTAAATAGAGTAGTTGGGGCTTGGGATTTTATAATCAATCCCATTAGTGACCCGGATTCTCAAATGCAGATTGTCTGTATTGGTTATCAGTGTTCCATCGAAGATAATGACAAAATAGATTTATCAAAAAATCCAGCCGAATACGAAAACATCTTTGATTATAAATGGTTGAGTAAAGAAGAGATATTAAAAGCAGGCGCAGAAATTTTAGTTAATCAAGATATGAGAAGGGCAGTGGAGAATTTAGAAATATGAAAATCAAAAGAATTTTGCTCACCGGCGATGATGGCTATAATTCCATCGGTACTAGATTGCTCATTAGAGCTTTAAAAGATAAATATGAGCTCCGCGTCGCAGCTACCAAACAGCAACAATCCGGCGTGGGCGGCAAATTGTCTTTAGAAACTGGTGGCAGTTGGGGAGAGGATATAGTTGATGGAGTCCCAGCTTTTTGGGTGGAGGGTTCGCCAGCGGATGTGATGGAATGTGCACAGGGCTATTTTAAAGAACCATTTGATCTATTAATTTCGGGAGTAAATTTGGGAGCCAATGTCAGTTCAGCCGTGATTTCATCCGGTACTTATAGTGCCGCTATTCGCGGACTGGGAGTTTTGGTGGCTCCCCGAGCCATGGCTATCAGTTGGGATGCGCCGCCAGAATTTTGGCATAAAAAACACGATGCTAACGAAGATATTAGTGAATATTTTTCTTATCTAGGTGATGTTTTATCACCCTTAATTGACAAATGTCTTGGGGAAAATATGTGGGGAGTTAATATGCTAAATATTAATTTGCCAGAAAAACACAGCTCGCAAATCAGGTTTACTAAAATTCTTAAAGATATTACTAAATGTTATTCTTATCCCATTACTATAGATCATGAAACTCATCGTTTTAGTTATCAGCGTGCGGTCGACACTTTTAATATTCGAGAACAAAATTTGCGCTATGATGTAGCGGCTGTGAAGCAAGGCTTTATTTCCATTACTCCTTGCGTGATCGACATGACTCATTTTCAAAGTTTTGAGAAGCTAGAAAAGGCTGAGTTGGATTTGTTGTCGTAATAACTTAATTAACTCTTCATCCATGTAGCGATACCCAGAGGGAATGTCTAAAACTTTTATTATTTCTGCATGCCGCTCCTCCATACATAAAATTAAATCTGCCCAAGTTAAATCTTTGACACTAACTTGGTGACGCGCGTTACTACTGGTGCCAGCTGATCTGGCTTCAATTTGAGGATGATTTCTAAAAATTACTTCTGCGGTCAAACTACGCCATCGATTTTGGGAACAAATAAAAAGAATTTTGCGTTTCGTTTTGAGCATCAGTTCAATCTTAACACAGATGAAATTCATGTTATATTTTTACCATGTCTTTAGTTAGTAGAGTCGTAGTTGCTAATACTGAGGGGAAAATCCTTCTGGGACGTAGAGCTAGTGGTGTTGAGACTGGAAAATGGAGTCTTCTTGGTGGTAAGCCAAACAAAAGTGAAAATCTACACGACGCTGCACAAAGAGAATTATTTGAAGAAACAGGTTTGGCTGTCGGCCGACTGCATTTTTTATTTGAAAGTGAATTTGGCAATTGGATTGGTCACTATTTTTTAGCAATTATTACTTCACCTCTTAATTTAACTCCTGACGTAGAGCATGATGAGCTAAGGTGGTTTGGCAAAGGAGAAATAGAGAAAATTAAAGATCAGCTGGCTTTCGACCATTATTTGATACTTCAAAGGTATTTTACAAAATGACAAACAACCAAGTTACAGAAAAGCAATTGGCGATAATTGGAATGTTTGTAGTGGTATGGGGACACTTCGAAAATTATATTAATTTTATTTTATTTAAAAATGAAAAAAATTGGCTCAGGACAAAGGTGAGCAAAAACAAAAAAAGCAAAGAGCTTTTTTCCAAAGCCGTAGAAACCAATAACATCCATCTAATTTCTGGACAACTAAGACAAATTAGTATTAATGACAAACTAAAAAGAATTAAAAAAAACAAAAATGAAATTGATAATCTAAAAAGAGATTGGGGACCAATACAATTTAGAAATGTGCTGACTCACGAAAGCATCGTTGTTTCCGTAATTGGTGCAGAGCACAATGATAAATGCCCCAGGCTTTTCTCAAGAATTACTTAGCTTCTTAAAAATTGCAAACTATGTTTCTAAACATGAAATAGACTTACAAAAGTTGTGTATAAAACCACTTTGATCTTAACATGCCACAAAGAATTTAGGTTACAATAGATCTGTGTCAACTCATGCTCTCATTTATTTTTTATCTTTCCTAGGCATCTGGATCGGGTCTGGACTGGTGATTAAATCGGTAGAGAAATTATCCCGAGTCATCAGAGCCTCATCTTTTGCTATTTCTTTTTTCTTACTGGGATTTTTTACTTCCATCAGTGAATTATCGGTGGGGGTGAGCGCCATCATCCAACACGACCCGGAAATTTATGTGGGTAACTTGCTGGGCGCCTCCATTGTCTTGTTTATTTTAGTCATTCCACTTTTAGCCATCGGCGGTCATTCAATCAGAGTTTCCCCAGAGTTTCGGGGATTTAATTTACCCACTTCACTGTTAGTCATCGGTTTGCCAGTATTATTTGTTTTGGATGGAGATGTGAAAATCAGTGATGCGGTCATTTTTCTTTTGGCCTTTTTATTTTTGTTAATCAACATCGAAAGAAAAAAAGGAGTGATTTCTAATCTCAAAAATTTTAAAGCCAAAAATGCTCACCATCTAGGTAGTGAATTACTAAAGATTATTTTAGGGATCACGATTATTTTTAGCTCTAGCTATTTAGCAGTTAATCAAACCTTATATTTTGCCCAACTGTGGCGAATTTCGCCGTTTTTAATTAGTTTGCTCGTCGTAGCCATTGGCACTAATTTGCCCGAACTGTCTTTGGTACTGAGGTCAATTTTTAGACACAATCATCAAGTAGCTTTTGGCGATTATGTAGGCTCGGCGGCAGTGAATACTTTTTTGCTAGGAGCGCTGACTTTAGCTTATGGCAAAACTATTTATTTAAGTAACAGTTATGTAATTAGTTTGAGTTTTTTAGTGCTAGCTTTGCTGGTGTTCTATCTTTTTGCCAAAAGTAAAAATACTATTTCTCGCAGAGAAGGGTTTTTGTTACTTATGATTTACTTTTTATTTTTATTAACTGAGATTTGGTCACACTAATATGTCATCAAACGAAGAAGCACCAGCAAACAAAAATGAAACTAATGACGTTGCGATAGAAAATGAAACAAGGAGAATAATAAAAGATCATTTGCCTACAATTTTGAGCACTATTATAAGAAGGGAACCAGCTGATTTAGAAGCTATTTCTCAAGAAAAGATAGAGAAACAAATTAGAACTTTTTTTTCCTCTTTGGACAGCATAGTTGATGACATAGCTAAAGAATTAACTCTGAAAACAACAACTACCATCTTATTCAAAGTTATGCTAAGAAAATTATATCAAGTCGTTTCTATTGAAAGACATATTGCAGCTCTAAAAGCCGCTGAGTGCGAGGTTCAGCGGTTAATTAATGCAGGGTATGAAGTTGTGGTGCTCGCGAGTGATAGCCAGTCCACTGAGTTATTTGAAAGATCATTCAGCTTAACAAAAGTGGGGAAAATGATCAAAATAAAATCACTTAATGACCTACAACAAAACAAATCAAACAAACAAGCTATTTTAATTTTGGATGACGTTGCTCATTCAGGTGCACAATTGGCAGGAAAAATCCAATCTATTAAAAACGCAAGTTCAGATATCAGAATAGTTGTATCTCTAGCTGCCATCACCGAAAGAGCTTTGCAAAGGTTAAAAAAAATTGTTAATATGAAACATTTAATGTATCAACAAAAAATAGTCGATTTAGAAAGTCTAATTGAAACAACTAGAAACAAGAAAATAAAAGAGGAATTATATAAACTGGCGGAAACTTTTTTCAAGAGACAAAGAGAAAGTTTGAGATCAGGATTGGAAGCCACTCACATTATTACTCCTTTCAAACTACCAGACAGCCTTTCTAATAGCATGTTGGGTATAATCGCTATGAAGAATGCTCCAACTCTGACTTTTTTAACAAAGTCTAATTGGGCTGGTAGTGCTTTATATCCTACGAGTTTATAATAAAAAATGTACCAAACATCAAAAAAGCCCTACCTACTGTTTTTGCTGATTATCTTAGTGGCCGCTTCTCTGCGGCTGTACCAGCTAGGCTCTTTGCCCCAAGAGTTGCACCGGGACGAAGCGGCCATTGCTTACAACGCTTATTCACTGTTACAAACCGGTCACGACGAGCATGGCCAAAAATGGCCCTTAGTCTTTCGCTCTTTTGGTGACTACAAGTTACCCGGGCTTATCTATAGCAGTTTGCCTTTCGTCAAAATCTTAGGACTAAATCCCTGGTCGGCGCGTTTGCCCACCGCCATTTTCGCTATTTTGACTTTACCGGCCTTGTTTTATTTAGCTCGGCAAATCGGCTTCAACAAAAAGCTGGCTTTACTGCCCATGTTTTTATTAGCCTTTGATTTTTGGCATCTGGCTGGCGCTCGCAACGCCTACGAGCCCATAGCTGGTTTATTTTTTAGTATTTTAGCTTGGGGGCTGTGGTTGAAAGCTTTACCAAAACCAAAATATTTTGTGCTGGCTATTTTGGCTTTTGCCACCGGTATTTTATTTTATAATTTACCCCTCATTTTATTACCCATGTTATTTTTAGGTTCAACCCTTATTTATCGTCGACAAATAAAATCCAAACAAATAATTATTTTAAATTTTATAGCTATTTTATTGATCGGGGGAATTTTTCTCTATGCCACTCGCGCCATTAGTGCTGGTAAAAGCACCACTACTGTAGTCAACAATCAAGAGCTCCGCGATCAAGCTTTGGGCACTAGTTACGCTAGCTTAGTCGCCGGTGTGCCTTCACTTATTTCCCGAGTTAGTAACCATCGCCTACTGCTGGCTGGCTGGCAGATGGGCAAAGGTTACTTGTCAGCTTTTGATTTTTCTTATCTTTTCTTTTTAGGCGATCATAATCCCTGGCATAATCTTCGTGCCATCGGGGTAGGGGACATGAATCCGGTTTTAGTGATCCCGTTTTTACTAGGCTTGTATTTTCTATGCCGAAACTGGAAAGACCAAAAATCTCAATTGCTAATTTTATATTTATTAGCCAGCCCCATTTTTAGTTCACTCACCATTGATGCACCCATTACCAACCGCTTGTTAGATTTACACGTGGCAATTTTACTTATTTCGGCAGTGGGGATTTCTTATTTACCAAAATACTTATTACGAATGGGTATTTTAATTTATTTAGGATTTTTGCTGTTCTTTTTATTAAGATATTTTTCGATTTACAATTTCACTCTGTCTGAATCCTGGCAACCAGGTTTAGGGCAAATGATTAAAGACGTCAATAAAACGGCTCCCGCTTATGAAGCAATTTTTGTCAACGATGTGAGTTTGGCTTACATTCATTTTGCTGTGGGTACACCGTTTCAAGCGGCTGATTTTGTTAAAGAAGCACAGTGGTATAAAGATGGCTTTGAGCAAGTGTCTCAATTTCAACAATACCATTTTTATAATTTTCCAGCTTGGAATGTATTAAGCTATGACAAAGTAGGGGAGTATTTTAATACTAAACAAAAAAAATTGTTAATTGTCATGCCGGGAAAGTTAGACCAAGAAAAATACCATATTGTGTATGAGCAAAAAAATTGGCAAGGCCATGTAATTTGGAGTGCTTGGGCAACTGATGTGACTGATGCTTTGCGCAATTTAAATTTGTTGCCAGCAACTGAGGATAGAATTAAAATCAAAAATTATTTACAATCACTGACTGATTAGTAGCGGCATATTGACTCATGGGATACAATATCATATAAGAAAGACATGCCCAAAACTACCCCGATTAAAAACAAAAATATTGAAATTCAAATTAATCCAAATACTTTCGTTGGAGCTAGCCACGCACACGTTCTCTCACTTTCGCTAAATAAAGATGAAATTACCTTCGAGTTTATATATATCCACCCTTCGAAACAATTGGGGCACGCTATATCAAGGGTTGTTATGCCGGCTTCACAGGCCATAGAAATACAGAGAGCACTAGATAATGTCATTAAACAACAGACTGAAAAAAACAAATAATCTCGGATTTATCTATAGTGATGTATCCGTACTAAAAGGAACTCCTTGCTTTATTGGAACAAGAGTTCCTATTTATGTCGTCTTGCAACACGTTGCTTTAGGGTGGTCTATCCCCAAGCTACGAGAGGCATTTCCTGGAGTAAAGTCGGAATATGTGTCTTCCCTAATGATGTCTCTAACCGATTGTTTTAAAAGAGAATATGAAGATAAGATTTAATAAAGGCCAAATTGTTCAGGATGAAAATACAAATCGGAAACTTCGACCATACATTCAGAAAGCTGGATATAAAGTAATCTCAATTTCTCCTTCTGATAGGAACTGCCGACTCACCGATCCTTCTCTAATAAAAAAATATTGTCGTCTGCATCCACTTGTTACCACAGATTACACATTGTATTCACAATTTAGCTCAGCATCTAAATTAATTGGCGCAATTGAAATAGAACCTTGTCCACCAGAACAACTTAGTGAATATGGAAAAAAATTGCAAACTTTTCTTGAAAATACTACTGAGAAAGGACTAAAATATAAGGTGCAACGTATCCCAATAGTGGGCGAACCATCTTTAGTTATAAAATTGCCGAGGAAATAGTCTTATGATCAAACTCATCCTGTCCATCTTACTCACCCAATCCGCCGGCTTCATCGGCTCCATTTCCACCATGGACGCGGTACGTAGCTGGTATCCCACTCTCCACCATCGCTTTCGGAGAAATATTATTGCTCTGGGGAAGTATTTTCCTAACTATCAAAAAATTTCAGCCCATCAATCAAACCGCCGCTCGGTTACTCTGGCCTTACTTAGCTTAGATCACCTTTGCCGCCATTTTGAATCTGAGTATTGTGCTTTTAAATTGACACTTCTATAATCTTATTCTATTGATGCTACAAAACACTGAAGAACCTCAACCTGGACCGCCTAAGGGGGCGCATGCCCCCCTCTCTTACCAATTCCCAGCTCTTTTTTCCCCTACCGATTTACCGGCGACTATTGCTGACTTGTATTTGAAAACAGAGGTGGATTTAAACGTCTGTCAACAAATCTGGGAGGAATTTTCTCCCAAAGCCAGTTTGTTTGACACTTGGTCTTTTCGGCTGGCCTTTTATCATGCCTATCAATTCCAGCCTTACTTTATTACTCTAAGAGACAAAACGCGAATTTTTGCGGTACTACCACTTTGGTATAACCCAGAGAAAAAGGAATATCAGTGGTTCGGTAGTTGGTGGCATGAAAATAATAGCTTTTTTGCCCGCGATCCTGTTTTTATTCCCGCTTTACTAAAAATTGCTCCGCAAAACCTGTGGCTCAATGCCATCTCAGCCACGGAAGCGGCAAAATTGAAAAATCAAGTCATGTTAGAGCCGGAGGAGGCCAAGTATGTCTTACACTTGGATAAATTTAATAATTTAGACGAATATTTAAGCTCGCTCAAAAAAAAGAAGCGCTACAATTTAAAAAGAGACAAAAAATTTATCGATGCTCAACAGCCACAAATTTTCATCAATCGCTTTAATGATTTTGATAATATGGTCAAGACTAATAAGGCTCGTTTTGATAGCAAAGGACAAGAAAGTAGTCTGCAAGACCCCCGCGATGAGCTGACTTTAGCTAATATTTTAAAGTTGGCGAATAGTAATCAAGAGTATCAAGTGAGGATGGTGACAGTGGAAATTGGCGGCAAAGTTGCCGGTATTGATTTGATCGTGATTTATAAAAATATTTATTATCCGCTTAAAGGGGGAAATAATGTGGCTGATTTCCCAGGCATTGGTAATTATTTAACGCTTTATGAAATAGAGGATGCGATTAATCTAGGCATGAAAAAAGTAGATGTGTTGCAAAATGATTACGGCTGGAAGGAAAGTATGTTCGAGCGGGAAGAGCTATTTCAGTATAAAAAATAATCCTACATCTTGTCAACTGTCTCGATACCCAGCAAATTTAAACCTTGCTGCAAAATTTGAGCTGTGGTCTGAGTTAAAGCCAAGCGCAAGTTTTTCTTTTCCGGCTCTGCTTGCAAAATCGGACAAGCGTGATAAAAACTATTAAACCGTTGTGCTAAATCAAATAAATAAATACATAAATGATGTGGTGCATAATCGGTAGCTGACTTAGTGACTACTTCAGCAAATTTGCTTAACTGTTTTAACAGTTCACGCTCAGCATTTTCTAGTTCGATGTTCTTGATTTCTAAATTAAAACTAGGAGCTAGATCTAAGACGCTTTTAGCCCGGACATAGGCATATTGTAAGTAAGGACCAGAGTTACCATCCATCGATAAAATTTCGTCAAAATCAAATACTACGTCTAAGTGAGCCGAGCGTTTTAAGTCATTCCACTTTAGAGCGCCGATGGCTATTTTTCGGGTACTAGCGGCCGCCAATTTATTTTTAGCCAAAGCTCCAGCTCTGCTAACAGCCTCATTTAATACATCCTCCAACCAAATCACTTCGCCTTTGCGAGTGGACATTTTTTTATCTTTAAAACGATAAAGGCCGTGGCCCACATGTACTCTTTGCCCATCTTTCACCCAAGCCAACATTTTTTCTACCTCAAAAATTTGTTTAAAATATAAACTTTGTTCAGCACCGACTTCATTGACGATCAAAATCTCAGAGCCATATTTTTTTAATCTAAAATTATCGGTAGCTAAATCTCTAGTGGCGTAGAGAGTGGCGCCATCTTTTTTCACTAGCATCAGCGGGGGATATTTTTCTTGAGGAAAGAAAACTAACTGAGCACCTTCACTTTCGACTAGTAATTTTTTTTCTTTCAACTCATCTAATACTACTTGCATTTTGTCTTCAAAATAACTTTCGCCATAGCCACGACCGTGATTTTCGCTAAATTTCACTTGCAGGCGGCTGTAAATACGATCAAATTCAATCCACGATAAATCAATGCAAGTTTGCCAAATTTGTTTAGCTTCAGCATCACCTTGCTCTAATTTTAAAAACCAAGCCCGAGCTTCATCGTCCATGGCTGGTTTTACTTCCGCTTGTTTATGAAAATCGACGTATAAATTTACCAATTCTTTAACTGGCTGAGAACTGTTTTTAATCTTAGCTAAATTCTTTTCTAAATTGCCTGCACCCAAATGCAGGAGAGCATAGATCATTTTGCCAAATTGAGTGCCCCAGTCGCCTAAATGATTGTCTCGCTTTACTTCATAGCTAGTGGCTTCCAGTAAATTGGCTACAGCATCGCCGATAATGGTGGAGCGCAAATGACCGATGGTGAAGGGCTTGGCGATGTTGGGAGAAGAATATTCTACTACAGCAGTTTTACCACTATTTATTTTTTTAACTTCTGTATTTTGACTTAAATTTTCTAAAAAATATTGGTCGCTTAAATAAAAATTAATAAAGCCTGGACCAGCTACTTCCAAATGGCTAATGTTTGATGGTTGATGATTAATAATTTCATCAACAATAGCTTGCGCTAAATCTCTAGGGTTTTTAAATTTATCTTGTTGCTTAAACAACAACATGGCAACATTACAAGAATAATCACCGAATTTAGAGTCGGCGGGGTGTTCGAGGTTGATTTTTAAATCATTGACCAAATTTAAATTGGTGAGAGCTGACTTGATTAGGCTAGTGACTTGCTTTACAATCTGCACAAGCTTATTTTACACGATAGGTAAAAAAAAATATGAGTGAAAAAGTAAAAAACTACTCTTTCAAATCCCCTACTCAATGATTTTTTCTACAGATTCACTGATTCGCCTCGTACCAATATTAACTATATAACTCATTAAACAACTTGACCCACATCCTTTATATATTTTTACTTCATCATCGTTCAACCATTCCAAATATGATAATCGAAAGTTTCCCTGAAATAATACCTCTTTCTTGTTTCCTTGATCTAAAATTACAGAAATATAATCTTCATCATCAATATTTGTGACATTATCTTCAGTAAGCTTTTTTTGAAAATAAGCTTGTTTTTTCTGATTGGGGGAAATTTTTAAGGTGAGTTCTTTCAACTCTTCATTTTCTCTATTATGAAACAACTGCGCTGGCTCTTCTCTTAGTTCATTTTTAATTTTTTTTGAAGAGTTTATTCCAAGCTGGCTCAACATCAAGGTTGCCAACAGTACAAAAAACACTATAAAAATTAACGAAATAATATTCGTGGTAATTTTTTTATTTTTCATTTGGATCTTTATAAAAGAAAAGGTCATCGATTCTCTTAATAAAAATTGCTCCAGGAACACTTTGGGTTACAAATTTTTCTTGAGGTAAATCAGACGAGTGAAAGAAAGTAGCTCCATCAGTTGGATCGACAACCAAATCACTAATAATCTTGGAAGCTATATCGCAGGAAACAAACCAGGCCTGTTTATCAGCCTCTTTTGCGTTGCTAGATAGAGGATTAGTGAGAACTTTGTAATTGGGATCAGTGGGAATAAATGAAGAAAATTGCCAATATTTACCGTCATTTTTCAGAATTACATCATGATAACTTGACCCAAAATACTTTTTGTTTGCATTGACTCTATTTTTGATTGCCCAACCCACTCCAGTCATAGCCTCCTTAGATTGGTTTCTCGCTTCGCCAAAAATTAAACGAGCTAAAATTATTTGAGCCGAATCATCAGAAAAATCTCCAGTCCATTTGGGGCTATCTACAGTAGGCGTGTTGTCTGACACTGGCTGATTCTGATTTGATTCTAAGTTGCCCAAGTCTAAAATTACACTGTGCAAAGTTGGCGTTCTATCTGCCCAAAACTCAATATAGTGGATGCCTTGGTCTAGATTTTTTGCAACAGTTTTTTGCTCTTTTTTAGAGCCACTAAAAATTTGTATTGGAGTAGCATGCCAGAGCCAATTTTTCCAAAGCAGTGATTGAGAGTTTTTTTCAATGTTGTTATCTATGATGAGCTTGACATCATCGCCATCAAATATGTGCCAAGATACGCTTGCCTTAGCAGTAATCGATTGCAATGGTACATCGACAAGAGCAATCATAATCCATGGTCTTCTATTACTATTTTCTGCCTGTTGTTCTAGATTGAACTCAATTTTTGTAGAATCTGTGATTTGTTGTCTACTCCAGCTTTCCACCTGCGGGTTTCCCTTGGGAATAAAAATAATAGTATGTTCACCTGTTTCAAGATAGAGCAAAAAAATGTTGGTTTGCGATCTCCCTTTTAGCCGAGTGCCATTCCAAGCAAGGGGAATATCATATCTTTGGATGTTTTTTTCTGGTGGAATTTCTCGGAAAAATTGATCATCAATTTCTACTTTGAGATCATCTGTTTTGTTACATCGGGCGGTGATGCTGATTGCATGCAGTCCAGGTGTGCTGATATCAAACTTGACTTGAGTCTTTTGAGTGATTGTTTTGGGGAAATCTTGGGGCATAAGATCATTGTATAGCTAAATATCTGGCTCAACAAGCTTAACAATACCCATCCATTTTAACTCAAAAGTGTTAAAATGTTTATAATTACAAACAAGTGGGGAAACCAACCTAAATTGTAAGCGTGTGGCCCAGCCCTTCACGAAGAGCTGGGTTACGAGGAAGAGGGTCTTCAGCCTCAAGCTGGAGAATCGGACCTATGTACCAGATTTTGCTTACGCAAACACGGTACGTGGAGTATCTGCGGGAACCCTCCGGGTGTAAAGCCATCCGACAATTCGGCCATTTTGGCCAAAATTTTAAAAGTAAAACTTAAAGGTAACTTTAAGGACAAGACTTTAAAAAAGCTTTTTTCTCTCCCCCTAGAAAGGTCTCTTATGTGTGGTATTTACGGTGCCATTTCTTCTGCCGCGGCGCAAAAAGTTCTGGCTGGCCTAAAAAGGCTAGAATATCGTGGCTACGATTCGTGGGGCATTGCTAGTTTGGACAAAAAGATTTGCTTAGAAAAACATGTGGGTAAAATTGGCCTGGTAAAAAAAATTTCTTTACCTAATAATAGTTTGGCCATTGGTCACACTCGCTGGGCTACCCATGGGGGAGTGACAGCAAATAATGCCCATCCTCATTTAGCTAGTGACGGCTCTTTTGCCCTAGCGCAAAACGGAGTAGTGGAAAATTTTGCAGAGCTCAAAAAATTTTTAGTCAGCAAAAATTATAAATTCAAAAGCGATACCGATACTGAAGTCATTGTGGGTTTGGTGGAAAAATTTGGCTTTAAAAAAGCGTTTAAAAAACTAGCCGGCCGCAACACTATCATCGCTTTATTTAACACTGGTGACATCATCGCCGCTCGCCAAGGCTCGCCTCTGTTTGTGGGTCGTGACGGCCGAGGTAATATTTATTTTTCTTCTGATTTGCCTTCTTTGTCAGTCGACGCCAGCGAGTATTACCAATTGGCCAATGGAGAAATTGTGTCTAGTAAAAACTTGCCAAAGAAAAATTGGCAAGCTATCAAAATAGTAGCCCAAGATTTATCTTTAGGAAAACACGCTCACTACATGCATAAAGAAATTTATGAACAAAAGCAAACCTTACTTAATTGCTTCTTGGCTAATCAAGATAAATTTGCTCCTTCTTTGTCAGCGATCAAAAAGGCTAAAAACATTTATGTGCTAGGAGCGGGTAGTGCCAGCTTTGCCGCCCTCTATATTTCTCTAAGGTTGCGGCAACTCCAGCTCAATGTTTACGCCATTCCTAGTTACGAAGCTGATAGCTTTAAAAGTTTGGTGAGTAAAGAAGATCTATGTATCGTGCTGAGCCAAAGTGGAGAAACAGCTGATAGCAATGAAGTGGTGGAGTGGATGAAGGCCAAGGGTGTAAAAATTATGTCGGTAATCAATATGCCTGGCTCTTCACTGGAGCAAATGTCAGATTATGTTCACCCGTTGGCCGTGGGCCCAGAAATTGGGGTGGCTAGCACTAAAGCTTTAACCGCCCATCTGGCTTGGGGTTGGATGATCAGTCAATTATTAGCCGGCCAAAAAATCAGTGAAGTTAAAAAGCAATTGCTTAATTTCAGTAAAAAAATAGGCTCATGGCTAGAACATAAAAAACTGCACCCAGAAATTTTGCAAATTAGTAAATTTTTGCAAACTCAGCCACATATTTTTGTTTTAGGGAGGGGAGAGCTTTATCCAGCCGCTTTGGAATTTGCCCTCAAAATTAAAGAAATTTCTTATCTCCATGCTGAAGGGTTTAGTGGAGGAGAGCTGAAACACGGCATGATTGCCTTAATTAGAAAAAATAGTCCAGTGGTCTGTTTAATAAATAAAGAGACGGAGGTAGATATGCTCAGTGCCGCTCATGAGGTGAAAGCGCGGGGAGCGAAAGTCATTGGTATCGCTAGTAAAAATAACCTAGTCTTTGATTACTTTTTACCGATCGTCAAAGATGAAGAGTGGTCAGCCATCGCCGCTATCATCCCAGCACAACTGCTGGCTTATGATTTGGCTTTGAAGATGGGCTATGATCCTGATAAGCCTAGGAATTTGGCGAAGAGTGTGACGGTGAAGTGACAAGGATTTTATTGACTATTGTGTCTAGTGCTTTCAATTCTTCATCATTTATTTCCCAAGAATCAACTTCATCTGGTCTCTCTTCAAAAGCCAGGGCGGCTTTAAGTACCCAAGAAAGAGTTACTAATTTTGTAAATTCTCCTTCGTCAATTAGTCCTTTTTTATATGCAATATCAACTTCTGCTGGCTTAATTTGTTCAAATTTAGATAATAATCCCGCCTTGTCAATTTCCATATTTTGCGATATTACCACAAAAAACCCAGCCTTTTAAGGGGCTGGGTCTGCTCCCTCTCCACTAGTGGAGAGGGACCTCCGGTGAACACACCGGAGAGGGTGAGGCTAATTAATAGCTTCTGCTATCTCTACGATCGCTTCGATCGAAGTTTCTTGGGCCTCGATTGAAACCACCTCTTCTGTCACCACCGAAGTCTCCTCTGGGGCGATCAGCTTTTGGTCGAGCGATGTTGACAATGATAGCTCTGCCATCGAGGTCGGAACCATTCATGGCTTCGACAGCCTTGGCGGCGTCAGCTTCATTGACAAATTCTACAAAGCCGAAACCTTTAGATCTGCCAGTCATTCTGTCAGAAATCAAAGTAGCTTCTTTGATAGCACCAAATTGTGAGAAAATTTCTTGCAGTTGGTCGCTAGTAGCGCTCCAAGGAAGATTGCCCACGAAAATTTTGGCGTTGTTGATCACTTGTTGATCATCTTGCATATTTAATATCTATTTGTAGAAACACAAAATTTTGTGTTTCTACTCATTTAATAATCCCTTTTTCAAATAGTTATGATGTGTTGGGGAACTTCGGGCTTAACGCCTACTTGTCCTTACCTCTCTTAAGCCCTACTCAAAGAAGATTGCTTGTATTATAGCACGAATTAGAATTTAATACCAGACTTTGTTAAAGGCACCCACTTTCCGGAAAGTTACTTTGTATAAATTGCATGGGCGACAAGTAATTTAAAGCCATATGTGGTCGCTTGGTGTTGTACCAGTTAAGATACTTAGTTAGTTTAACTTGAAAAGCCTCTGAATCAAAGTAGATTTCGTCATTTCTGTTAATAAATTCTTCTTGGATGGTTCTGTTAAATCTTTCTACCACTCCATTAATTTTAGGAGATCTGGGATAGATGAATTGGTGTTTTATTTTTTGCTCCTCCAGATATTGGTGAAAAGTTTTAAAAAATTCACTGCCATTATCAGTTTGGATAGTGTGTACCTTATGTGGCGAGAGCTTTTCAAATTCATGAAAAGCCAACTTAGCTTGGAGGCTAGAAATAGTTTTGACTTTTTTGACGTGAGCAAATTTGCTGTAGATATCAATACAACAAACAAAGTTATGTCTTATGTTATTAATATACAAAATTACGCAATCAACTTCTATGAACCCAGGCTGATCAACTTTGGGTGATTTTTTAGTTCTTTCTCGAGAGAATTTATTTTTTCTTTTGGGCTTGGTAATTGGATCAAAAAAGAGATTTCTTCTCTTGATAACTTTAGAGATTGTCCTGCAACTGATTGAAGCAATTTTCAGCTCAGCCACATATAAATCAAGAAAGATTTTTATCTTCTCTCTCCCAATATTGCCATGCTGTTTTCTAAACTCATGGATAAATTGGACAATCCTCCAATCTGTGGTCATTTGCCTAACTTTCTTGGGACGAGTTTTTTTTGGTACTAGTGATAATAATTTTCTTTTTGATTGCTCGTATCTTCTTTTCCAATCATACAAGGTTGATTTACCAACCCCAAAAGCTTCGGTAGTTGGTTTCCAGCCATACTTGTAATAGTGACTTAAAACATGAAGCCTAAACTTAGCTGGATCTGATTGATCAAATTTGAGTGAATTTTCCAGTGTTTTCATCAGTCGATCATACTGACTGTTTCTAGAAAACATCTCGATATTTCTTCTGATTCTAGTGCTTTGACCTACTTTCACAATCACCTTTCCATTTTCCGGAAAGTATCGTGCCTAATTCAGTAGAAAACTGATATCATCCCCACCCTCTCCACTTAGTGGAGAGGGCATCTGGAATGTTTTGCGTCAGCAAAAATTCCAGATAGGTGAGGTAAATTACTGCCTTCCATGCAATGTTCTTGTAATGTTCGAGATTTATAACCTCTGGTATATGCGAAAATGCTTTTTTCTCTGTAGCCTCTTTCTGTTAATTTTTTGGCCGCAAAAAATCAAAGCCCAGGAAGTCTTATTCGCCGATGATTTTAGTACTGGCTTTACTAAATGGCAAAGCGTCCATGATAACGCCAACCTGTGGACCATCATCGAAGGCGTGGCGCAAGTGTTTATTCCCAGCTATAGTACCGTCACTCGCCTAGTGCCTAAAGATGAGTATTGGAGCCAAGATTGGCAACACATTAGCTACGAACTGGAAATCAGCCCCATTCGCGCTTTTGACAAAAACATTTCTTTCGCTTTTGAGGACAGTAGTAATTGGTACGATATTCATTTTATGGATACTTGGTATCAATTGGCTCGGGTGCAAAACGGCAAAGTAGTTTTTACCCACAACGCTTCTTACTCCATGAGCAACGGCCAAAAATATGTAGTGAAAATTGATCGCTGGGGCGAACTGATTAGGATTTATGTGAACGGCGTCAAAATCACTGACGTGGTGGATCCTAGTTTCAATGCTAACTTCGGCAAAATTGTCCTGATCGCCACTACCGGCGCAGCCACACCCACCGAAATTGGCTTCGATAATATTATCGTTCGCCGCTTGCCAGAATTACAAGAAATAAAACTACCAGTCACCGCCCTTAAACAAAATGATCCCACTTGGCAAAATGAAGAATACGATGCGGCCAATACTTGGTCTACCGCTCCTAGTATTGGCCGCTGGGGTTGCGCCTTAACCTCGATGGCCATGATCCTTAACTATCATGGTATAGACATCACCCCCGACCAAAGCCCGCTAGACCCATCCAGTCTCAATCGCTGGCTTAAGGCGCAACCCGACGGGTATTTGGGCGAAGGGCTACTCAATTGGGTAGCCATTGGCCGGCTGACGAGATTAGTGGCTGAGATCAAAAATACTCCCAAGCTGGAGTATATCTATCGCGGCGGCAACTCACTCGAGCCAGCCGCCGCCGCGATCAAGACCTCCCAGCCCAGCATCCTCCAGGTAGCCGGCCACTTCCTAGTGGCCTCCGGCCTCACCGGCACCGAAAAAGATTTGTACATCAACGATCCGTTTTATTCTTACCCAAAATTCAGTGAAGCCCACACTCCTTTGCTGTCTACTCGCTTATTTACCCCCAGCCATACCGACTTGAGTTATTTATTATTAGTAGCCACGCCAGAAACGCAGATTACTTTGACTACCGCCGATGGTAGCCCTATACCTAATCTGCAAGTTTTTACTGAAGAAATCAAAGATCCTACACCAGGGGCTACTGAGAAAACTAAATTAGCTAAAATTTATCAAATTGCTCAACCCAGTACCGCCACTTACAATTTGGAAATTAGGCAAAATAGCAGCTATCCTTATCAATTGACGCTTTATAATTATGACCAAGAGGGTGAGCTGAGCCTCTTTAAAATCACTGGCCTGGCTCCCTACCAGAGTGAAAAGCTACAAATTAACTTTAATAAAACTGGTGATAGCAGCATTACTCAAGAAGAATTGACTTGGGAAAGTATCAAATCTAATATTTCTCTACTCAAAGCCAAAAGCCTGATTAGTAGCCAATTTACTTTCCAGAAATTAATGCAAATTGCTAGCTGGGCTAGTACTACCAGCAATAGTCAAGACAGTCGTCGCTATCTAGGTTTATTTAGCGGTTATTTACTAGCTCTAAAACCCAAAATGACTGACAGCGCTTACTCGATCTTGGAGCAAAAAATTAATTTGCTGGCAAATAATCTAGCAATGAATTAGAATCAACTCATGAAAACTCCGTTTAAAATTTCTTGGCTCATCACTTCTCTCACCGCTCTAGTTAGTTTAGTTTTGTATTTTAGATTACCACCCCAGATCCCACTCTTTTACAGCCTGGCCTTAGCGGAACAACAGTTGGCGGCTAAAGAATGGATTTTTCTGTTTCCCGTTTTCTCAGCCTTAGTGAATGGTGGCCATTTATTAATTTTAAAGTCAATTAAAAATTACGAAGCACTGATTATTAAATTATTTACTGGGAGTACGGTGTTGGTCCAAGTAGTACTGCTGTTAGCTATGGGGCGCATTTTATGGATAATCTTGTAGAGTTAGAAAAAGTTTTACTATCCAACCGGCACATTATTGACGCTCAGTCTTTCTTTCAGCCAGCTCATCCGGCTCAATTTAAACTTGAAAGCAAAGCGGCTGTTTCTCTAATTAAACAAGCTATTAAAAGACAAGCTAAAATCTTAGTTTTTGGTGACTATGACGCTGATGGTATTTGTGCCACTGCCATCATCTGGCGCACTCTGTTTGATTTAGGAGCAGAGGTGAAGCCTTTTATTCCCCACCGAGAAAAACACGGCTATGGCATTACCGTGGCTACTTTGCAAGAGATTTTTAATGATCCGCTAGTGGGCGGAAAACCAGACTTAATTATTACTGTAGATAACGGCATCGTGGCCCATGAGGCCATCGCCTTTGCCAAAAAACAAGGAGTACAGGTAATTATTACCGACCACCACAGTGCGGAGAAAACTCTGCCCCCCGCTGATGCCATCGTCCACTCCACCGATTTGTGTGGCGCCAGTGTGGCTTGGATACTGTGCCACCAATTAACCAATCTCCATTCAACCGATCAACTAGACTTAGTTGGGTTGGCCACGATCGCTGACCAAGTTCCTCTCACCAACATGAACCGGGCTTTCGCTTGGCATGGGCTCAAAGCTTTGCAAAAAACTAAGCGGCCGGGTTTATTAGCTTTACTTAAAGAGGCGGAATTTAAAGCCGCAGATATTGACGAATACGCTGTTAATTATGTGCTAGCACCCAGGATCAACGCCATGGGTCGTTTGAAACACGGCCTGGAAGCCTTGCGTTTGCTGTGCACTAAAAATATCCAGCAAGCTCAAGAATTGGCTAAATTATTAGACAGTACCAATAAAGCCAGACAAGATTTAACTTTTCAGGCTCTAGCTCAAATTGAAGTCAACACCGAGCAGAAAATTATTATCACCCATTCGGCTAATTATCATGAAGGGGTGATTGGTTTAATTGCAGGCAAATTATCAGAAAAATATTACCAGCCCAGCATTGCCATCAGCGTAGGTCCACAGATTGCCAAGGGCTCAGCCCGCTCCGTCAAAGGCATTAATATTACCGATTTGCTCCGGGAAATAAAAGACGATTTGTTGTCGGTAGGCGGCCACCCCTTGGCGGCTGGCTTTAGTTTTGAGTCTAGTAAATTAGCTTTAATTATCGAAAAATTGCAAGTTTTGGCCCAAAAAATTGAGCCGGCTTTATTAAAGCGCAGCTTGGCCGTTGACTGTGTTTTACCCAGTCACTTATTTAATTTTGATTTAATTGATTTGATCAGTAAATTTGCCCCTTTTGGCCCACAAAACAAAGCGCCACTTTTTTCTTTTCCTAACTTAAAAATAAAAAATTTAACTCAAATGGGGGAGAAAAAACAGCACCTGCGAGTTACGGCACGAGATCAAGCTGGCCGGGAGATTAAGGCCGTGGCGTGGAATATGGGCGAGCAAAATGTAGCTTTAGCCAAAGCTACCCAAATCACTATCATCGGTTCACCAGAAATTAATTTGTGGAGAGATAAAAAGTATTTGCAGGTGAAGGTGAGGGAGTTTCAAATCGACTAATATACCTGTCCTCGATATCCCACTTTCCACACATAAATTTTCTTTTCTTCAATTTCAAAAATAACGCGCAAATTACCTACTCGCAAACGAAATGATCTCTGATTATTGACTAATTTTTTGATATTTAATTCCGGAGAGGGGAACTTTTTAGCCAATTTTTCTAAAGCGTTTTTTATTTTATCTCGATCAACCGGATGTAAAAACTTGATTTGTTTTTTAACGCTGGGGTGATATGCCAAAAAATACATGTCTTTTTATGAAAAAATATCTTGGTGCGACAACCAGTTAATTTTTTTCTTATTTTTTGTTTCAAACTCTTGAGCCTCTAGAGAATCTAAATAATCCTCATAAATACTAGATAGTTTTTGAAATTCAGGCAAACTCAGCATCACCGCTTTCGGCTTGGAACGATACATGAGAAATAGAGGATCGCTCGAGCTCTCAGCTTCATTTAAGAGAGCTAAGGCATCGCCTCTCATGTCAGAAATAGTTTTAAAATTTTGTGAGATTAACATGAGGTTATTGTAACATATTTGTGATAAAAAGTATTTGCAGGTGAAGGTGAGGGAGTTTGAGGTTGACAAAAGCTACAAATTAGCCTAATTTTGACTGAATAACTATCTGCCCAAATTGATATAAAAAAATAAATGGCAAAAAGTAATCGCTCTCCAGAAACAAAAACAGCTCGTTCTTTTCGTCGTAAGGGTCCAAGGTCAGAAACTAATTTCCAGCAAACGCTAGAAGAGAATTTGCGATTGTTCCAACTGATTCAAGAAAGAGAAAAAAGATTCCAAGGAAAATCTGATGTTACCGTGACCGTTAGTCACAACAGACCAATTGATGTCATCACGCAAGGAGATTTCCATGTGGGTCACTTTGCAACTGATCATCGAGCAATTATCGCACTAAGAGACTATATTCTTTCTAGCCCAGATCGAGCAATTGTTTTGCTGGGAGATTTAGCAGAAGGTATTAAGCAAGCGTATTTAGACACCAATGTATCAAAAACAATTTTCAATTTTCAACAACAAATAGAGTGGTTAAGAAAAAACTTTTTAATTCCCCTGGCTCAGGCTGGCAGAATTTTGGCTATTGTGGGAGGCCATTTTGGTCACGATGGTTGGGGTTCGGAAGCAACCACTCTTAACCCATGGAGGATGCAGGTAGAGGGACTAGATATTCCAATTTTACAGAACGGTGGAAACCTGCATTTGGAATACAAAAATGGACACACACAAACAATTAATTGTCGTCATAATCCCTCCAAAACCAGCGTTCATCAAGCTACTTACGGAGGAGAAATGTTGGCTCAAACAGCCGAAGAAGGTCATGTAGATGCATTTGTTAATGCTCATACTCACAAATTGGAAGTGGCCGAATATTATTTACCAGGAGCCACCGAATCGGTTGTTATGGAATCGGGAGGAACACCTAAAGGATCTAACCCGGATTTGCCTAGAGATGAATTTGGAGAAAAAATCGGCTTACCTCTAGCTGACCCCATGGGAACATCAATTATTACTCAAACCAGAAAGCGTGGCCAAAGAAATAAAAGACGATATCCAGTTCCTTCTTTTAAACATGGCGAAATTGTTTTTGATTCAGTTCAGCTTTTGGACGCAGTTACTAGGCTGGGAATGGTAAATGAGTTTTTAGAACGAATATATGCTGAAGTGGAAGCAAAGCCTGAATTAAAATTCATGGCTGAGTTATCTAAAACACAAAGAGTTCCTTATGGAAATGGCGAGAGGAAAAAAAAAGCAAACGATGGTAAAGAAAGTAAATATGCGCCACTTTACAACAATGTTGTTTATGATGCCCAAACTAGATTGCCGATAACCGTTCACATATTTCAAAATGGAAGAGCTGGGGCTACCTATGAAGGCCTTGACTCTATTCAAAAGTATTTAGAAGATATTGTTAATCCAAACCCTCACGCATTTGCAATTTGGCTTAGAAATATGGTAGATCGCGAGGTGGTAGAAATCCCAAACAGGCAAGCCCAATTAGATCGTTACGCAAATTTAATCAATCAAACTCGAAGTTTAGTTTTAATGCAAGATGCAAATTTTCGGCAAAAAAAGTGGAAAAAATCACTTGGAGAAGAATCTCCTCCTGTGGCTCCAGGGTCGTACTTATCCAAAAAAACTGATGTTCCTTTAGTCCACCATCGATCAACTATTGTCATTGGAGTAGGACCCAGCACTGATGTTTCTGAAAAACCCCTTTATACAGGTAGTCTTAACGACAAACTAGACGGACATGGTTCTAAAACACGAGTCACCTTTGGTTTAAGAAGAGAGTACGATTTGCACTCACGAAAAAAACCGGGGTTCACTACTGGAGGTCACATGCCGGGTTCTGGATTTAATACTTTTTTTGATAGGAATAATAGAGAAACTAACTATCCAACCCTAATTGCGGGAGGGTGGTGGGCCGACTTTGTTGATACGATTGGACAAGGAAATGAGAGTCCAGGAGCGGAGCCTGGTCAAGCCATAATCTTACTTCCAGGGAAAAACAAAAGTGATTACCTCGCTCTTCCAACAGCTGGTATTGATGAGTCTAATTACTTACCCACTGCTCTCACATTATTTATTGGTTTAGGAATCTTGGATAAAGAAATTGAACCAGGACTTATTACTAGTATCTTTTCTAATTACCGCTAAAAACTACTTCACCTCATAGCTCAAAATTACCCCATAGCTATAAGTCGTACTGCCAGCTTCGATTTGGCTTTTGTCCATGGCCTCCGCCCCACCTCTGGCGTCAGAGAGAGCGTACATGGGCACCACGCTAGAGTTGGGGATTTCTTGCACATCCACCACTCGGCCTAGTTTTACCCCAGCCAAACCAGCCAATTCCTCCGCGCTATCTTTAGCATCAGCGATCGCTTCACGGCGAGCTTGCTCTTTAAGCTTTTGCTCTTTTTCTTTAGATAAAGAAAAATTCACTCCCCCTACTTGATTGGCTCCTTGGGCCGTGGCCAAATCGACAACTTGATTTAATTTGTCGAAATCAGTCAGCTTTACCTGCAAACTAATATTTACGTTATAAGCAGTGATTTTTCGGCTCGGACTTTGATAATCATATTCCGGATAAATGGAATAATTTTGGGTTTTTAAATCCTCATCTTTCACGCCCAACTTTTTTAATTCTTGAGTTAAACTATTAATAATCTGATTAGCTTGCTTTTGGGCGGTGGCCAAACTAGCATCACTAATACTGACTCCTAAACTCAACTCGGCTTGATCCGGCACGGTCACAATTTCGCTTTCTCCTTGGGCAGTAAACAAAGTTTGCTTTTGGCTGACGGTGGAAGATAAAGACAAAGATAGCGGACCTAAATAGCGATTTGTTAGAATAATAATTATGCTCGCTAAAAAAATAGTAGTTAAAATTAATAAAGAACGAGAAAAAATGACTTTGTTCATAAGTCATATACTATCAAAAATTAAAGCCTGCTACAATAAAGTCATGTTTAAATGGCGATCGGAAAGAAAATTGCGTTATTTCAAATGGCTACGCTTGGGAGCCATCGCTTCGGTAGTATTTTTGTTTTTAGGGTTAATTATTTTTTTCTTAGCCGTAGCTTGGGTGTCCCGTTATTTACCCCGCCCAGGTGAAATAGTCCGCCACGAAGGTTTTGCTACCAGGGTCTTAGATAGAAACGGGAAAGTGATTCATGAGTTATTTCAAGATGAGCGGCGTGACCCAGTCTCCTTAGACAAAGTTCCTGAATTTTTAAGGCAAGCCACCATCGCCACCGAAGACAAAGATTTCTACCAGCATCAAGGTTTTGACATCATGACTATTTTGCGTATTCCTTATAACGTGGTTTTTCGCCAACGCGTAGTAGGCGGCTCTACCCTCACTCAACAATTAGTAAAAAATGTCTTGCTGACTAACGAAAGAACGGTGATTCGCAAATTTAAAGAATTAATTTTAGCCCTGCAGATAGAAAGAAAGTTTAGCAAAGATCAAATTTTGGAAATGTATTTAAATGAAGCTCCTTACGGGGGTACTGCTTGGGGAGTGGGCACAGCCGCCCAAATGTATTTTAATAAAGATGTCTCTGAGCTAACTTTAGCAGAAAGCGTAGTCTTGGCTGGTTTGCCCCAACGCCCTAGCGCCTATTCACCTTTTGCCGGCCGCACTGATGACAATGGGGAGTTATTGTGGAAAATTCGCGCTAAAGGTGTCTTGCGCCGAATGATGGAAGATAACTATATTTCCAGCATTACCTATGAAGAAGCCGTGGCTGGGCTAGAAAATCTCCAATTTCAAACTGCCAATAGCGGCCTGCAGGCTCCGCACTTTGTTTTTTATATTCAAGACAAACTAGAAGAAATCTTTGGTGAAGATGTGCTCAGCCGTGGTGGCCTGACAGTTACTACCACTTTAGATTTGGAGTTGCAAAATGCGGCTCAAGAGATCGTGGCAAAAGAACTAGATAAATTAGAAAAACTAAATATTACCAATGGCGCGGCGATGGCTGTTAAGCCACAAACGGGAGAAATTTTAGCTATGGTGGGTTCGCGTGATTACTTTTCCGATAAAATTGATGGCCAATTTAATGTAGCTGTAGATGGTTTGCGGCAGCCTGGCTCTTCGATTAAGCCAGTGACTTATCTGGCCATGTTTAAAAAAGGCTATTCCCCTTCTTCGATGATTGCGGATGTAGAAACAGTCTTCACTCCCAACGAGGAAGCTGAGAAACCATATCAACCCAAAAACTATGACGGTCAGTTTAGAGGCCCAGTTTCTTTGCGCAATGCCTTAGGTAGCTCACTTAATGTACCAGCCGTGAAATCAGTAGCTATGGTAGGCGTAGAAAATTTTTTGAGCCTAGCTTACCAATTGGGTTTTAAAACTTTAGAGCCTAGCGAAGCCAATCTGAGACGCTTCGGTCTAGCCGTGACTTTAGGTGGTGCAGAAGTACATTTGATTGACACAGTTTCGGCCTACAGCACTTTTGCTAACGGTGGTTATCGCATCGAGCCAGTAGCTTTACTCAAAGTTACTGATAAAAACGGTAGCACTTTATATGAATACAAGGATGCTAAAAAGCCGCAAGTGTTAACAGCTGAAGAAGTGTTTTTGATCAACAATGTTTTATCAGACAATAACGCTCGTTTGCTGGCATTTGGAGCTAACTCCCTGCTCAACTTAAGCCCCAATGTGGCCGTGAAAACTGGTACTACCAACGATCAACGCGACAACTGGACTATTGGCTGGAGCCAAGATGTGATCGTGGGTACTTGGGTGGGCAATAATGACAATAGCCCCATGAAACAAGTGGCCTCCGGCGTTACCGGCGCTTCTCCGATTTGGCGACAAATTATGCAGCAAGCTTTCAAACAAAAATATCAAGCAGCGCCCTTTGTTAAACCTGATGGCATTGAAGAAAAAGAAGTAGATAAAATTTCCGGCTACCCTGCTCATGATAACTTTGAATCAAGAGTAGACTATTTTATTAAAGGCACCGCTCCACAAATTGCCGACCCCATTCACAGTAAACTAAAAGTTTGTCGTGATGATCAACGTAAATTAGCCACCGACGCCAAAATTGCTAATGGTGATTTTGCAGAAAAGGAGTTTGTGGCCTTACGAGAAGAAGATCCAGTCTCTCAAGATGGTCGTAATCGTTGGCAAGAGGGTATTGATGCTTGGGTAGCCGCCCAAACTGGAGACTTTTTCAAACCGCCTACTGAATACTGTGGCGATACCAGTGAGGTAGCCGTGAGAATGATCCGCCCGGAAAATGAAAAAACTTACGATAGTGAGGAAATTGACATTAAAATTGAGGCCGACAGTGGTGAAGGAATTGAAAAAATTGAGCTGTGGGTAGATGGCAAATTACGCGAAACCATTAACAATCGCCAATACGAAGGAAAAATCAAGCTGGATAAAGGTCGCCACGAACTCTACGCTAAAGCTTTATCTAAAGCTGGCAAATGGGCCGAGTCTAGCAAGGTGAAAGTTGGCACTGGAGGCGCCTCTTGGAAAGAAGAGCCTTCGCCTAGTCCCTATGAGTCACCCACGCTTTAAATTCACTAAAATAGCTTTGGCTTTATTAGCTTTGACGTTAATTATTAGTGTTTTCGGCTTGCTCTTTGTTTTTGAGGCTTCTACCGCCGAAAGCTACTTGCTAGTTGGTCACCCTTATCACTTCGTCAGCAATCAATCTTGGTGGCTACTTTTAGGTTTCTGCCTCATGATGACAGTTATTTTTTTACCTTTAAAAATTTGGCGCCACTTGGCAGTACCGATTTACATCTTATCTTTATTGCTACTAGTTTTAGTTTTTGTTCCTGGCATTGGCCGAGAGTTTAATGGCGCCAGGCGTTGGTTTGATTTTTTCGGCATTACTTTAGTTCAACCAGTAGAAATAGCTAAATTAGCCCTGATTTTATTTTTTGCCTCGTGGATGAGTAAAGAGCCAAAACTAGGACCATTTTTATTTTTGACTTTATTACCCGTGACTTTATTACTTTTACAGCCAGACTTGGGTTCGGCTTTGGTGTTAATTTGCATCGCTTTTGCTTTGTTTTTTTTGGCTGGAGCTAAAATCTGGCAGATCTTAGGCGTGGGCATCATAGGCATTATGGCTATCATGCTGGTGATTATTTTTTCTCCTTATCGCCGACAAAGACTAATGACTTACCTTAATCCTAGCGCCGACCCTTTGGGCGCCGGCTTTCATTCTCGGCAAATTACCTTGGCTTTGGGGAGAGGCGCGCTGTGGGGACAAGGCTTGGGCCAATCAGCCCAAAAGTATAAATATATTCCTGAAGCCAGTAGCGACTCCATCATGGCTATTGTGGCCGAAGAGTTGGGTTTTATTGGTAGTAGTGTCATCATTATTTTATATTTAATTTATTTCTTACTGATGTTAAAAGTAGTGGCTCGACAAAGAGAAAATAAGTTTAATTATTTATTGGCCGCGGGAATTTTATTTTGGTTTGCCAGCCAAACTATTCTTAATTTATCAGCCATCGTGGCCTTATTGCCTCTCACCGGCATCCCCCTGCCACTTTTTTCTTATGGTGGCTCGAGTTTGCTTATGTTACTCTTGGGAACAGGGATCATGATTAAAATTAGTTGTATTAACAAAAAATGAAAGTTTTATTTTGTGGGGGCCATCTTACTCCAGCCTTAGCCATGATCGATTTTTTACAAGCACAGCAAAAAGAAGTAAGTATTATTTTTTATGGGCGTGAATATTCCTCTACCAAAGAAAAACAACTCTCGCAAGAGGCCACTGAGCTAGCTAAACGTCAAGTTAAGTTTGTTAAATTTAATGGTTCGCGTCATTCTTTACTTAATTTATTTTATGTCATTAAAGCTGGCTATTTATTAAGCCAAGATCGGCCTGATATTTTTATGGCTTTTGGCGGCTACTTAAGTTTACCTATCGCCATCGCTTGTTTTATTTTAAAAATTCCTGTGCTCACCCATGAACAAACCAGGATTGCCGGTCAAAGCAATCTATTCATCAGTAAATTTGCTAAGAAAGTCGCCATCTCACATCAGTCATCGGCTAAATTTTTCCCTGCCGCTAAAACTGTAGTTACTGGTAATCCGTTGCGGGCTCAACTATTAAAAACTGCTGCTGCTCCTTCTTGGGCACAAAATTTACCCAAAAATAAAAAGCTATTATTTATCACCGGCGGCAACCAAGGCTCATTGATCATCAATCAAAGTGTCGCTAAACTCATGAGTTCGTTAGTTAAAGACTGGAAGGTCATTCACGCCTGTGGCAATTCCACCCAAAAAAGTAATTATCAAGCCGATTTGGAACAATTGCGCATTAAGCTTAATCCGACTGAGCAAAAAAGTTATTTAATTAGAGCTTGGCTAACTGGAGAAGAGCTGGCTTGGGTTTATCAACACGCTAGCGCCGTGATTTCCCGAGCTGGGGCTAACACTATTAACGAATTATTATATTTTTCTCTTCCTAGCATTTTGATTCCTCTACCTTTCGCTAAAGGTAATGAACAGCTACTCAACGCTAAATATGTAGCCGATCACGGCGGCGCTATTCTCTTGCCCCAAAAGCAACTTAATGCTGCTAATTTAAGCAAGAATTTAGAGCAACTTAAAAAGTATCACCACTCTTTCAAAGAGCAGTTAGTCAAAATTAAAGTAGATAGCCAAGCCGCCGCCAAACTATGGCAAATTGTCAGCGAATTATAGTTTTAGTGCCGTTTGTTTTATTAGTTATTTATGGCTGGGGGTTTTTTCGCGTGCAAAAAATCACTTGTTATATTAAAGACAAAAGTTGCCCCCTAGAAATTTTAAAAAGATTGGATCAGTTAAAAAATAAAAATTTGTTTTTAGTCAATTTAGACAAAACTTGGCGCAACTTAGACATAATTGATTTTCAAAAAAAACTACCTGACGAAATCATTCTTTATTTAAATCAAGCAACAGCAACCGGTAATAATACTTTAGAAGATTTATTAAAAAATAAAAATATTAGTTATCAGAATATTAGCGAAATAAATAATTTTTATTTAGTTCAATTAGACGAAAATAAAAGAGCAATTCTAGAAAAAAACGATCTTGATTTACAGGTATTAAAACTCCAAAAAATTTTACAAAATTTAAATTTCAAGGAAATTGATCTTAATATCAAAGAAATTGATTTGCGTTTTAAGATGCCAGTGCTGAGGACAAAATACAGTATCGAATAACCTCTACCCTCTCCATTTATGGAGAGGGTCCTCCGGCGTCACGCCGGAGGGGGTGAGGCAAAGGTGAGGTATAATACCATCGTGCTAAACACTAAAAAAATCAAACTAGACTTCCCTATTTTCCAAACTTATCCTAAATTAATTTATTTGGATAATGCCGCTACTTCACAAAAGCCACAAATGGTAATTGACGCTATTAGTGACTATTACCAAAAATATAATGCCAACGTGCACCGCGGCGTACATTTCTTAGCAGATAAAAGTACAGCCATAGAAGAGAAATCAAAAACCAATATCGCCCAATTTTTGGGGGCAAAGAGCGAAGAGCTAATTTTTACTAGGAATTGTACCGAGGCTATCAATGGCGTGGCCTATGGCTGGGGAGAAAATAATATTGAAGCGGGTGACATCATCTTGACTACGATCATGGAGCATCACGCCAATATTGTTCCCTGGCAAGAGCTGTGTAAGAGAAAAAAGGCAAAGCTAGAATTTATTCAAATTACTGAAAATGGTGAATTGGACATTGATAATTTAAAATTATCCCTCAAAGAGGGATCGCCCTCTGGGCGAAAAATTAAATTAGTCGCTCTGACTCATGTATCAAATGTATTAGGGATCGTTAATGATGTAGAAAAAATAAGTAAATTAATCAAAAAACATAATAAAAATATTAGAATTTTAGTTGATGGAGCTCAGGCAGTAGCGCATTTGCCAATCAATTTCTCGAAACTAGGAGTAGATTTTTACACTTTTTCCGGCCACAAAATGCTGGGGCCCATGGGCGTGGGTGGACTATTAGTTAAAAAAGATCTGTTGAACTCTGGAGAATTCCGGCCTTATTTATTTGGCGGCGGGATGATTAGTTCGGTGACTACTACCAGTACCGAATTTAACAGTGATTTAAATGATCGGTTTATGGCCGGCACTCCGGATGTGGCGTCTATTTATGGCTTAAGTCAAGCTGTTGATTATTTAAAAAAGTTGAGATTAGAAAATATAAAAAATCACAGCCAAGATTTAGCTAACTATGCGGTGGAAAAATTAAAAGAGAATAGGAAAATAAAAATTTTAGGCGGGCAAAAAGCAAATAGACTAGGCTTAGTCAGTTTTGTTCACGAAAAAATTCATGCTCACGATTTGGCCCAAGTTTTAGACAGCGAGCAGATTGCGGTACGCTCCGGCCATCACTGCTGTATGCCTTTGCATCAAGCTTTAGGAATTAATGCCAGCGTTAGAGTGAGTTTTGCTGTTTATAACGACGAGAGCGATGTTGATAAGTTGATGGTGGCCTTAGAAAAGGCAGAAAAACTACTGCTATGAATCTATACCACGACTTGATTTTGGACGAAGCCAAGCACCCCAGTAATTTTGGCCAGCTAGAAACGGCCGATCAGCGAATTGTCGAATACAACGCCAGTTGTGGCGACCAAGTTAAGATCGACTTAAAAATCAAAGATGGGCAAATTGTAGACTTAAAGTGGCGCGGCAGTGGTTGCATTATTAGTCTAGCCGCCACCAGCCAGCTGTCACGTAAGTTGATTGGTATGAAAATAGTTGAGGTGAAAAAATTGAACACTAAAAATATGTTGGCCTTACTCGGTTTGGATAATATTTCTCCGGGTAGAATTAAGTGTTTGATGCTTAGTTTAACTGCTATTTTAAAAAACGTCTAAATGTGATAGAAGTAAAATAATGGATACCATAAACAAAAAACAATTACTAGAAAGAGTTTTGGAATATAAAAATAAGTATTCTATTGACGTAATTAAATTGGCTAATGGCTTAGGTATAAATATATTTCATAATTCAGATATTAAAAAAAGTGCACAGATTTCTTACGATGAAAGTGATGGTAGTGTAAAAATATTAGTCAGGAAAGATGAGCCATTTACTAGACAAAGATTTTCCGTAGCTCACGAGTTAGCACACTATGTTTTACACGCCGATATCTTAAAAACGAACGGCTCCTTACACCGCAATGTTAAAAAAGTTAGTGAAGATATAGAAAAAGAAGCAGACAAATTATCCGCCGAAATTCTAATGCCAGATTCTTTGGTAAAAAGTTTTATCAAAAAAAATAGAATTGATGTAAGTAAAATTGATAAAGTAGACGTGCAAAATATTTCTGATAGTTTTAAAGTATCAAATTATGTAACTGCCATTAGACTTAGAGATATGGATTACTATGTTCCTTACATTGAATTCTCCTAAAAAAGAAAAATAATGACGATTATCGTCGCAAAAAAATATTCAAAAATAACTTAGCCTACTTGAGTATCATTTTGATGTGGATACTGACTATCATATTTATTTTTACACTAATTACCAATTATAATTATTTAACAGCTATTTCCGAAATTATTAAAAACAATTTTATTAGCATAATTATGGCTGCCCTAATAATTTTAGGTATTAAATTTTCTAGATGACCATTTTAGTTGGCTCTACTAACATAGTTAAAATTAATGCGGTGATTAACGCCGCCAGTGCTACTTGGCCTGACGTGACAGTACGTGGCCTCGAGGCGGCTAGTGGCATTTCCGCTCAGCCCAGCAGTGATGAAGAAACTAGGCGAGGCTGACGTGCGTAGTAAACAAGGCATGGTTGGGGTGGTGACCAAAAATTTTGTCGATCGGACGGAAGAATATACCGGCATTATCAAAATGGCTTTAGGTTTATGGTACGGCCGCGATTGGAAAAAATCTCTTGGCAAAAATATTTAATTTCTGCTATCCTTAATTAAGCATGGCAAAAGACTCGGTGATTACCGCTATTGATTTAGGTACTGACAAATGTGTTACTCTGGTGAGCAGTGTGAGCCACGAAACTGGCAACCTGCAAGTCTTGGGTGTATCAGTCGTAAAGTCGGCTGGCATGAAAAAGAGCGCTATTGTAGATCTAGAAAAAGTACTAGCTACACTCACTCAGTCTCTCGACGGCGCCGAACGCATGGCCGGCTGTCAAGTTAATCAAGCTTGGTTATCCATTGGCGGCACCCACATTAAATCCCAAAATTCTAAAGGAGTGGTGGCGGTGGCCCACCCCAATCAAGAAATTACCAGCGAAGATGTGGAAAGAGTGATTGAAGCGGCTCAAGCCGTGTCTCTCCCCAACGACCGGCAAATTATTCACGTCATTCCCAAAGATTTTAAAGTGGATTCGCAAGCCGGGATTAAAGACCCAGTAGGCATGACTGGCATCAGGCTAGAGTCCGAAGCTCATATTATTTCCGGCATGTCGACGGCTCTCAAAAACCTCAAAAAGTCGGTGGTTGATTTAGGGGTTGATGAGGCCAATTTTGTCTTCTCCGGTTTAGCCGCCGCTTATAGCACCGCTACCGAAACAGAAAAAGAACTAGGTGTGGCTATAGTAGATATCGGTTCTGGCTCTACTAGTATTTGCGTTTTTGTGGAAGGGTCATTGGAATATTCTACTTCTCTACCTATCGGTGCTAGACACATCACTCAAGATATTGCTTTAGGTTGTCGTATTTCTTTGGAAGTCGCCGAAAAAATTAAAAACCTGCTGTCACAAAAAGATGAAGATGACCTAAAACCTAGAGCTGGCGAATCCAAGGAAGAATTTAATCGCCGCAAAAAGAAATTTGATGATATCGATCTAGAAAAACTTAATTTACAAGAAGAGGGCTGTAAGAATTTATCCAAAAAAGCTATTACTGAGGGCATCATGGAACCACGAATGAAAGAGATTTTCTCGCTCATTGGCCAAGAATTAGAAAAAAAGAATTTATTCGATTTAATTCCCGCTGGCCTCATCATCACGGGCGGTGGCGCTAGTACTATCAGCATGGCCAGCGCCGCTAAAAAGACTCTACAGTTGCCAGCTAGAGTGGGCAGGCCCAACAAATTAGAGGGATTAACCAATGATATTACTGGCCCAGCTTACGCCACGGTGATTGGCCTTTTGGAGTACGCTTACGCGCAAAAGAATTTCCCCATCAAAAAAACTAGTTCTTTTAATTGGCAGGCTATTTTGCCTAAATTTAAATTCTCTTTACCTATCGGCAGAGTAGCTAAATTAGTCAGATCGCTTTTACCCTAATTTCCCTCTTTATTTTTCAGCATAAATGATATATTTTGAGATATATGGGACTCGTTAAACCCAACAACGCCAGCTTCGCTAAGATTAAAGTCATTGGCGTGGGTGGCGGTGGCGGCAATGCCGTCAATTCCATGATTCAATCTGGCGTTATTCAAGGTGTGGAGTTCGTTAATATCAATACCGACGCTCAGGCCTTACTCACTTCCAAAGCTGAGACTAAATTGCAAATCGGTAATAATTTCACTCGCGGTTTAGGCTCTGGTGCTGATCCCGAGGTAGGCCGAGCCGCGGGCGAAGAATCCCGGGAAAAAATCAAAGATCTGGTTTTTGATACCGACATGGTCTTCATCACAGCTGGCATGGGCGGTGGTACTGGTACCGGTGCTTCCCCCATCGTGGCGGAAATTGCCAAAGAAGCAGGAGCATTAACAGTAGCCGTAGTTACCAAACCCTTCGCTTTTGAAGGCACTCGCCGCATGCAAGCTGCTGAAGAGGGAATTGAAAATTTGAAAGACAAGGTAGACACGCTAATCGTCATCCCCAACCAACGCTTAATGGACGTGGTCGATAAAAAAATGACGCTCATGGATGCTTTTCGTTTGGCAGATAATGTCTTGGGCCAAGGCGTACAGGGCATCTCCGATCTCATCACTATTCCTGGTCTGATTAACGTTGATTTTGCCGACGTCAAAACCATCATGCTTGATTCTGGCTCGGCTCTGATGGGTATTGGTGAAGCTTCAGGTGAAAACAGAGCCGCTACCGCGGCTCGGATGGCCATTTCCTCGCCGCTCCTCGAAATATCTATTGAAGGAGCCAAGGGTATTTTGTACAACATTATGGGCGGCAATAACATGACCATGAGCGAAGTGTCTGATGCGAGCGCTATTATCGCCAACGCAGCTGACCCCGATGCTAATATTATTTTTGGCGCCACCATCAACGAAGAGCTGGGCTCCAATATCAAGATTAGCGTGATCGCCACTGGTTTTAGCGGCAGTGGCTATGGTACCAACAAGCGCCCTTATTTTGGCCCTTTTGCTAAAAACGCTTCCAAATTTGCTAAAACTACTAATTTTTCACCCACTATTGATCGTACACCCCTAGGCTTTACTCAGCCGCAAGAGGTGTCTCCCACCAGCCCTTTTGCCAATACCACCCAAACTAGTGCCCAATTTGAAGAGGTGGAGGAAAGAGAGGCACCAACCGCTCCTCCCACTGCTCCCATGGCCAATGATTTTGAAGATGAGTTTGAAATACCGGCTTTTTTGAGACAAAAATAACTAGTCGATTAGTGACTAGTGACTAGTTGCTTAGTTTTGTCGTGTTATAATAAAAATAATCTTTACAAAACCATTCGAGCTTAAAATCAATAAGCAAGGTGAGAAAAGAACAGCTATTAGCTTATTAGACTTCTCCGGGTAAGCCCGTAACTGCTGGCAATGAGCGAAATTAAAGGTGGTACCGTCATCATGACCCTTTTGTGTTTATAATAAGTTGTAAATGCAAGAGGGTTTTATTGTAAATTAAACATTTAAATCCTCTCTACTTAGTGGAGAGGACATCTGAAAAGATCTTTGCGAAAGCAAAATTTTTCAGATAGGTGAGGCAAATTATGAAGCCAGTTTTACCTAGTACTCCCAACCTACCCCAACTTGAAGAAGAAGTCTTAGCTTTTTGGGAACAAGACCAAACTTTTCGTAAATCTATCGAGCAAAGAGACGCACAAAAATCTTATGTTTTTTATGACGGACCACCTTTTGCCACCGGCATGCCTCACTATGGTCACATCGTTGCTAGTACCCTAAAAGACATCGTGCCTCGTTATTGGACTATGAAAGGTTATCGCGTCGAGCGCAAATGGGGCTGGGATTGTCACGGTTTGCCCATCGAAAATATTGCCGAAAAAGAATTGGGCATTAAACGCAAAAAAGAAATTGAAGAGCTAGGAGTAGCTAAATTTAATGAGACCTGTCGCTCTAAAGTTTTGTCTTATGTTGATGAATGGAAAAAAATTATCACTCGTCTCGGTCGCTGGGCCGACATGGAACATGATTATAAAACCATGGATCTAGATTTCATGGAGTCAGTCTGGTGGGTGTTCAAGCAACTTTATGACCAAGGTTTAGTTTATGAAGATTATCGGAGCATGCACATTTGCCCGCGCTGTGAAACTACGCTTTCTCAATCGGAAGTGGCTGAAGGTTATAAGGATGTGACGGATATATCGGTAGTCACCGAATTTCTAATTTTAAATTTCAAAACTATCTATGAAACAAATAAAAAAGTTTTTGCTTTGGCTTGGACCACTACTCCTTGGACTTTGCCGGGAAATTTTTTACTGGCGATTAACCCCAACATGACTTACCTGCTCTTTTCTGGGAGTGAAGAGGGCAAACTTTTCATTGCCGCTGAAGACAGATTGGAGTTTGCTTTAGGAGACAGTCAAGACTATCAAATAATTAAAAAAATTAAAGGCTCAGAGTTAGTAAGCTTAAAATACGAGCCACTTTTTCCTTATTTTAAAGCCACCAAAAATGCCTTTCGCATCGTAGCCGGAGATTTTGTCAAAAATGAAGAAGGTACTGGTATCGTCCACATCGCTCCTGGTTTTGGTGAAGACGACTACAAATTGGGCAAAAAAGAAGCAGTGGAGCTGATCCAGCACGTGGGTTATGATGGCCGCTTTACTGAAGCGGTGGCTGATTTTGTAGGCTTGGAGGTAAAGCCCAAAGACAATCCACAAAGTACTGACATTGAAATCATTAAATATTTGGCTCATCACGATAGATTGTGGAGCAAGAAAAAACTAATCCACTCCTATCCTCATTGCTGGCGCTGTGACACACCGCTTTTAAATTACGCCACTAGTAGCTGGTTTGTGGCGGTCAGCAAAATTAAACCCAAATTACTCAAGTTGGCTCAAGAAATCAACTGGTCGCCCGCTCACATTAAAGATGGTCGCTGGGGCAATTGGCTGGAGGACGCGCGTGACTGGTCTATTAGTCGTCAGCGTTACTGGGCCAGCGTGATGCCAATTTGGAAATGTGATTGCGGGGAATTAAAAGTTTACGGGAGTGTGGCAGATTTAGAGGCAGACAGTGGCCAAAAAATTACTGACTTACACAAGCACATTGTAGATGAGGTGACTATGCCCTGTCCGAAATGCAAAAAGACTATGCATCGCATTCCTGACGTCTTGGACACTTGGTTTGATTCCGGCTCTATGCCTTATGGTCAAGAGCACTACCCTTTTGCCGACCAAGCTAAATTTGAGCAAAATTTTCCCGCCGAATTTATCGGTGAAGGTGTCGATCAAACCCGAGCTTGGTTTTACTATTTGCACGTGATTGCTGGCGGGGTGATGGATAAAGTCGCTTACAAAAATGTGATTGTGAATGGCATCGTCTTAGCTGAAGATGGTAAAAAGATGAGTAAACGTTTGCAAAACTATCCCGATCCAGTTTTGCTGATTGATAAGTATGGTAGTGATAGCTTGCGTTTGTATTTAACTAATTCTCCAGTACTAAAAGCGGAAAATTTAAATTTTAGTGAACAGGGAGTGGCAGAGTTGCGGCGCAAAGTATTGGTGATTTGGTGGAATGTCTTTAAATTTTATTATGAACTGGAAACTGGAACTTTAGATTTAAAAACTGCTCTTCATCCCACGCACGTCCTAGATCGCTGGCTCCTGTCTAAACTAAATAATTTAACCAAGCAAGTAAGCCAAGCAATGGACGCTTATGACATAGTGTCAGCTAGCCGCTATTTAATTGACTTTATTGGCGATTTGTCTAATTGGTATTTGCGTTTGTCTAGGAACAGGCTGAAAGAGGAAGTTGAAGCAAGGCAAGTTTTAGGCAGAGTATTGTATCAGTTGGCTCAACTTTATGCGCCTTTTACGCCTTTTTTTACAGAAGTTTTACATCATTATTTGGTGAGTGAAAAAACTAGTATTCATTTGACTCTATGGCCAAAAATAGAAAATGGCTTGATAGATAGCAATTTGGAAGTGGAAATGTCCACGGTGCAAAAAATCGTTGAGCAAGCGCATGCTCTGCGGCAAAAATTAAATCTTAAATTAAGACAGCCTTTAGCAAAATTAGCTATTTATTCACCAGCAACCAAACCGGGAGATGACTTATTGTTACTATTAGCTCAAGAAAGTAATGTTAAAAAAGTGCTGTGGAAAAAGGCTACTGAACTGAAATTGGAGTTGGACAGTCAATTGACACCAGAGCTTCAAGCCGAAGGTGAGGCGCGCGAGTTGATGCGCGCCATCCAAATCTTGCGCAAACAAGCTAATTTGCAAGCTAGTGATTTAGCTAAAGTCACGGCTCCCAGTTGGCCAGCCGATTGGCAAAAGGAGATTGAAGAAAAGACTAATAGTAAATTGACTTTAGGCGAAAAGTTAGCTATAAATAGCTAATTAAATTCGTAGGCTGCGTGTCAAAAAACTTCTCATTATGGGGAGTTTTTTTATTGCTATACTCAAAACATGAAAACCTGGTTTTTGCCCAGCGTTATGCTAATCTTAGCTCTCATTAGTCTGAGCACTCTTAAGAGCATCGCTCCTGATTTAGCTACTCAACAATTCATCTTTTGGCTTTTGGCGGGGACTGTTTTTCTAATCAGCCGCAAAATAAATTTTTCTTATTTGAGCAAATTTTCCTGGCCACTTTATTTAATATTGATTTTCTTACTAATTTTAGTTTTTTTTGTGGGTCACATCAGCCGTGGCTCTTCTCGCTGGTTTGATTTATATTTTTTTCGCATTCAGCCTTCACAGCTAGCCATACCTTTCGTCGGGATTTTGCTGAGTAATTTTTTAGCAGAGCGAAATATTCGTAAAATTAAAAATTTACTTTTGTATTTATTTTTACTAGCTATCCCAGGAATTTTAATTTTAATTGAGCCAGATTTAGGCAGCACTTTAATTTATTTACTCACCTTATCTACGATTTTATTTTTGTCTAAATTATCAGGAAAAATTATTTTTCTATTTATATTTTTAGCGATCTTACTTACTGGTTTTTCTTGGCAATTTTTATTTCATGATTATCAAAAAAACAGGATTTATAGCTTTTTAGATCCACAATCAACAACTAACTATAACGCTCAACAAGCAATGATTGCCGTTGGAGCCGGTGGACTTTGGGGCAAGGGCTTAGGCCGAGGCACTCAGTCTCATTTGCGCTTTTTACCAGAAAGACAAACTGATTTTATTTTTGCTTCTTTTGCTGAGGAGTGGGGACTGATCGGTTCTTTAATTTTGTTGAGTAGCTATAGCGCTATACTAATATTTTTGCTTTCTTATGCTCTACGCATCAAAGACCCAGCTCAACACTATTTTTTGCTAGTCACAGCCACAGCGGTGACGGCGCAGGCTTTGGTGAATATCGGCATGAATATCGGCATTTTGCCTATCACGGGAGTGACTTTACCTTTGGTTTCTTACGGCGGTAGCTCATTACTATCTTTAGCTTTACTCTTAGGTCTCTCAGCCAATATTATTGATCATTATCAGCATGATTTGACTTGGGAAATTGGCGAGAATTTGGTAGAATGAGGCGTTGCGAGATTAGTTTAATGGTAGAACATGTCCTTCCTCCGCCGAAAGTGCTTTGCACATTCAGGCGGATCTACCAAAATGCGAAGCTTTTGGTATGACAAGCTAAAAAAATAAAAATATGTATTTTACTTATGTGCTTTCATGCAGTTTAAATAAAAACAATGAATTTTATATTGGTTATACTGAAAATTTAGATGAGAGAGTAAAAAAACACCAAAATCATGAAGTTAAAACAACTAAAAAGTTTGATAAAATTAAACTTGTTTATTATGAGGCTTGTCTTAGTAAAACAGATGCTCGAAAAAGAGAGCTACAATTGAAAACCGGTTTTGGCAGAGGCTATTTAAAACGAAGATTAGAAAACGATAAAAACTTATTGCGGCGCTAGTTCAGTGGTAGAATGCCTGCTTCCCAAGCAGGAGGTCACCGGTTCGAGCCCGGTGCGCCGCTCAAAAAAATATGAAAATCATCTACACTACTCTTAATAATCAGCAAGAAGCTGAGAAAATTGGCAGAAAAATCTTAGAAAAAAAATTAGCTAATTGTGTCAATTTCTTTCCCATAACTTGTATTTATAACTACGCCAATAAGATTAGCCAGGAAGCAGAAGTGGTCTTGCTCATTAAAACTCAAGAAGGAAAGTTTTTAGAGATTGAGCAAATCATTAAGGGAGAAATTAATTATGATAATTTCATCGGAGAACTAGAGGTAAAGCAAGTAAATTCAAATTTTGAGAGTTGGCTACAAAGTATAGTGAAATAAATTTCATTGTTTTATGAAATTGCTACATTCGACTTGGAATCCGCGCACCAATAATTTGTAATTCTTCTTCAAAGGCTTCTTGGGGTGTTCTAAATCCCAAGCATTTTCTCGGTCTGTTATTAATCTCCCAAATAATATCATCAAGCTCAGTTTGAGTCACCTTGGTAAAGTCAGTTTTCTTTGGTAAGTAACGTCTAATGAGGCCATTAGTGTTTTCGTTAGTACCTCTTTGCCAACTGGAGTAGGGATCAGCAAAGTAGGTTGTTAGTCCAAACTGTCTGTGCTTGGTAAACTCTTTACCATTGTCTAGGGTGGTGCTTTTCTTTGCTAGGCTTGGTAGATCACCAAACATTTGAAATGCCGCATTGGCTGTTTCTTGGGCTGTTAAATCTAAAACAAATTTTGCTAAAGTCATTCTGGTTTTTCTCTCCACCTCAGTGTGCATCCCATTTTTGTGAGCTTTACCCTCAATTGAGTCACCTTCCCAGTGACCAAAGATTAACCTTGATTCAATTTCATTTGGTCGGTCATGAATACTGACTCTATCTGGTATTCTGATCCTTTGAGCTTTTCTACCATATTTTTTCTTTCTTCTTTTTTGTTTTCTGGGGAGATATTCAAACAAGGCTTTATCTTTGTTTTCCTCATCATAGATAAATCGGTAAATGGTCTCATGATGAATATGCCAATACAGGTTATCAGGTTTCTTTAGTTTGAGTCTGCCTGCTATTTGCTCAGGGCTCCAACCGCTCTTTAGTTTTTTCAAAACATAGCCATACACTGATTTGTTTTTGAGTGGATGCCTAGATCTTGCTTTAATGACTCGTTTTTGAGACTTGGATTGGGCATGCACGGCCACATAGTATTCGCCAAATCCATTGCGACTAATTTCATCTCTAATGGTGCTATCGCTTCTATTTAATCTACGGGCTATTTTTCGTTTACTGACCTTTTGACTGAGCCAAATGGCGATATTCTCCCGCTCTAAAGCGGTTAATTTATTGTGTTTTTTTTCCATCCGCATATATTACCCCAAGTTGTGGGGTGCGCGGATTCCATTGCGAACTCAGGATTTAAGCTAAACAAAGTCAAAAGTGCTACAATTCCGAATAATAGAAAGGCTAACAAATGACTAAACGAGCTATTAAATTTAAAATAAATGGATCACCTAAAGAAGTCGAACAAGGTATATGGGAA
>Ga0208958_1000578_pt1 | contig 43480 bp, 43 predicted proteins | sample RifOxyB1_FD_184032 | JGI IMG/M metagenome (GOLD analysis project Ga0208958, IMG submission 184032) | Soil microbial communities from Rifle, Colorado - Rifle Oxygen_injection B1 (SPAdes) | ecosystem: Environmental > Terrestrial > Deep subsurface > Rock core/Sediment | place: Rifle, Colorado...
TGCGCCACCAGGGCGACGTGGTGCTCCGGTGCGCCTGCGGGGCCGTCGTCCGACGGGTCGCCCGGGGGACGCGGCTGGACACGGCCGAGACGGTCGTCTGCGACCGTTGCGCGGCCGGGGCGGGGGTTCGCCGTGGGTGACGCGACGAACGGGCCAGAGGTCGTGCGGCGCCCCGGGAACAGGCCGCAGAACAAGGTGGACGCGCTGGAACGCGACGTCGCCGAGCTGCGGCAGGACATCCAGTCCGTCCTCCGGGTCGTCCACGCGCTGAAGTCGGACGTCTCTGCGGGCGGCGGGACGGCCGACCCCGAGTCGGAGCCGCGCCCGGACGTCGACCGCATCTGGGAGTGCGCGAAGTGTCACGCGCGGCTCGGGGTGTACGACCCCGCGAGTGGCGAGGTCCGGATCCGGTACCGCGACCTCTACGTCTGGGTGAGCCGCGGGGACATCGCGGTCTGCTGTCGCGGGTGTGGCGAGGTCAACACGCTCACCTACGAGCCGGACCAGCCGGGGTAGTCGACGGCGCGTTGCCCCCCCGGTCCGGGGCGTGCTACACTCCCGGCGACACCCGGGAGGTGCGGCCACTCGAACGCCCATGGAGGCCACCGTGCCGTACAACGTCCCGAGCAACGTCGACAAGGACAACTTCTCCTTCGGTCCCGCCGTCGTGTACATCGGGGCGACCGGCTCGACCCCGACGACCGAGGTCGGCGCCGTCAACGCGGACGACGGTGTCACCTTCGAGATCACCGTCGTCCGCGAGGCCGTCGCGCAGGGCAACCCGAAGCTCGACCTGATGCGGTTCGACACGGCGCAGGGCGCCCGGATCTCGTTCTCCGGGATCGAGTGGGACCCGACGATCAACTTCCAGCACGCCGTCGGCGTCGGGATCACCGCCGCGGACGCGTCCGAGGAGACGTTCTCCTTCGGTGGCGACCCGCTCCCGGACGACTTCTCCATCCAGGTCGAGCACTACATGGCGAAGTCCGGGAACACGATGTTCGTGGACATGTGGGTGGCGACCGGCGAGGGCGCGCTGTCGGTCCAGATGGGCGCCGAGCTCCACCAGTTCCCGTACGCGTACGCCGCCCTCCGGGCGACGACCAACTGGGCCGGCGCCGCCCTGGCGGTCGGCGAGGAGCTGTTCCGGGTCCGCCGGGTGCTGTGAACGTGGTACGGTGACCCCGAGGCGCAGCGACGCCCGGAGGTCACATGGACGACGCACCGCAGGCAGGCACGACCGACACCCAGAGGTCCGCCGTCGACAGGAGCCCGGAGGACACGCTCCGCGCGCTGCTCGACGTCCTCGTGCCCGACGACCGGGCGCTGGTCATCCAGGACGCCGCCGGGAACGAGTACCCGGTGCCCCGGACCCTCCCGATGCGGAGGCAGATCCCGGCACTCCGGGCCGTCGAGCGGCTGCTCGGCGACCCCGCGATCGCACGGGCGGTCGGCGCCTTCGCGGCGGCCCGCGGCGACGGCGACGAGGTGTCGGTCGTCTCGCAGGTGGGGCGACTCGCCGACGTCCTGTTCGACGTGGTCGACACCGAGGCGTTCGCCACGGGTCTGGACCAAGCCTTCTCGGCCGCCTACCCGGACATCCTCGCCGCCGCGCGCGGGAAGGGCGACCCGGCCGGGCGGCCCACCGACCTGTTCCCCGTCGAGGACCTGGTCGGGGCGATGGTCCCTTTCTCGAAGCGCCTCGTGGGGACCATCGTCGAGGTCTTCACCCAGGTGGGCGCGACGCTCTGACGGTCGACGACATGGAGACGGGCCTGGGGGCGCTGTTCGGCGCTGGCTGGACCGTCGACGACCTGCTCGACCACACGATGCCGCAGGTCGAGATGGCGATCCGGGCGACGGCGAGGCACCGGGCGTTCCTGGTCGACGCCGTCCTCGGGGCGATCGGGGTCCGAAAGGAGCGTCCGAAGGCCCCGGACGGGTCCGAGGCGTCACTCGCCGACTGGCTGACGACGCGGGGCGTCAGGGTTCAGGACGGATGACCCCGAACGGACGTGCTAACCTCCAGCTACGGGACGGAGCCCCGGGAGGGCTCGTCGCGGCACGCGCGGCGGTGGCCGCAGGGAGGTAGACGTGCCGACGACGACAAGCCTGGGAAAACTCCTGGTCGAGCTGCTCTGGGACGACAAGGGCTTCAAGGCCGGTGCGAACCGGGCGAAGGCCACCGTGGAGCAGGTCGGGAACTCGATGACGCACTTCGCCGACGTCGTCCAGAACACCGTCGCGCGCGGGTTCCAGGTCGCGACGGCCGCCGCAGCCGCGTTCGTCGCCGCCACGGTCGTGACGGGGACCTCGTTCGAGGCCCAGATGAAGCGCGTACAGGCGATCAGCGGGGCGACGGGGGCCGACTTCGACCTGCTCACCGCGAAGGCGCGACAGCTCGGCAAGGACACCTTGTTCACGGCGACGCAGGCCGGCGAGGCGCTGGAGGTGCTGGCGCAGGGCGGGTTGAGCGTCTCCGAGTCGCTGGAGGCGGTCGACGCCGCGCTGTACCTCGCGGGGACGTCCGGCGCGTCGATCGAGGAGACGGCCGGGATGGTCATCTCGACGATGCGGCAGTTCGGCCTGGAGGCGACGGACTCCATGCGGATCGCCGACGTCATGTCGAAGGCGATGCGGAGCAGCACCCTCGACTTCTCGTCGCTGCGCGAGGCGATGAAGTACGCCGGCACGGCGGGACGTGGGTTCGGCAACTCCCTGGAGGAGACGGTCGCCGTCGTCGCCGCGTTCCGCGACCTCGGCCTGGAGGGGTCGCTCGCCGGGACCAACCTCCGGATGGCGCTCGTCTTCGCGGCGAAGGGCAGCGACACCGCCACCGCGGCCCTCCGGAGGTACGGGCTCACCGCCAAGGACATCAACCCGGAGCTGCACTCGTTCGGCGAGATCCTCCGGACGATCGGTGACGCCGGGGTCGGGGCGAAGGACGCGGTGGACATCTTCGGGGCGAGGGCGGGCCTGAACGTCGCCGCGCTCGGCGACGCGATCCGGCAGGGGAAGGTCGACATCGCGGGGCTGACCGAGCAGCTCATCAACTCCGCCGGGGAGACGAAGATCGTCTACGACACGATCCTGGACTCGGTCAAGTCGCAGTCGCTGATCACGCTGTCGGCTCTCCAGGACCTGCTGATCGGGACGTTCTTCACCTTCAGCGACTCGCTGCGGGGACTGCTGGAGGCCATCCCGCCGCTCCTCAACACGATCACCGAGACGGTCGAGTCGCAGGGCGAGGTCGTCGGCGCCGCGTTCCGCCAGGTGTTCGACGGGCTCCGGGACTTCATCGAGCGCGACGGCCCCAGGATGGGGGCGCAGTTCGTCCGGCTGTTCGAGGTCGCCGGGCGGCTCGCCGGCGTGCTGCTGTCGATCCTGCCGTACCTCGACAGGATCGCGATCGGCGTCGCGGCGGCGTTCGCCGCCGTCAAGGTCGTCCAGTTCGCGATGGCGCTCCGGGCGCTCGTCACGGGGCTCCAGGCGGCGGCCGTCGCACTGGCGACCACTGGCACCGCAGCCTCGACGGCGACCATCGCCTTCGGGGCCGTCGGGGTCGCGGTCGCCGCCGTGACCGCCGCGCTCCTCCTGTTCGAGCAGCGGACGATCGAGATCGAGCGCCGGGCGCTCGCCCCGATGACCGAGAAGCTGAAGCAGTACCAGGAGACGTCGGCCGAGCTGGAGGAGACGCACATCCGGCTCAGCGACGCGCTCCGCCGCGAGACGCACCTGCTGGAGTCGTACCGGAGGGAGGACGGCCGACTCGTCGAGAACCAGGCGGAGGTCGTCGCGGGGCTGGAGGCGGAGCTCGACGCCCTCGACAAGCGCCGCATCTCGATCGACAACAACATCACCGGGGCGAGGATCGCGATCGCCGCTGACGAGGAGCGCGCCCAGGCCTCGAAGGACGCGGCGAAGTCCGCCGAGGAGGAGAAGAAGGCCCTCCAGGAGCGACTGGCCCGGCTCCAGAACGACCTGTTGGCCCAGCAGCGCGGACTCCGCGACACCGCGGAGGCGACCGGCGAGGTCGTCGACGAGACGCAGCGGTGGTTCGACCTGCTCCGGACGATGGGCGAGGTCGCCCCGGTCGTCGAGGAGGTCGGGGAGTCGTTCGCGGGGATGCTCGACCCGGCGACGATCGGCAGGTTGCGCGAGCTGACCGACCAGGTCGACAAGCTCGTGCCGCCCGAGGCGCTGTCCCGGGCCGACCAGCTCGGGCTGCTGCTCGGGGAGCTGCAGCTCGAACTCGTGCGGCTCCCGGAGGGCGACGGGTCGGGCGCGAGCCTCCTGGAGGAGCAGATCGAACGCGTCAAGGACGAGCTCGCCGACCTCGACCCGTCCTTCTGGGAGCGGATCGTCGACGGGGCCGGACGGGTCGCCGACGCCTGGGTTGTGGTCGGGGATGTCGTCGGCCGACTCCGCGACGTGTTCAAGGAGACGATCGGGATCCTCGACACGCTGAGTGGTGGGTTCTTCAAGAAGGTCACGTCGATCGCTGGGCTCGTCGACCTCGCCGGGACCGGGGCGGAGGACGAGGAGGGCAACCAGCAGACCGGCGGGGAGATGGCCGACGAGATGATCGACGCGGCGTTCGCCTTCGTCGACGGCGTCATCGAGCGGCTCCCCGACCTGATCCAACGGCTCGCCGAGGCGATCCCGTCGCTGGTCCAGCGGATCGTCGACGCGCTCCCGGTCATCGTCAACGCGCTCACTGACGCGCTGCCGGCCATCTTCGACGCCGTGATCGACGCGATCCCGCGCATCGTCCAGACCTTCGTCGATACGCTGCCGGGACTCGTCCAGGTCATCGTCGACAAGCTCCCCGACCTTATCGTCGCCATCGTCCGGGCGATCCCGATCATCCTGGCGGCGATCATCCGATCGATCCCGTCGCTCGTGATGGCGATCGTCAACGCGATCCCGGACATCATCGGGGCACTCGTCGAAGGCCTCCCGACGCTCTTCAACGCGATCTTCGAAGCGATCCCGAAGATCATCATCGCGATCGTCAGCGCGATCCCCGACATCCTCGTGGCGATCGTCGAGGCGATCCCCAGGATCATCATCGCACTGGTCAACGCGTTGATCTTCGAGCTGCTCCCCCGGCTCCCCGACATCGTGATGGCGCTGATCGGGGCGATCATCTCGTCGATCCCGAAGCTGACGGTCGCGCTGCTGAAGGGCATCTGGGAGCTGATCCAGGCGATCCCCGCGCAGTTGAAGCAGGCCGTCGTCGGGATGACCAAGTCGTTCATCCAGGGCATCGGCAACTTCTTCAAGGACCTGATCACCGAGATCAAGAGCCTCGGACGCAAGAAGACCAAGACCTTCGGCGACACCCCGGGGGCCGTTCGGGCCGGGACGAGCGGTATGCTCGCAGCGTTCAAGCCACGGGACTACCTCGTCGCCGCGCAGTCGCCGACGGAGGTGCTCCGCCAGGCCGTCGAGCTCGCGGCTGGCCCCGGTCGTCACCCGACGTCGGGCCCCCCGGCGGGGTCGCAGTCGACCTCCTCTGGCGGGTCGCAACAGCTCCGGGTCCAGGTGGTCGCGGAGGGCCGCGTACTCAACGACACGCTGGTGGTCGCGGCGAGGCGGGGCTCCGCCCCGGACGTCGCGAGGGCGCTCCGGAGCGGCCGGGGCGCCAAGGTGGGGTTCACTACGGGCCGGTTCGCCGGCCAGTCGAGGTGACGCGTGGGCGGTCCTGCCGGCTTCCTCCTCCTGCCGTGCCCGGTGTTCGGGCTCGACAAGCTGACCACCTACACGTCCCCCGGGGCCGGGCGGTACGTCGGCCCGGGCGTGCCCGACGACGGGAACGAGGGCGACCTGCTCCCGTTCCTCTCGGGCGACCCGGCGGACGACATCACGCTGGTGTTGGAGCTGCTCCAGACTGGCACGCTCTACCGGGGGGCCGAGTTCGGCTGGCGCAAGTCGACCGACGCCGCTGACCAGGTCCGCGGCGTCCACGACGAGCGGTTCTTCGACTGCTCGCACGACCCGTTCAACGACGACCCCGTCGAGGCGTACGGGCTCGGCGTCGTCGTGTCCGAGGCGTTCAAGCGCCTCCTCATCTTCCGCTGCAGCGTGGCGAACACGGTGGACGTGAGGTACCGGGCGCTCGGGGCGACCGACCCGACCGTGTGGTCCTCGACGACCATTGACCTCGACCGATGGACATCCGTCGCCACTACCGTTCTGACGGCGTGGGAGCTGCCCGACGGGGCGATGCGACTGCTGGTGAATCGCGGGACCGGGGCGGCGATCGACCTCGACATGTACGGGTCGTTGGACGGCGGGCTAACCTGGACGATCCTCTCCGAGTTGCTCTTGACGACCTGGGCGGGAGCCGGCGCCGGGGCGACCTACAACCTCCAGTCGGGCGTATCGGGCGACTTCGTCCGGGTGGTCTACGTCGACGCGGGGACGATCGAAACGATCGTGTCGAGTGACCGCGGGGCGACCTGGAAGGTGCTGACCGGACACCCGACGGTGTCGACCGTCCTCGACAACGGCGACACGGACGACCACTACGGCGCGTGTACACTCGTCAGCTCCGGCTACAAGAACGGTCTATTCATCCTCTGTTACGTCACCGCCGCCGCGCCTACGACGCTCCGCTGGGCCTTCGCGCGTCGCGACGAGGACTGGGCGGACGACTCGGACCACAACCTGTCGGTCACGTCGATGATGCGACTCGGGTCCTGCCGGTCAGCCGAGTACCTGTGGTTCTTCGTCGCCCGTGACGACGGGGCCGCCGACTCGGGGTGGACGCTCGTCCGGTACCCGGTCGACCGCCCGACGTCACCCGACGAGCGGGTTCACTCCGAGATGATGAACTACGCGGGAACCCAGCACTACGTGCCAGGGTTCATCCGTGCCGTCGATGCGGACGGCGTCTGCCTGGTCGCGGCGCTGGTTGACGACACCGCCGGGGCACTGGAGTCCTTCGGGATGTCGTGTGCCTACCTCGACCAGTGGACCCGACACTCGCTTTTCCGGTCGACCCCCAACACCAGTTACGACAGCGCCCTGTTCACCGCCGCGTGGTCGTCCAACTGGGGGCGTCCGTCCGCCTCTACCTACTCCCCGTTCACTGCCCAGACGAGTGGCACCGGTACGTCCGAGTGGACCCCGGACCGGACAAAGCTCGTCTCACCGTCCGGCTACATTCGCTACCTCTACGACGACGGCCCGACCCCGACCGACCTGTGGGGGGACGCCTCGGCCTTCACCGGACTGCTGTACGTCGCGACGGGCGGCTCCACGCTCCAGGAGCAGTGTGGACTGCGCATCGTCGGGCACCGGACGGGCGGGGCGATGGTCGACCTCACGATGCGCCTGGAGTCGGCCGGACGTGTTCGCTTCCACGACAACGTGTCCAACTCGGCCATCACCGGGGCCGAGGCCACGCTCAGCAACCTCAACAGCGCATACTGGCGGTTCGTCGTCGCACTGGACATGTTCAGCAGCACCTCCCGGGTGGCGTTCCACGCAGGGAAGATCGGCGACCAGGGCGAGTGGGTGGGGTTCACACCGAAGGAACTCTCCGCCTCGGTGACCCCGGTCATCACGACGCACCAGATCCTCCGCTTCGGCAACCTCGGCGCCGGGGTGACGTCGTACTGGCGCGACTTCGCGTTCCGCGGCGACGACGCCCTCAATCAGATGAGCTGGACTAACCCGGACGACCTCCGAGGCCGGGTACCGAGCGCCACCCGCGTGTACGTCTCGAACGACACGTGGGTGCGCTGGGGCGGTGGCGGTGGGTTCAAGGGCGACACCTTCGAGGCCGAGCTCCAGTACAGGACCGGCTTCCAGGCGCTCTTCCACCACTCGTCACAGATGGGGTTCCGAGCGGCGACGGTCGCGCAGCAGGTGTGGACCTTCGACGCCGACGTCGACGACGGGGCCGGACGGTTTCGACACGACGCCTTCTACTGGCAGGGCAACGTCGGCGAGGTCGTGGTCAAGTACAACTCGTCGGACTCGTGGGCGACACCCGCGGCCGTCGTCACCGTGTCCGCCGTGCTCTTCGTCGGGGCGACGGTGTCGACGACGGACGGGAACTGGCTGCAGCTCCACAACTACACCTGGCGGGCCGGGGAGGCGATCGGGAAGTGCCTCCAGGTTACGAAAACGGGCGACCCGTACTACAGGCGGCTGGCCCGGATCACGCACCAGTCGGGCAACCTCGTGCAGCTCGGTGACCTGGGGGCGGTAGCGTCGGCTGCAGGGTTCGGCGCCGGGACGACGGTGCAGATCGTCGGCGACCGGGGCGGGGCGGTGTACCCGTCGGCGTACCAGTACCGGTACATGCAGATCCAGGTCCCGGGCGTCACGACGGCGGACACGTACGCGCACGTCGAGGTCGTACACCCGGGCCTGACGCTCAGCCTGTCGGTCCCCTTGGAGTGGTCACACGACGAGCAGTACACGCCGGGGGTCGTCCAGGAGGAGCTGACGGGCGGGGTTCGGACGTCGTACGAGTCCGCACCCCGTCGGTGGTCGCTCGCCGCCAGCGTGGTGGGCGACGTGGACGAGTTCCGCGCGACGCTGTCGGCGCTCCTCTACGAGGTCGTCGGGTACGAGAACGAGCCGGTCGTGCTCGTCGAGGACGACGGGTCGATCGCCGAAAGCGCACACTACTGCCGGTACCAGGGCGTCTTCAAGCTCGACCACGTCGCGTGGTACCAGGACGCCGACGACCGCTGGCGCAAGGCGGGCGACGTCGCACTCGTGTTCGACGAGGAGCTGTGATGGCCTCTGAGGAGCTGACGAGGACGACGGAGGCCGAGTCCCGGTGGCGTCGGTGGGACTTTGGCCCGGCCCGGGGCCTGAACTCGTACTGGCGGGCCCGGATCGACGAGGACCCGATGGGCCGCAACACGGTGGTGACCGCCGAGGTGACGTTCGGCGACGTCCAGCTCTACGTGGCGGAACGTCCGCTGACGACGACGTCGGGGCACGACGGGACGGTGTACACCTACCTCCCGCTCCTCGACGGCGGGTTCGAGCTGTCGCTGACCTACGAGCCGGGGACGCCCGGTGCCCAGGCGCGGTCCTTCACCGTTCGGATCCCGTCGGACCTCGTCCAGCCCCAGCGGGTCGTCCGACGGGGCCGCCCACTCGCCGGACGGGTCGAGCTGTCGCTCCAGTACGATGGTGGTGACCACGATCAGCGGATCGTCGTGATGCGCGGTGTGATGGAGGACGGCGTCGACGGCGGTCCCGAGGCGGGCGGGGTGCTTACCGCGGCAGTGAGTGACCCGAAGGTCGTCGGGGACCTGAGCCTCGCCCCGTGGACGACGTCGTCCGAGTCGTGGCCGGACATCCCGGATCAGGGCGTCGGGTTCCGCTACCCGATCGCGGTGAACCGGGCGGTCTACATCGAGGCGCTACCCGTCGACGACGGGACGACCTCGACATTCGCGCAGTTCCTGTTCGCCTACGGCCATGGGTGGACCGTCGACCTCAACTCCGGGGTCCGGATCGACAACACCGCGCGCATCTACACACACCCCGAGTACGCGTGGGAGGTCAACGAGACGACGGACGCGCTGGGCGTGCCCGTCTCGCTGATCAAGTTCACCGGGACACACACCTGGGCCTTCACCGAGACGGTCCAGGTCATCGCGACAGGCGGGGTGTTCGCTGACAACCTGATCGACTCCATCCGGTACCTCGTCGAGGGGTTCTCGTCGCTCGGGCGGGCGGGGATCAGCAGGTGGCTGTTCGCCGAGGCGCGCGCGCGCCTCGGCGACCTCGACTACCGCGTCCTGGCGAACGCGTCCGGCGAGGAGGACGCCGCACACACGCTGGAGTTCATCGAGGGCCAGCTACTGACGTCCGCCCCGATGGTGTCGATGGTCTACGACGTCGACGGCTACGGGCCGGTGGTGACCGACCAGCGGGACCGGCTGGTGGGCGCCGAGCTGGTCGCGGGACAGTGGCCGCTGACCGGACGGTCGGCGACGTGGCGCGAGTTGCCGCAGTCGGAGTGCTACAACTCGTTCACCGTCCGGTACAACTACATCGTCCCGGACGGCAACTTCAACGGTGTTGTGACGAGGACGCCGTCGAACAACGTGCTCTGCCAGGTGTCGGCTGACCTGCTTGGCGCGCGCCAACACGATCCGATCGACTCGTACGAGATCGACCGTGACGAGGACGCCGACTACCTGGTCGACTGGCTCGTCGAGCACCTCGCGCTGCCACCGTACGACGTGGAGTACCCGGCCGTGCCGTGGCTCCTACTCTACCTGCGGCGGGGCGACAACGTGCTCCTCACGGACGACTGGTTCGGGTGGGTCGACCAGCGGGCGACTGTGCTCGGGTTCACCTACCGGCGGAGCAGCCTGATGCTCAAACTACGCGTCTGGGTGCGCTACTACGACCTCGGCGGAGGAGCCGCCGGGGCGCCGTCCCCCGGTCAGCAGTGACCCCCGCGTTACACTCCGGCCAGGAGGCACCGTGGACCAGCCGACGTACGACGACGTGGCGGGGAGGATGGGTGAACTCGGGATGGAGGTCTTCGACGCCCGCCCGTTCGACCTGACCCTGTTCGGGATCCGGAGCCGTCGCAGGGACAACGCCGACGAGTGGGACGACTGGCTCGGGGTGCTGTTCCACGACGGCGAGCGCGATCGTGTCGTCGTCGGACCGGGTACGACGACCCCCGGCCAGTACGCGCTGGAGCACCCGACCCGGTCGGCCGGCGTCGCGACGATGCTCGCCGACAGGCAGTACCGGGGGATGTGGGAGCTCGGGCTGCACGGGACCAGTCAGGGCCGGGGGTACCCGGCGTTCCACCAGGTCGGCCACACCGCGTTCGTGCGCGACGCGGACCGGGACACCGTCCTCGACGTCGACGCGCTGGCGCGCGACCCGTCGCTGGTCGTCAGCGGCCAGGCCTCGGTGGTCGGCGCGAACGGACACCGCGCGTCGGAGTTCCGACTCGCCGACGTCGTCGGCCGGTACTCCTACCTCTGCCAGGTGTGGCGGGAGTTCTGGGTGTTCGAGTCCATCCTGGCCCTCGCCCGGGCCCAGGTCGCCGCCGGCTGGGGCGACCGGTTCAGCTACGCACTCCTCAACGAGTGGAGGACCCCGTGACCAGCAAGCCGTCCCGTACACTCCGGTTCGCCTACGTCGTGTTCTTCGTCGGTGTGGTCCTCGCGCTCTACGTCACCGTCCTGCCGCGCTTCTGGCCGGAGGACCCCGCGTTCGCGACGCCGCTCGTCACCGCGATCCAGGCGTACCAGTCGATCGTCCAGTGGGTCCTCGGCGCCGGTGCCGTCATCGGCGGCGTGTTCGGTGGCCGACACATCGTCGGCGCGAAGGAGCCCTCGTCGTACCTGTCGGGACCACCGCCGGGTGCGACGTGATCCGCGGTCCTCGGGCCGTCGTCGCGGCCGTCGCGGTCCTCGTCGGGGTCGTCGCCGTGGTCCTGTTCGGTCGTGCGGCCGAGGCGGGGATCGTCGTCGTCCCGGTCGTCACCGTCGCGGCGGCGGCGGTCGCGCTCGCGTGGGCCGTCGGGCTGGTCGACCTCCGGGTGCTGCTCGGCGTCGTAGCTGCGGCGCTCGGGGTCGTCGGGCTGACCGTGTTCCGGCGTCGGGTGGTGCGACTACCCCCCGAGGTCGTCGCGGACGACCCGCGGCCGATGGTCGACGACGTCGCGGACGCCGGTGTCGAGGTGGTTGACCGGCGCTACCGCGAGGACGTCGCCGAGACGGCGGCGGCGCACGTCGACGGCGACCTCGGCGCCACGTACGCTGGCCGGGTCGCCGGGCGGGGCCGACGCTCGCCTCTGTGGCCGTTCGTCGTCCTGGCCCTGTCGTCGGGTCGGGCGACGGCCGGAACGCCGGCAGAAGCGCACGACGGCCCGGGAAACGACCTCGTCGACGTCGGGCCCCCGTCACCGCCTGCGGTGCCCGACCCCGTGGCGGGCGAGTGCGACCCGTCGGGGTGGGCGGCACACGGCGGCCCGGCCGTCGACCTCCGCCCCGGCGACCGGCTCCCCCCGGGGCTCGTGGGCCCCGACGGGACGCTGACCTGTCGCGTCGTCCTGGTGCAGCCCGCCGAGTTTCGCTACCTCGTCGACCGTGACGCGTTCGCGGACGCGTTCGGGGACTGGTACGCCGTGCGGGGCGTCGCCGACCTCCGGATCGCGGAGTACGAGCGCGACTCGTACCGGGCCCGCGTCGAGGCGCTGACGACCCCACCCCACTGGACGGCCCGGCCGGAGGTGCAGCGGTGGGCGGGGCGGCTCGACACGCTCCTCGCCGTCGGCGTCGCAGCCTGGGCGCTGGACAAGGTTGGAGGCTGACGTGGCGCTGAACCTCGACACCTCGCAGGGCGAACACGCAGTGCGAAACAGACCGATGATGCGCCGCGCCGCCGCCATCCTCGCATGGGGTCTGTACGCCGTCCTCGCCTGGGCCGTCCTCGCCAGCATCGCCCGGGCGCAGTCCCCCGACGCGGAGACGGCGTGGTCCAGCGTGCTGCTCGTGCTCGGCGGCGTGGTTGTCCTGGCCGGGTTGGTCGTGGCCCTCGGCGCGGCGTGGCGGGTCGTGTCGACCCCGTGGGACCGCCTCCAGGCCGACATCACGGCGCTACGTCGACAGGTGGAGGATCTCGGGCGCCAGGTCGCGGCGCTGAACCGCCTCACCCGCGAGCCCGACGCTGGGGCGCCTTCACTTCTGGGTCGCGTCGAGCACCTCGAAGCCCAGGTCGCCGAGCACCTCGCCGACAAGGAGCGCCGCGAGCAACGCAGGGACGACCTGACCGGGGAGGTGACCATTGCTCTGCGCGACGTGCAGAAGTACCTCGCCCGCCTTGAAGCCGACGGGTCGTGACATGGGGCCCATGAGCGCGCGACTCGCCCTCGCCCACGGCGTCGGGGTCGTGGAGGGCCTGCTACGCGCTGACCAGGTGCTGCGCGGCGAGTCGCGGATCCCCCTCGCCCCGCTCGCGCACATCGCCCTCCAGCGCCACGAGCGGGAAGGGTGGCTGGAGCGCGGGCAGATCGACTCGTACCGCGACCCGGACGGCTGGCTCATCGTCGAGCGGTACGATGGGACGCGGCGGAAGGCGGACGGGCGCCCCGAGGCCGTGTTCACGCGCCTGTTCGCGCGCGAGCTGACGTATTACCGGAGGCAGATCGCCCTCGCGCGCCAGCTCGGCGTCGACTCCGACGACGTCGACGCCTGGGAGGCGCGGTGTGCGTGGCTGGTGCAGAAGATCACCGACGCTGGCCCGTAGTACACTCCGACGCGAGGTCGAGTCTGACCCGGTCCAGCCAGTCCGGGGCCGCCGGGCTGATCGGGATCCCGATCGAGTCGAGCGTCGCCGGGGTCAGCGACGCGGTCCCCGTCGGGGTCGGGGTCGGGCCGTCATGCCAGCGCCACCAGTAGAGCCGGACGTCGCGCCAGAGGACCGCCCAGGCCAGCCGTGCCGGGAACATCCGGAGGAGCAGCAGCCCGACGTTTCGCGGGTCCTGCTCCTCCCACCGGTCGAGCGACCCGGCCTGGTGGTCCTCCAGCATCGAGAGTGGGAGCCGGGGCCGGTTCGTGTTCTTCGCCTCGGCGCGGAACACGAACGGTCCCGAGGCGACGAGATAGTCGGGGGGGCCCTTGTCGAGCAGCACGCCGGTGAAGGTCCCGTTCGACTGCCGCCGCAGCAGTCGGAACAGCGGGCCGGTCCGCGTCACCTGGGCGACGCCGGTCGCCTCGTACCGCTCGTGGACGGCGTCGAGCGCCTTCTGCCAGCCGTTGTCGTTGTCGGGGTCGCCCCCCCCGCGACGCCAGCTCACGGCCAGGACCGCTCCGAGACGCGCGCCCCGCGGGCGTCGATCCGGACCTCGCACCGCAGCTCCTCACAGAGCCAGAGGAGTACGTCCCACGGGACGGGCCGGGGGTCCGACCCGCTCGCGTACGGCCCGAGCCGCTGGAGCGGGACGGACCGCCCGAGCGCGGCGGTCAGCCGCTCGGACAGCGCCCGGTTCGTCCGGATGCCGTCCTTGCCCAGCCACTCGGCCCGGAGCTTCGCGAAGAGGTCGTGCGTGTTCGGCGTGTCGTCGTACATCGTGGTGTCCTACGCGGCGGTTCGACGGAGCGCGGCGATCCTGTTTCGGATCGCGGCCCCGGTCACGCCGTACTCGGCCTCGATCTCGCGCTCGGTGAGCCCGAGCGCGAGGATCCGGACCGCCTCCGCCTGTTTCGGGGAGGCGCGGTCGAGGAGCTGGTGGAGCACGGCGCAGGTGTGCTGGTGTCGGGCGGCGCACGACGGCTCGGGCACGCCGAGGTAGTCGAGCGCGTCGGGCGTGTCGGTGCTGACCGACACGACGGGCGACCGGTTCTCCCGGGTGTAGTGCCGGGTCCGGACCCGCCGGGCGCGCCACCACACCCAGTTCTCGAACGACCCCCGGTCGGGGTCGAACTGGTGGGCGTGGACGAGCAGGTCGACGACGAGGTCCTGGGCGAAGTCGTCCGCCGTCGCCCGGCGGTCGGAGCAGAGCCGTCGGGCGACGCGCGTCACCGTGTCCAGGTTGTCGTGGATGACCGTCCTCGGGTCAACCGTCCTCGGGTCGTTGTTGGGTCTGTCGGGCATCGGGTCCTCCTTCGGGTTGACGGGACGGTAACCGCCCGTCGGGTAGTCGGTCAAGCTCTCAGCCGTCGCGGCGGTGCCGCCAGTCGTAGTCGACCCCGACGTCGGGGCCCCGGTCGGCGGGTCGGCGGTACTCGTCCGACCCGTCGTACTCGTGCGAGACGAGGTTGAGGATCGTCGCGTCGCCGGGCCCGGGGTTGGACCACCCGTGCGCGACCCCCGGGGGGATCACGAGGAGCTGGGGGTACTGCGCGGACAGCGCGACTTCGACGACGGACGGGTGTCCGTCGGGTCGGAGGTCGTACAGGGCGACGACGACGCGCCCGGCGACGCAGGCGAACCGGTCCGTCTGCTCCCGGTGCAAGTGCCACCCCTTGACGACGTCGGCGTACGTCGTCGAGAGGTACGCCTGGGCGACCCGCTCGCCGCCGCGATGACGCGTCCAGGCGGCCCGGAAGACCTCGACGAGCGACCCGCGGCTGTCGAGGTTGAGCCTCGCGGCGGCGAGGAACGCGCCCCCGATGGGCAGGTGGACGACGTCGACCCCGCCGCCGTCGTCGCGGTCGTTGTGGTCGCCGGGTTCGACGACGACCCGGTGGTACACCTTGCCGAGTAGGTTCTGGGGGAGCGTCGCCGTCACTGGTCACCTCGCAGTGGTCGTGTCTGGGTGGCGAAGGTCGGGATCGTCCGCGTCGTGCCGTCGGCGGCGCTGGTCAGCGTCCTGTCGGCGCTGGTCAGACGGGCGAGCTTGGCCGGGCTCGCGACGCCGACGAGGTACTGCTCGCAGTCGTCACGGACGACCCGCGCGAGGAGCCAGAGCGCCCCGGACTCGCGGTCCGCCCAGACCGACACGCGCCAGGTCGCGCCGCCCTCGCCGGACCGCAGGACGCGGAGGACGCGGAGGACCGCCGTCTCCTGGTCGGGGGTGACGGGCTGGCGGACCAGGCCCGTGGCGTCGCGGGCGACCTGGTCCAGCGTCGTCGGGCGGAACGTCGTGTCCCCGACGACCGTCGCGAGGTCGACGAGGTCCTCGGGGACCGTCGGCACCCACCGCACGGTCCCGTCGTGTGGGTAGCCGACCCGGACGACGACCCGAGCACAGGCCCCGCAGCGGAGCACCCCGTGCCCGTCCGGGACGGTCGCGACGGCGCCGCACAGACAGGCGAGCTGCTGGGCCGGCCCGGTCACGGCGCCGAGCAGTCCGTCGGTCATCGATCGGGTCAACGTCGGCATCAGACCGTCTCCCAGCAGTCGTGCGCGGGCTCGGCCCCGTACCGGTCGGCCCACCGCTCCCGGAGCGCCGCGAGGCGCCGCCCGTCGGGCCGTCGCTGGCCCTCCAGGAGCGCGAACAGGACGACGGACGCCGTCTGGTCCTCCGGGGCCTCCGCGGCGTAGAACGCCCGGAGCCCCGGCGACACGCGGGGCCACCGGTCCGCCCAGAGGGTGAGCCGCCGCCACGTCGCCACCGTCATCCCCCCGGTCCCGGCCAAGGCCTCGTGGACCTCCGCGACGCGCTCGGCGACCGGGGGCCACCCGGCGAGGTCCGACAGCTCGGCGCACACCGCGAGCGCGTCCGCCGTCCGGCCGGCGCCGGCCCGTGCCGGGCCGACGATCGACTCTGACGGGCGACCGGCGTTGGGGTCGACCGTCGGGTCGCCCGGGCCGTGCGCGCGACGACGGGCCCCGCAGCGGCCCCGCGGGGCCCGGGGGTCGATCCTCACCGGCCACCCCCGGCGACGAGGCGCTGTCCGATCGCCGCCCCGGCGTCCTGCTCCTGGTCGATGTCGACGACCTCGTCGCAGACGTCGCGGACGGCCGAGGAGACCGACCCGCCGTTGACCGTCATCCCGAACACCCGGAGGCCGCCGGCCCGCGCGGCCCGGATCCGCTCCAGCGTCCCGGCGCCGACCGACGCCTGCCCGTCGGTGACAAACAGCAGGTCGGCCCGCGGGTCGACGACCGACCGACCGGCCCCGAGGTCGAGCGCGAGCGTCAGCGGGGCGTCGAACGACGTGCCGCCGGACGGCACGCGCGTCGCGACGTCGAGGACGACGGCCTCGAACGACGCCGCCGGGCCGGAGTCGGTGTGCGTCGCGCCGCCGCTGACGCGCTGGCAGCGTCCCGCGGCGTCGACGTGGTGGACGGCGGTGACGCCACCGTTGAATCCGACGACCGTGCACGCGCGACGCTGGGCCCGCGCCACGTTGAGCGTCGCGACGCCGACCGCCCGGGCCCACACGTGCGCGTCGCCGTCCATGCTGTAGCTCTCGTCGAGCAGCAGGACGACCGGGCCGCGCCCGACGGGCTCGGTCCCATCGAGCCGGTACTGGACCATCTGCCGCTCCAGCAGGTTGCGGAGCGCGACCTTGCGGAGTACCGGGTGCGCGAACCGGGCCAGCTCGGACGGGAGCGCCCGGGCCAGGTCGCCGCCGCGCTCGACGTCGACCACCTCCTCCCGGGCGTCCTCCTGCCGGACCCGCGCGCGCCGGTCCCGGATCCGACGGATCCGGCCGGCCCGCTGGAGAACGTCGCGGAGCCGGGCGTCCGACCGGACCCGCTCGATCAGGTCCATCCGGACCGTCGACTCCTGGCTGTTCGCGGCCGGGGCCCGCTCCAGGCCGGGGGCGAGCCCGGACAGCGCCGAGCGCACCTCGTCGGCCGACTCGACCGCCGCCCGGCAGGCCGCCCGGACCGCGCCGCGGACCGCCGCCCGGCGCTGCTCGCGCTCGCGCTCCTCCGACGGCGTCCGCTCCGGGGCCCCGGCGTCCTGCGCCTCGTCCGCCTCGCCGAACAGGTCGTCTGCCTTGTCGACGAGCGCCGACAGCAGGTCGGCCGCCGCGAGCGCCGACAGGTCCGGGTCGCCGGACACCGACCGGTTCAGCGTCTCGAACTCCGGCAGCTCGCCGAGGACGTCGTGCGCCGGGCGGGTCCAGCGCGTCGTCCCGTCGAGGTCCGGCTCCTCGATCCGCTCGGGGTCGTCGTACACCCGCGCGAACACCTCGCGCGACAGGTCCGAGGTGACGTCGCGGGCGACCGTCCGCACGTCGTCCCGGTCGACCCCGGCGAGGTCGGGCGAGCGCTCGCTGACCCGCTCGACGACGGCACCGGCGAGGCCGTCGATCGCCGACGTCAGCGCGCCGCCCGCCGTCGCGCGGCGGTGGTGGAGGATCGACTGCCAGCGCGTCGTCTCGTAGTTCAGGTCGCGGTGGCGGGCGGTGTGGGCCTGGGGCTTGGTCTGCATCTCGGTTCTCCTTCGGGGTACGGGCACGTTACCCAGGTCGCGGGTACCCCGTCAACGGGTACCCGCGACTTTTCCTGATCACAGGCCGAGGTGGCTCTGGATCGTCCGGACGACGCTCAGGTGCATCTCCTCGATGCGCTCGACGTACCCGCGGACGGCGTCCGACCCGTCGTCGAGCCGGCGCGCGTCCTTGACGATCTCCTTGACCTGCTGGTTCAGGGCGCCGAGCGCGTCCGTCTTGGCCGTCCGGACGTCGACGCCCGACATCGCCTCGGCGGCGGCGTCGAACAGCGCGACGACCTCCGACAGCGACGGGGACACCGCGGCGGCGACCTCGCCGACGATCGACGCGCGCTGCTCGGGCTCGTCCCAGAGCGCTGCCGACAGGACGAGCAGGTCCGACGTCGTCGCGACCGACCGGCCCTCCAGGACGGCGTGGGCCCGGACGAGCTTCATGCACTTGCGCCACCGGCGGTCCGACGCGACGATCCCGTGCTTCGTCGCGAGCCGGTCGCCCAGGTCCAGCACCGCGTCGACGACGACCTCGGGCACCTCGACCTCGTCGACGGCGTCGCGGAGCACCTCCAGCACCTCGGCGCCGACCTTCGTCGCGACGTCGGGCTCGCCGACGGCCCCGAGGAGCGCCCGGCGGTGGTCCCGGTCGCGGAGGGGGTCGACCCAGAACCGGACCACGAACCGGTCGTAGAGCGCGCCGAGCCCCTCGTCCTGGGGGAGCTCGTTCGACGCGCCGATCGCCATCTTCAGCGGGATCGCGAGCCGCTGGGAGCCCTGGTCGAACTCGCGCTCGTTCAGCGCCGTCAGAAGCGCGTTGAGCATCGCGCTGTTCGACTTGAAGACCTCGTCGAGGAACGCCAGGTCGGCCGTCGGCAGGTAGCCGTCGACGACGCGCTCGTACCGGTCGTCCTCCAGCCCCGAGAGGCTGATCGGGCCGAACACCTCCTCCATGACCGAGAACTTCGTGAACAGCCGCTCGAACAGCCGGCCGGCGAGCGCCTTCGACAGCAGCCGGGCCAGCAGGCTCTTGCCGGTCCCCGGGGGGCCCAGGAGCAGGACGTGCTCGCGCGCCAGGAGCGCGACGAGCAGCCCGCGGACCACCTCGCGGCGCTCCAGCACTTCGGCGTTGAGCTCGCGCTCCAGGTTGTGGATCACCGCGCGGGCGGCGTCGATCGTCGGGGTCGTCGGGGTCGGGGTCGGGTTGGTCATCGTCGGGTCCTTCGGGTTCGGGGGGGTCGTTCGGGGTACACGGTAACGGTATCCGATTGACGGTTACCGGCTCAAGCCTCGCAGCGAACCTTCTTGCAGAAAGTGTCGCGGCCCCGTCTGGGGCCGCGTTCTCGTCGGGTCGCGGGCTACGCGCGGGCGTACCGGGTCGCCCGGATCGCGTCGAGCAGCTCCGGCTTCTTCATCTTCGCGACGCCGGTGACGTTGTAGCCCCGGGCCTCCTTGCGGAGCTCGTCGACCGTCATCTCCTCCAGCGTCGGGCCGTTCGCGTCGTCGAACTCGGGGTCGATCTCGACCGTCGGCTCGGGGGTCGGCGCCTCGTCGGGCTGGCCGTCGTCGTCCGTCTGGGGGGCGCCGTCGTCGTCACCCGGGGTCGGGTTGGCGGCGGGCGGGGCGACGACCGTCTCGGCCGCGGGCTCGGCCGCGTCACCCGTCGCCCGCGGGGCGACGGACTCGGCGTCGGACGGCGTCCACCCGTCGATCGGCGTCAGGTGCAGCGTGTACACGCCGCCGCGCTTCGACATCGTCGACGTCAGCCCGATCGCGTACGCCGACGACGACCCGCGGTTGTTCTGCCACACGCCCGGGTTCGTCCTGTAGACCTTCGACAGGCCCGCCGCCGCCATCGCGTCGTCGTCCAGGTGGGCCGTCCCGTCGGGGTCCCTCGCGGCGACGTCGTACGCGGTGCGAAGCGCGTCGACGACCTTCGACACGGCCGGGAACTTGTGGCCGTCCTCGCCGACGGGCGCGGCGCCGATCCCGGCGATCACCCGGCGGGCCCGCTCCTCGGCCCCCGTCAGCGCGTCTGCCAGGTCGTCGACCTTCATCTGGAGGACGTCCGAGTACATCTCGGCCTGGGACCGGAGCGACTTGAACTCGTCGAACATCGCCGACAGCGACGCCGTCTGCGGGCGACGCGCGCCCTGCTCCCAGGCGTCCAGCGACGCGATCAGGCCGGCGAGGTTCTCGTGGAGCTGGGTGTTGACACCGCGTCCGATCGACTGGCGGCTCGACTCGGTGTCCTCGACGTGGACGATCGACATCGTGCAGTCGCCGACCCCGTCCACCACGGCCTTCAGGTCGTCGAGGTGCGTCAGGTGGTGCGCGGCGACGTACTCGACGCCGCCCTGGCGGCGCAGGTGGATCGCGAACATCCGATCGAGCTCGGACTTGATGACCTTCGGGGTCAGGAACCGGTAGTCGAGCACGTCGAACCCGCGGCGGGCGACCTCGACGAACTCGGCGGCCTCGGCGGTCGACCCGAGCGAGATGAACTGGTCGCCGACGACGTCGAAGACGACCGTGTCGACCTGCTCCCAGTCGACCTGCTTCGCCGCGCGGCGGGTCCGGCGCTGCACGCCGACCGTCACCACGTGCGTCGTGTCCGTCCGCTCGACGTGGACGACGTCGGAGCGGTACCGGTCCTCGTGCCCGCGCCCCTTCGTCCAGGTGCGCGCGACGTCGCGCAGGACCTGTCCGTTGTCGACGTCGGGCACCTCGATGTGCGCGAGGTTGTGCGCGTCGAGCAGGTCGCGGAGCGCACCCGGGGCGATCCGGCTGTTGTCGAGGTCCCACCACACCAGTGCTCCGACGCCCTGGGCCACGTTCTTGATCATGCTGTTCGAGGTCATCTTGTCGTCCTTCTTCTTCGGGTTCGGGGTTCGGCCCAGGATCCTCCCTGGGCACCGCAACCGTACCCGTGCCGCGGTTGGACTTGAAGCCTCGCAAGTCAACTTTGTCAAACTTTTCCCGCACCTTGCGAGACTGTCAGCGTCCCCGACGCGGGGGCTCGGCACGCTCGCGGCTCCGGACACCGTCGCGGTCGACGGCGACCAGCCGCGCGAGGAACAGCGACCCGTCGGCGAGCCGTCGCCACCCCGGCCGCCTGAACCACCTGTCGGCAGACCACGTCGCCCGGTCGACCTCCGCGTGTCGGACCCCGGACCGGAGGAGCGCCCCGGCGACGGCCCCGGAGACGTCGGCGAACCAGACCTGGACGTCGCGCGACGCCCACCAGCCCTGCGGGTCGACCCGCTCGTGCCGCAGCTCCAGCCACACGTGGAGCCCCGTCGGCCCCGTCCGGACGACGGCGTAGCGCCCCGACAGCTCGGCGCGCATCGCCGGGTGTCGTCGCAGCAGTCGCCGGAGCCGGACGTCGAACCCCCCGAGGTCGTCGTCGTCGTCAAGCCCCCAGACGTCGTCGAGGTCGACCGTCACCCACCGCTGGCGGACCGCCCGCCACGTCGCCGGCACCGCGACGACGTCGGGGAACCCGTCGGCCCCGACGATCGGCTGTTCACGCCACGACGCCGGCGTGACGACGGCCCCGGTCAGGAGGAGGTCGGGGACCGGGGCCCACGTCTGCCCGACGGAGACGGCCCGGGCGGTCGCCGCGGGACCGCGCGCCACGGCGTCCGCCCGGAGGAGCACGTCGATCACCCCCGGGGCCGACCCACCCGGGGCGACGCGCCGCCCCCCGGCGACGACGCCGGACCGCGGACCGTCGGGCGTCGCCCAGTGCTCCAGCCTGCCCGCCTCGTGCCCCCGTCTCGGACCGACCCCGGCGTACCCCGCACGGCCGCCGACGGGGCCCGGATCCCCCCCGATGGGTTCTATATGTCGTCGGTCGCCGGTATCGGCGGTTGGCCCGGCGGTTACGGGTGCGGTCCGAGGACGAAAGACGACCTCGACCGTCAGGCCGTCCGGGGCCGTCCGCCACTGTCCGAGCTGGCCCGACACCATGCACCGGCACCCCCCGGTCCCGGCCCCGCGGAGCGTCTCCCACACGACGAGCGAGGGCCGGCGGTCGCCCCCCGAGTGTGCCGGGCACGGGCACCGGGTCGCCGACGTGCGACCGCGCTCCGACCCCGAGGCTCCGACGGGCATCCTCGACGGGGGCCCGGTCGTCAGGGCGGCCGACCAGTCCGTCGACTCGGGCTCCGGGAGCCGCACGCCGCCGTCCGTCAGGTCTCGTGCGGCCCGCTGGACGGCGTCCCACGACGGCCCCGGGATCAGCAGGTGCCGCCCCCACCGCTGGTTCGGGCGGAGCGTCCGGAGCCGGACGCCCGCGGCGCGCGCCGCCCCCGGGTCGACCTGGCGCCACGCGAGCTGCTCGCCGAGCGAGGCGAACGCGGCGAGCGCCGAGCCGTAGCCGACGCCGAACAGGTGGCACACGTAGGCGGCCGAGCACTCGACGTAGACGTCGCCGTCGTCGAGCACCTGGGCGGTCCGGGACTTGACGGAGCCGATGGCCACCACACACGCGAGCAGTGCTCGGTCCGCCGCGGTGGACGGTTTCGATCCGGTCCCCGTTGCTACGGCTGCGAGCTCGGGGTATTCTGTCGCTGCATTCACCCGCATCCTCCGAATGCTCTGACGGGACCATCGTGCAACCGGTGGTCCCGTCCCCGTTTATACCCCGCCGACCCCCAGCGGCGCGAACGGTGTGCGCGAGGTTCGCTTCCGACGGCGACGGCGACGGGGTACGGTACCGGTGCGACGCGTAGTGCATGGTGCACATCGGGGCGCGTCGTTCAGGTCACTTCGGGTAGGGCCCGGGTCGCGCAAGTGGCCCGGGCCCGTTCCGTTCAGCCCTTCGGCACGCCCGACAGTGGCGGCGACGCGGGGCGGCGACCGACGACGGGAGCTGGCGCGCGAGACGCGTGTCGTCGGGAACGTCGACCAGTACAGCAGACCCGTTCTGGACGAGTGCCCGGGCGTCCGGTCGGGTGGACCCCCGAACACCGAGACACGGGAGTCTCGACCCGGGAAACGGTGGCTCGTCGACGACGTCGGGCCCGTCGCGGTTCTCGTCGGGGCCTCGTCGAGTGCGTCGACGGGCACGACGTCTGCGGGGTCGGGTTGGTCACGTGGTGGCCGTTGTCGGCAGTCTCGCCCTGGCGCGTCCACTGGCGGACAGCGGTTGACCGCCTCGCGGCGACGAGGTTCGCTACCCTGGCGGGAGGGGTACGGGGTGGTCGAACGCGCACCGCGCAGGGCAGGAGGGACGGATGGAGACGAGGATCGACCGTTACGGGGCGTCGAACGACCTCGCGGGGCTCCCGGCGAGGTCGTTCGTCCTGACGAACAGCCAGCGGGGGACGGCGGTGTGCTCGCTCCGGTGGTTCTACGGGCACGGGCTCGGGCTCGTCCGGGACGCGACCCCGCCGATGCGGATGGGGACCGCCTGGGGCGGCGTGATGCAGGACGTCTGGTCCTGGTGGGCGGTGCCCGACCGCGGTCCGTACCCGGACCCCGACTTCACCTCCGGGGTGTGTCGCTGGTGCGGGGGACTCAACCCGGGGCTCGGGTGCTTCGCGTGTGGGTCGACGGGCCTCGACCCGATCGCGAGGGCGCGGCGCGGCTTCCTGGAGTACCAGGCGCGGCTCGAACATCCCGAGAAGACGGCGGAGGAGGTCGAGCACGATGCGGAGACGCTCCGACGGGCGGCCCGCGGGTACCTGATCCGGTACGGGACCACCGGCCCCGACACGATGCGGGTCCTCGCCGTCGAGGTGCCGATCGTCCGTCAGGTGCTCCGCCCGGACGGGGGCGAGTACCGCCCCGAGGTCCCGGTCGTCGCCGACGGCGACGGGTGGCGGTTCGCGCTCCCGACCGACCGCGCGTCGGACACGACGCGGGTCAGGTGGCCGTGGTTCGTCGCCGGGAAGCTCGACGTCCTCGCCGTCGACCGGGGCACCGGCCGGGGCCTGCACGTCGAGCACAAGTACGGCTCCCAGGTGTCGCGGTACGTCCACATGCTGACGCACGACACCCAGACCCCGACGTACCAGTGGCTGATCGAGGGCGCCGTGCAGCGGGCCCGGACCTCGCCGATCGACGCCCCCGGGTGGGCGCGTGAGATCGCGCGGACGACGCAACCCGGCGAGGAGATGGCCGGGTACTACCTCGACTTCACCTCGTCCGGGTTTCACTACGACGCCCGGCAGCTCGCCTCGAAGCCGACCAAGGCCAACCCGGACCCGGCGCCGGTCCTGTCGACCGCGGCGTCGCCGACGGTCCCGTCCTGGCTGTACGAGGAGGCCGTCGAGCGGCTCGGGCTCTGGTCGGACGGGCGCGTGGACGGGGAAAAGCGCGCCGAGTACCGCGACCACATCGCGAAGCTGCGACGGGACGTCGACAGGAAGCTGTACTACCGCGAGTGGACGGCGGTAGGGCGCTCCGACGTCCGGCGGCTGGAGATCGAGCTGTACCACTCGGCCCGCGACCTCGCCGCGGCACGTCGACGCATCGTCGAGTTCGACGACCTCGACCCGGCGGAGCTGGCGCTCCGCTACCCCCGCACGATGGTGTGCAACCTCCCCGGCGGGGGGTGTGCGTTCCGCGGCCCCTGTACGCAGGACGGCCCGGACGTCCGCGCCCGCTACGCGGTGCGTCCGACGCAGTCCTGGACCACCGACACCGACACACAACCTGACGAGGTCGTCGACGACCTCGGCTTCTGAGGTGAGCATGGCAGAGTCGAAACCGCTCCTGGACATCCCGTTGCGCCCGGCGTCGTCGCTGGGACTCGGGTACCAGAAGTTCCTCATCCACGGCGTCTCTGGCGCCGGCAAGACCGCGCTCGGGGCGGAGGCCCCGAACCCGATCATCCTCCTGACGGAGATGCAGGGCCTCGCGACGGTCCTCACACACAACCCGTCGGCGACGGTCGTGCCGATCGAGTCGGTCGCGAGGAAGCTCGGCGTGTCCGAGATGGACGTCGTCCGGGACCTGATGCAGCGCGCCCGACTCGGGCAGTTCCCGGAGGGGTCGACGATCGTGCTCGACACCGCGGACGAGCTGATGCGGATCATGAAGGACGACATGCAGCAGGGCGAGGAGTTCACCCTCCAGCAGTGGGGTGGGCTCACCGACCGGTTCCGGCGGTTCCTGCGGCTGTTCCGGGACATCCCCTACAACGCGATCATGCTGACGCACACCGACGTCACGACGGAGGGTGAGGAGAACCTGCGGTACCTCACGCCGGCGTTCCTGGGGCGTCAGATCGGCCCCGAGAGCCCCGGCTACTTCTCCGCCGTCGGGTGGATGTTCAAGAGGTACCCGAGCGAGAACGACAAGAAGGCGAAGCGCGGCTCTCGCCGGGGCCGTCGCGACAAGGACGACGCGAAGGACGAGGAGGCGACGGGCGACGAGGAGGCGACGGTCGTCCACCTCGTGATGTTCGACGGGCCGTCGAGGTACGCGGTGAAGCCCACCCGTCCACTGCGCGCGCTCGAGGAGCCGGACGTCACCGACTGGCTCCGGCGGATCACGGAGTACCGCGCCGAGCTCCAGACGCGGGTCGTCGACCCCGTCGCGGACGGCGGCGACGTCGACGGGCCCGACGACGACCCTGCGAACGGGGGGGGTGACGAGGTCGTCGCCCTGACCACCACCACCACCACCGAGCCGGACGCGAAGCCGGCCGGACGCACCCGCGGCGGTCGCCGCGGGGCGAAGTAGCACCCGAAGGAGACACACACGATGGCACTCAACGTCAACCCAGCAACCGACGGTGGAGAGGGAGGGGCGTTCTGCAAGAACCCCGGCCCGCACGTGTTCGCCGGGGTCGGCATGGAACGCTGCAAGTCCCAGAAGGGGACCGAGTACTACAAGGTCCGCATGGTCTGCCTGGAGGACCGGACCGGGTCGCCCGACCCCGACACGGGGCGTGACGTCCTCTGCAACTTCAACCTGCAGGAGTCGTCGGTCTGGGTGTTCGGGCGCTTCGCCCGGGCGGTCGGGCACGACGACCCGTTCGACGCCGACAACGCGCGGGAGTTCCTGAACGTCGTCAAGGCTGACTACTTCGTCGCTGACGTCGAGATGGAGAAGTACGACGGGAAGGACCGGGCCAAGATCGACGCGAAGACCTTCGACGCCTACGAGGGCGAGGTCGACCCCGGGTGGGACGACATCTGCGGCGAGGCCGAGACGCGGCACGAGCGGATCCTGGAGCGGCAGGCCGAGAAGGCGAAGGGCGGCGGCGGCGGCGGCGGCGGACGTGGACGTGGACGCGGCGGCGGCGGCAAGGGTGGCGGCGGACGTGCGCGAGACGACGACCCGGCGCCGGCCGCCGATCGCGGGTACAACGCCGACGACATCCCGTTCTAAGGCAGGGGGACTGAGATGACGGTCAGGGCACTCGTGCCCGGCGACCGGGTCCTCGCAGCGGCGTTCTGGGCGTTCGCGTCGGCCCTCCGGCTCGACGCGACGCAGAGGACGCCGCTGCTGTTCCTCTGGTCGCTGGCGGACAGGGACGGGGTCGCACCGGTCGACCCGGCGCAGCTCTACGAGGCGATCGGGGCGGACCCCGCCGGGTGGCCCCGGCCGGACGAGCTGCGGACGCACTGCTGGTGGCGACTCGAACGGCTCCAGGAGCGGGGCGCGCTGGTGCTGTGGCAGACCGGTGATGGCGACCAGGCCCGCCAGTGGTGGGTGTGGATCCCCGAGGTGGCCTCGTGGCAGCCGACGAAGGGCACCTACCGCGTCGAGGTGCGCCCGGACTGGCCGGCGCCCCCGTCGGCCGGCGTCGCGGCGCTCCTCCGCGCCCGGGGTCAGGCGTACGACGAGGCAGCGGTCGCTGCGGCGTGCCCGCGGGCCGTCGGGCGGTCCCGCGCGGCGTCCGGGGCGCCGGCCGACGACGTCCGGGACGTGTTCGAGGAGTGGCGGCGGCACCAGGGGCACCCCGACGCGTGCGCGCTCACCCCCTCCTACCAGCGGCTGATCCGGGGCGCGCTGAAGCACTTCTCGTCTGACGTGCTCGTCCGGTTCCTGCGGTACGCGTTCACGGCCGACGACGCCGGCCCGCGGTTCTGGCGCGGCGAGAACCGGAACAGCCGGACGTACCTCGGGCTCGACAACCTGCTGGTCCAGGAGAAGCTCCCGGCCCGGATCCAGGCGACGCTCGACTACGAGGCGCGCGCGGCGTCCGAGGACGGGGACTCGTTCGGCGCGTTCGGCCCGTCGGACGACGGCGAGGACGACGCCGATGGGTAGCGGACGACGGATCAGCGCCGAGCAGCTCCTCACGGTCGTCCGGTCACACCAGTCGAAGGGCCGGGTCCACACCGAGCGCGGCAACAGCGGGCCCCAGGCGCGGGCGACGTGCCCGAGGTGCAACAAGGCCCGGGGCCTGACCGTCGCCCTGGGCGACGACCGGCTCGGCGCGTGGACCTGTTTCGGCTGCGGCGAGAGCGGCGGGCTCCGGTCGCTGCTGGAGGCGTACGGGGAGCCGACGGACGACCTCACCGAGGACCGCGCGTCCCCCCCGGGGGCGACCGGCGCGGACGCGCTGGTACGCGGGATCCGACAACGGACGTTCCACAGGCCGGCGGCCGAGGTCGTCGAGCGCGCGTCGTCGCGGTCGTCGGCGTTCGAGTTCCGCTCCGACCTCGACGTCACGTGCGAGGCGAACCTGTACGCGGAGTCGGGTGGCGCGGTGCTCCACTACCTGCTGGAGGACCGCGGGCTGTCGCCGGAGGCGGTCCGGGCGTTCCACCTGGGGGCGCTGGCCGTCGACAGCGCCCCGGGCCGCCCGCCGTGGAACTTCCTCGTGATCCCGGTGTACGACGAGTCCGGGACGCTCGTGAACGCCCGGTTCCGCCCGGTCCCCCAGAGCTGTCCGCTCTGCCTCGGGGTCGGGTGTCCCCCGCCGGAGGACGGGCGGCAGCGGGTCTGCGATGGGGGGACCGTCGCGAAGGCGTACTACCGCTGCAAGGGCAGGCCGTCGGCGCTGTTCGGCGCGGACCGGCTGACCAAGACGGCGGACCGGTCGGTGGTCGTCGTCGAGGGCGAGCTCGACGTCGTGTCGATGTGGGACCTCGGGTGGACCACGAACGTCGTCTCGTCGACGGACGGGGCGATGTCCGGTCTCCGCGACGAGTGGGTGTTGCTGCTGGAGGGGTACGACCGGGTCCTGTTCGCGACGGACAACGACCGGCCGGGCGACGCGTTCGCCGAGCGGGTCGCCGACCAGCTCGGGCGGTACCGGTGCGCGCGCGTCCGGTTGCCGCACAAGGACGCCGGCGACTGCGTGCGGCTCGGGGTCGAGCAGCAGGAGGTACTCCGGGCGCTGGAGTCGGCCGAGTCGATGATGCCCGTCAGGATCGTCAAGGTCGGGCACTACCGGGAGCGGCTCCAGACGCTGATCGACCACCCCGAGACGATGCGGGGGAGGTCGTTCGGCTCGGCGAAGGTCGACGAGCGCGTGGGTGGGCTCCGGGCAGGCGTCTACGTCGTGACGGGCGACACGTCGTCGGGGAAGACCACCTTCACCACCTGGGTGGCGCTGCACGAGGCGACGATGGGCGTGCCGGTGCTGCTGACCGCCTTCGAGCAGCGCGAGGAGCTGGTCGCGAAGCTGGTTCGGATGCAGCTCCGCAAGGACCTGCTGCGGGCGACCCCGCAGGAGCGCGAGCGCGCGCTGGCGGAGCTCGACGACCTCCCACTCCACATCGCGGACCACCACGGGCACATCACCCCGGCGGGGCTCGTCGAGCTGCTCCGGTCCGCGCGTCGGGTCCACGGGGTGAAGCACGCGGTCGTCGACCACCTCGGGTTCGTCCTCGACGACGACGCCGACGACGAGCGCAAGATGATCGAGGCGACCATCAGGGCGCTGGTGACGGTGTCGAAGGTCGACGACATGACGATCGTGCTCGTCGCACACCCGAACCGGCAGCACGTCGCCCAGCGACGGCGGGTCGGGATCAGCGACCTGAAGGGGGCCTCGGCGATCGAGCAGGACTGCGACGTCGGGATCGTCGTCGAGCGCCTGGCCCCGAAGGGCACCGGCGACACGGGCCGACCCCGGACGCGGGTCCACGTCGACAAGTGCCGCTCCGAGTTCGGCTTCCCGGGGGCACGCTGCACGCTCTACTTCGACCGCGGGTCCTGCCTCTACGCCGACGAGGCGGGGCTGCTCGACGCGCTCGTCGTCGGGGGTGGGTCTGGACTGTACGTCGAGCCGGAGCGCGACGCGGGGCCGGAGGGTTTCGCGTAGCGCCGTCTTCGCTTTCGCCCCCGCGGGGGTACGGGGCCGCCAGGAGGTGTGTAGTGGCTCTGCTGAACATCGCGACGCGCGGCGTGGACAAGGCCGTCGGGTCGCTCGTGAAGGTCAACGTGCGCCGGGACGACGGGCACAAGATGTCTCCACTCGCGTGGGACCTCGACGTCGCGTTCACTTTGGAGGACGCCGACCACGAGCTGGTCGAACGCCTGATGCCCGGTGCGACGGCGACGATCGAGGCGTCGCGCCGGTCGGGACGGAAGGAGACGCGGACCGACAAGACCGCGAGGGACGACATCCGGTTCACGCTGCTCGACCCGAGCGACGGGCCGGTCACGGAGCTGGCCTCGGCGGTGGGCGTCCTCCGGTCGCTCGTCCTCCGCGTCGCGGGGAACGTCGCGGTGGTGACGATCCGGGCCAGGATGCACCTCGACGCCGACCTGCTGGTGGGGGTCGTCCACCGGTTGGGCAAGGACCTGGTGGTCCAGTCGGAGCCGGTGCAGGTGGCGATGTTCGAGTCCGTCGACCAGGTCGGCGACGACCACGCGCCGCTGACGGTCGTGTCCGGCGACGTCGTCGTGGCGAGGATGGACGGGGACGACGAGGTCTTCGGGCTCGTCACCGACGTCGACGGCGACGACCTCGCGGTCGAGGACGTCGACGGTGAGATCTACGCGGTCGACGTCGGCGAGGTCCGGACGGTCCTCCGCGTGGCGCTGCCGGACGGCGTCACGATGGCGGCGACGCTCCGGTCCTACCGGTCCAGGGCGAAGCGGGCGAAGGTCCGCGCGTCCTGGGAGCACCTGATCGTCGCGCTCGGCCGGCTGTCCGGGAGCCAGGGCGGCGTCGTCCTGACCCCCGAGGTCGTCGAGCTCGCGCTGGGCGTCGCGCGGGAGCACCTGGACGACGTGACCGGGGACCAGACCGAGGTCGGGACCCCGACGGGTGACGACGAGCCGGGCGCGGAGCTGTAGTCGTGTCGAGGTCCACGATCGCGGTCGTCGAGGTCTACCCGACGGTCCAGGGCGAGGGCGCGCTGGCGGGCACGCCCGCCGTGTTCGTGCGGCTCGCCGGCTGCAACGGGTGGTCCGGCCGCCCGGAGGGCCGCGGGACCGGGGCGCTCCTCTGCTCGGAGTGGTGCGACACCGACTTCGCGGTGCGCGAGCGGCTGACACCGGAGGAGCTGGCGACGCGCGCGCGTGACGTCGCCGTCGGGGCCGGGCTGTTCGGGCCCGCGGCGCTCTGCGTCATCACCGGCGGGGAGCCTGGGCTGCAGCTCGACGGCGTGCCCGGCCAGCAGTTGGTCGAGGACCTCGCCATCGCCGGGTTCCGTACGGCGGTGGAGACGAACGGGACCGTGGACCTCGGGTGGCTGCACCTCGACCACGTGTGCGTGTCGCCGAAGCCGGCGCGCGACGGGGGCGGCGGGACGGGTCACCTCCGGCAGACCTGGGGAGACGAGCTGAAGGTCGTCGTCCCGACGCCACTCGACCTCGACGACCTCGACCGCCTCGGGTTCGACCACAGGTTCGTGCAGCCCCGGGACGACGGCGACCCGGCGATGAACCGGCGGAACCTCGACCTCGCGGTGCGGGAGGCCGCCCGGCTCGGCTGGCGGGTGTCCGTCCAGGTCCACAAGCTGCTGGGGCTCCCGTGAGCACCGCCGCCCCGGGCGTCGAGCCCTTCGCCCGACAGCTCCGGGCGTGGTGGCTCGGTGGGGACACCTGGCGGCGCCGGGGCCTCCCGTGGCGCGAGGAGGGCGTGACCACGCTGGAGCTCGCGGCGACCGAGGCGCTGATGGCGCAGACGCCGGCCGACGTCGTCGCGTTCCACTGGTGGGCCATCTTCGACGGGCTGCGGCTCCTGGAGCCGGGGGCGATGGTCGGCCCCGCCGACGTCGAGGACCTGGCCCGGCGGGTCGCCCCGCTGGGGCTGGGGGACCGCAAGGCGAGGACGATGGTGTCGATCGCCGAGGTGGTCACGACCGGCCGCTGGACCGAGCCGGGCTGGGGCCTGGGGCCCTACACCCTCGGGATGGTGCGGCTCGCGACCGGGCAGGGCGTCGCCGCCCCGGTCGACACGAACGTCTCCCGGGTCGCCAGGCGGGCGGGCTGGTCGGACCCCGAGGACTTCTCGCGCTCGCTGTCCGGCTGGGCGACGGCGCACGGGTGGGGGCCCGACCACCTCCCCCCGGGGTACGCTGCACTCTCGGCGGTCATGGACCTGGGGCACGTGTACTGCCGGGCGGCCGTCGGGTCCTGCCTCGTGTGCCCCTGCCAGTCGGAGTGTCCCAAGTGGTAGAGGAGAGGCCCCCCAGAGACGAGGTCGAGGACGCCGTCCGGACGCTGATCCGACACGCCGGGGACGACCCGACGCGTCCGGGCCTGGTCGACACGCCGTCGCGGGTCGTCCGGGCGTACCGCGAGTTCTTCGGGGGGTACGACGAGGACCCGACCGAGTACCTCCAACGGCAGTTCGACGACGCCGCCGACTACGACCAGATCGTGGTCGTCCGCGACATCGACTTCTGGTCGCACTGCGAGCACCACATGGTGCCCTTCTACGGGTTCGCGCACGTCGCCTACCAGCCCGGGGCGGGGCGCGTCGTCGGGCTCTCGAAGCTGGCCCGCGTCGTCCGGGCGTACGCAAGGCGGCTCCAGGTGCAGGAGCGACTGACGCAGCAGGTGGCCCGGTCGGTCTACGACGGGCTCGGCCCGTCGGCCGTCGCGGTCGTCGTCGAGGCGCGACACCTGTGCATGGCGGCCCGCGGCGTCGGCACCCCCGAGTCGTGGGCGGTCACCAGCTCGGTGCACGGCGGGTTCCGCACCGACGCGACCGCGCGTGCCGAGGTGCTGGCGATGCTCCGCCCGAGGTGCACGTGACCGTGACCGTCGCCGTCGTCGAGCGGACCGTCGAGGTCAGCTTCGCGTTCGAGGCCGTCCACCACTGGCCGGCGGCCCCCGACAACCTGCGGGTGCTCCGGTGGCCGCACCGCCACCTGTTCCACTGTCGCGTCGCGCTGTCGGTCGACGGCGAGGACCGGATGGTGGAGTTCCTCGTCCTGCGCCAGTCGCTCCTGGCGCTCGTCGGGGCGTGGGTGGCCGTTCGGACGCCGGACGGCGTGTTCAGCACCGTTGGGACGGCCTCGTGCGAGCAGATGGCCCGGACGCTGGCGACGGCGGCGCTGCTCTACGCCGCGGACGGGGCCGCCGACCACCGGCCGTGGACCGCCTGGGAGTGGGAGGCGCGGTGCCTCGCGTTCGACGTCGACTCGGGGCTGGTCGTCGCGGCGACCCCGTACGGGCAACTGGCGGCGTGGGGCTGGCTCGTCGACCCGTCGACCGCCCCGGCGCCCGACGCCCGGCAGAACGCAGCGTCGGCCCGGGAACGGGCGACGGCGACGCCGTCCCGGTGGGCGGTCGCGACCGTGTCCGAGGACGGCGAGAACGGGGCCACCGTCCAGGTGGCCCACTGGGAGGAGTGATGGCGAGGACGACCGAGAGCGCGAACGAGCACGACGCCGGGCAGGACTTCAAGTCGTTGCCTGCCGTCTACCAGGTCGAGGCGACGTCCCACTGCAATCTGCGCTGCCCGATGTGCCACCGCACCGACGGGATGCGGCGCCGCCCCCAGTTCCTCGACCTGGCGCTGCTCAGGCTGATGCACCACCGCGGCGACTTCGCGGGAACCGGGTACGTCGAGATCCAGATGGCGGGGGAGCCGACGCTCCACCCCGGGGTGCTGGAGCTTCTCCGGATCCTCCAGCGCGACGTCGGGCTGCTCGTCGGGATGTCGACGCACGGCAACACGATCGGTGTCGTGCCCGCCGCGCTGGAGGCCGCGTGCACGGTCGACCACCTGACGGTGTCGGTCGACTCCGTCGACCCTGCGCAGTACGAGCGGCTCCGGCGGCCGGCGACGCTGGACGGGCTGCTCCGGTCGCTCGGGGTCCTGCACGACCGGCTCGCGCGCGCCAGGGAGGCGGGCGGGCCGGTCCCGCACGTCGAGCTCCAGGTCGTCCGCACCGACGTCGCGGGGCCGTCCCGTGGGACCGACGACCTCCTCCTGCTCGTCAAGGACCGCGGGTGGGGTGACCTGTTCGACGTCGTCAGCATCGGCGACTGCTTCCGCGAGGTGCAGGGGCGCTCGCCGCCGGGGTCGACCCGCCGGAACCACGACCTCTGCCTCAACCCGTTCCAGACGGTGTCGGTCACGGCGGCCGGCGACGTCGTGTCGTGCTGCTACGTGTTCGAGCCGTCCCGCGAGTCGGTCAACTGGTACGGGAACCTCTGGCACCAGTCGCTCGCCGACATCTGGGCGGGCCCGCGCGTCGCCGAGATGCGCCGGATGCAGCAGGCCGGGGAGTCCCGCGACTACTGTGGGTCCTGCTACCTCCGGTCGCCCGTCGAGATCCACCACGCGATCCAGGCGCGGCTGGTGCAGAGCACGCGCGGTGGGGGTCGGCGGTGACCCGCGACGAGGCCGCCGCGCTCCTCCGGGGGCGACGGTGCTGGGAGGACCAGGACCTCTCGCTCGTCCGGGACGACAGCGACGCAGCGCTGGTCGGCCCGGCCCCGGACATCATCCTCCAGCAGCGCGACGAGCTGCTCGACCTCGTCGGGTTCATGAACGAGGACAACGCGCGGTCGCTGCTGGAGGTCGGGACGTGGACCGGCCGGACGGTCGAGTACCTGTCCGTCGCCGTCCCGGGGCTGTCCCGGGTCGCGGTCGTCGACACGCTGGAGGCCTGCCGGCTGGGCCTGCCGCTGCACCTGCCGCCCGGTACCCAGCTCCTCGTCGACTCGTCGACCTCGGCCACCGCGCGCACCTGGATGTCGCGGCTCCCGCCGGTCGACCTGGCGATCGTCGACGGTGACCACTCGTACGCCGGTGTGCTGGCGGACGTGACCAACGTCCTCCGCCTGGTCCGGCCCAGGTTCCTCGCGCTGCACGACGTCACCGGCGGGTTCGTCCGGACGCAGGGCCCGGCCCGCGTGTGGCGCGAGCTGCCGAAACTCAACCCTGGCGGGCAGGTCGTGGCCGAGTTCGCGCACGTCGTCCCGCACTTCGGCCGGCCCGTCCTCGGGATCGGCGTGTGGAGGACGTCGACGTGGCTCGCACAGTGAGGCGGGTGTTCCTGCTCCCGATCGAGCCGTTCGACGAGCGGTACACGGAGCAGTGGTACAGGTGGTGGCGTGACGAGCTGGCGGCGTTCGACGAGGTCGAGGTCGTCGTCGTCGACGGCGAGCCCGTCGGCGAGCGCCGGTCGGGCCAGTTCCTCGACGTCGTCGACACCTGGGTGTGGAAGGGCACCCAGGCGGCGAACCTCGCGCGGCACTTCCAGCGCAGGGAGGTCCGGGACGGCGACTGGATCCTCCTGTTGGACTTCTGGGGCCCGGCGACGACGGCGGCGCTCTACATGCGCGACCTGATGGGGCTCCGCGGACGGGTCGGGATCGCGGCCTTCGCCCACGCCGGCGCCTTCGACCCGCACGACTACCTGGCCCGGACGGGGCTCACCAGGTGGGCGCTCGACGTCGAGCGCGGGTGGGTCCGGGGGGTCGACCTCGTCCTCTGCGGGTCGCGGTGGGCGAGGAGCCTGATCGCAGACCACCTGTTCGACGGCGACCCCGCCGAGGTGCGGCACGTCGTCCCGACGGGGAACCCCGTCCACCAGCGGGAGGTACTGGCGCTGGCGGGGCGGCTGGTCCAGGTCCCGTGGGATGCCCGCCCGCGGAAGGTCGTCTTCCCGCACCGGCTGTCGCCCGAGAAGGACCCGGACTTCTTCCGGCGGGTCGAGGAGGAGTACCGCGACCGGTGGGGCGACGACGCCGTGTGGGTGCGGACCCGCGACGGGTACACCGGCGACAAGCGGCGCGACTACTACGGGAGGATGGCGGACGCCCGGGTGGTGTTCTCGTCGGCGCACCAGGAGACGTTCGGGATCGCGATGCAGGAGGGCGTCGCCCTCGGGGCCTGGGCCGTCGCGCCGAACCGGTGCTCCTACCCGGAGGTCATCTCGCCGACGACGGGGTTCCTGTACGAGCCCGACGACGTCGGGGGCGCCGCGTTCTGTGTTCGGATGGCGCTGGAGCGGGACACCTGCGCGAGGTTCGACGCGTACCACGAGGACGCGATCACGCGGGCGGCCGTGTTCCTCCGCCACCACCCAGCGGACGCGCTGCGGGTCCTGCACGTCGTCGGGTCGGGGTCGTGACGGCGCCGGTACACACCTTCGCCGGGGCGCACCCGCGCCCCCCTCGCCCCCCGCTCCACGGCGGGGTCGCGACGTTGATCTCCTACGCCATCGCCGTCGCCTCCAGGCCCCAGCGGGTGATCGAGGACCTGGAGAGGATCCGGGAGTTCTCGGACTTCATCATGCTGGACTGCGGGGCGTTCACGATCCGTCGGCGGGGACTGGAGGTCGACGTCGACCGCTACGCCGCGTTCGCCCGCGAGGTGTCCCGCCGCGGGCTCGTCGACGTCGTCGTGAACCTCGACGTCGGGTCGACGATCGACATGGTCCGGAACCAGCGGACGCTGGAGTCCGCCGTCCGGGGGAACGCCTACGTGATGTGGGTGTACCAGCCGTTCCACGGCGAGCGGCACCTGCGGCGGATGCTCCTCCGGTACCCGTACGTCGGGCTCGGGACGGCCGGCATGGACTCCGGGGCGCACGCGGTCGTGCGTAACGACGAGGTCGCCCGGTACTACGTCGAGGTCTTCCGGACGCTCCGCGAGCACGACGCCGCCGCGCACGGCTTCGCGATGACGAAGCCGACCTTCCTGCTCCGACCCGACCTGCCGTGGTCGACCGTCGACTCGTCGTCGTGGACGTCGGCCGCCCGCTGGGGCTTCGGGGTCCTGCCCGACGAGCGCGACGGGACGATCCTCCAGGTCCCGCACCCGTACTGCCACGTCGCGAGGTCGACGAACCTCGGGAACCGGATCCCGACGACCGACTTTGACCGGACCTCGGAGCTGCTCCACAGGTACAACCTGTCGGTGCGGGAGTGGTCGGCGATGTCCACGACCGAGACGCTCGTCGTGTCCGCCCTCGGGCACTACGCCGTCGAGGACGAGGTGAACGCCCGACGCGACCCGGCCGAGTTCGCCGCCACGGCCGCCAGGCTGCGGACGGTCGGGCTCCCCCAGCTCGCCGACCGCCGGGGTTGTTTCCGCATGGTCCTCGTCGTCGGGCGCGAGGAGAACAGCACCACTGCGCGGACCGCCCAGGTCCTGCGCCAGCGCGCGTTCGACGCGTGCAACACCGCCGGAGGTCCCCCGTGAGCAGCAGGAAGCCCGTCGTCGTCAAGGTGTGCAGCTCCGACCGGTACGCCGGGATCGCCGACCTGCACGAGTTCGCGGACAACCCCCGACTGCCGCTCTCGCGCGCCGAGGAGGAGAGCCTCGACGCGTCGCTCGCCTCGCTGGGGCTGTTCCGCCTGCTGCTCGTCTGGGAGGACCCGGACGTCGGCGTCCCGGTCACGGTCTACACCGGCTCCCGGGCGGAGGCGCGGATCGTCGCGCTCCGGGACAACAACTCCGAGGCCGACTGGGACTACGGCCTGCTGTCGCGGTACGTCACCGACCTCGACGACCGGCTGCGGGAGCTCGGGGAGGGCGGCGGGCTCGACATGGCGCTCGCGGGGTTCGACGACGGGCTCCTCGCCGACCTGATGGACTACGGGCGGAGTGCCGAGGCGGCGATCCTCCAGGCCGCGGCGAACAGCCCCGAGTCCCCGGAGGCGGCGGAGAGGAGGAGGAAGAAGCCTGGCGACGCGCCCGACCCGGGGGACGGGGTCGGTGACCCCGCGGACCGGGTCGTGGGCGTGAACATCGGCCACGTCCGGGGGCGCATCCGGCACGCGACCTACGACCGGCTGACGGCCGCACTGCGGGCGTGCTCGCCCGACGACACCTCGCGGGGCCTCGACCCCGCGTTCGAGCGGCTGCTCGAACTGGCGGGGTTCTGACGTGGCCCGGGTGAGCGCCACGCGGCGGCTGGAGTTCGACGCCGGGCACCGCGTGATGCGCCACGAGTCGCGGTGCGCGCACCTCCACGGGCACCGGTACCGGGTGGACGTCACCTGCTCGGCGGACGCGCTCGACGACGTCGGACGGGTAGTCGACTTCGGCGTCGTCAAGGCCGATGTCGGCGGCTGGATCGACGAGGTCCTGGACCACGCGCTGCTGCTGCACCCGGACGACCCGATGGTCGCACCGGCGGTCGCACTGCAGCAGGGTGGGGTCGCGGGCCCCAGGCAGCTCCCGACCGTCGGCGGCGGGTGCTGGTGGCCGTCCGCGCGCGTCGTCGCGATGCCGGACGACCTGGGGGAGCCGACGGCCGAGAACCTCGCGACGCTCGTCGCGCGGCTGGCCGTCGCGACGCTCGGCCCGCGGGGGCTCGTCGTCGACCGGGTGCGGGTCTACGAGACGCCCAACTGCTGGGCGGACTGGAGGCGTGATGCAACAGGTGGGTGACCGCTTCCACACGACTTGGGTGGACCTGGGGGGCTCCCGCGAGGCCGTCGAGCGGGCGATGACCGGGCCGGACCTCGCGCGGCTGCACGCCGACGGCTGGTCGCTCTTCACCTCGTTCATCCTGCACGACGCGGAGGTCGACCGGATGCGCGTCCTGCTCGTGTGGGCGCCGCCAGGACCCCCAGCCTGGGCCTCGAACGGGGTGTCGCGCGCGCTCGCGCTCGCCCTCCTGCTGTTTGGACTGGGCCAGGTCGGGGTCGGCGTCGCGCTGGTCCTGCACCTCGTCCGCGCGGGCGGGTAGGTTCGCTCGACCCCCGGTGCGGGTACGGTTCCGGCGAGGAGGTCACGTGCCGAACCCCGAGTGCTGGGACGACGACGCAGCGGTCACCTTCGCCCAACGGATGTTGGGCCTCGTCCGCGCGAACATCAGCCAACCGGACCGCCCGCTGATCGGGATCTTCCTGATCGACGAGCGGTGCGTCCCGTCCCCGCTCTGGGACGGGCACCCGGCACCGACCGAGCCGACGTGGGCTCCCGTGGACGTGTACGAGCGTGGCCCTGACGGGGCAGTCCGGGAGGCGACGGACTTCTCGCCGACGGACCTGACGCGCGCGATGCGGCACTTCGCGGAGTTGTCCGTGGCCCCGTACGCGGTCGTCGTCGGGGCGGCGTCGTCGTTCTGCCTCGCCCGGGTCGCCCGACGCGTCGGGCTCGACGTCGCGTCGATGGTGTCCTCGCGCGCGGTGCTGACGGTGGTCGGCGGCGGGAGCCCCGTCGGGAGTGACGCGTTCGCCGACTGCCTGTTCGCCTTCGTCGCGTCGCGTGACGGGTTCCGGTACTACGTCGAGTGGTTCTGGGGCGACGACCACGACGACCTGTTCACCCGGTCGGGGGAGGACGTCACGCTGGAGAGCCAGCAGTTCAACGTGTTCGACGGGCAGAGGAGCACCTGATGCAGTCCCAGGCCGAGAGGAGGTACATCGCCGCCCTGGAGGCGCTCGCAGGCGCCGGGTTCCCGGACGGGACCAAGATCGACCGCTGGGCGTACGTCGTCGCGGCGGCGATCCCGGACGAGGACGAGACGGGGGACGGCGGGACCACCCCGCCGGACGTCGACGGGGACCTGACGGCCGAGTCCGTCGACGAGATGATCCGGACGACGCTCGCGGGCTGCAACGGGTGCCCCGCCCGGGACGGGTGCCCGATCCGGGACGGCGTGGCGGCGGCCCGGGGCCTGGACACGGTCAACCTGATCCGGGTGGAGGGGCGCGCGGCGATGCGGGACGGGGCCGTGATGGCGGCCGAGGCCAGGGCGACCGGCGACGTGTCCGAGTCGGGCCACACGTTGTCGTTCGAGACGCTCACGCTCGCCGCCGAGCTGATCGCCCGGCGGACGTCGCTGGACCACGTCCGCCGGTTCCTGCACGGGTACGTCAGGCGCGGGTTCCTGGCGGCTCTGCGGTGACGACGACCGCGGACGCCCGCCCCGGGTAGTGGTCGGCGGGCTACGCTGAGCCCGTGACCAGCCCGACCACGACCAGGAGTCCCGCGGGTGGCGCCGTCGGCGCGCTCTGCCGCCAGTACCCGCTGATCGGGCTCGCGCTCCAGCACCACCGGTCGACTCGCGGGCTCCCGATGTCGTTCCAGGCCTGCCCGTACGCCGTCGAGTGGTACGCGGACGCGTTGGAGGGCGACGGGTTTGACATCATGTCGGCGGTCCAGGTCTTCAAGACCGAGTTCCTGATCCAGCTCGCGTTCGAGCGGGCCGGCTGGTCGGGACGGACGGTCGCCTACGTCCTGCCGAAGTTCGCCCAGCGGGACAAGTTCGTGCAGTCCCGGGTCAACCCGCTGCTGCTGGGCGTGCCGGCGTACCGGCGGCGCCTCCCCCCCCGCGGGCGGACGCTGTCCGGGGCCGACGAGGACAGCAACGAGGTCGGGTCGCTCGCGCTGAAGCGCTTCGGCCGGGGCCTGCTCAGGTTCATCGGGTCGAACGCGGCCACCGAGTTCGTCGAGTTCGCCGCGGACGTCCTGATCGTCGACGAGGTCGACCACTGCGACACGGCCAACCTGGAGCTGGCGCGGGACCGCCTCCGCTCGTCGCCGTACCCCCAGGTGTTCCGGGTGGGGAACCCGACGATCGGCGGGGTCGGGATCTCGCGGATCTACGAGCAGGGCGACCAGCGGCGGTGGAACGTCGAGTGCCCCCACTGCGGGAGGCGCCAGCCGCTCGACTGGTTCACCGGGTTCGTGCGACAGGCCGAGGACGGGGCGTGGCTCCCACGGGACGAGGAGCGCGCGGTCGACCCGTCGACGGGTGACCTCCGGCCCGTCTGCACGGGGTGCCGGCGTGCGTTCGACCGCCCGATCCGGGGGGTCTGGGTGGCGGGCAACCCCGGCGCGTGGCGGCGGTCCTACCAGGTCAGCCGGCTCGACGTCCTCACCGTCGACGTCCGCAGCCTGTACCACGAGTGGCGCGTGGCGCAGGGCGACTCGGCGAAGCTCCAGACGTTCTACACCTCGGTCCTCGGGCGACCGTACGAGGCCGCCGGCGCGAAGGTCACGGTGTCGGACCTCGACCGGGCCGCCGTCGCCCCGGACACGGTGTCGTTCGACGCGCTCGGCTCGTCGCGCGTCGTCGCCGGGATCGACGTCGGGGCCCGGCTGCACGTCCACATTGACGTCGTCGAGCACCTGCCCGTCGGGCCCGAGCCGGCGGAGGGTGAGCCGGACACGCGCTTACGGGTCCGGCAGCGGCGCGGGGTGTTCGTCGGGACGGTCCCGGGCTTCGAGGAGGCGCGGGACCTGCTGGTCCGGTACCGGGTCGACGTCGCGGTCGTCGACTCGCTCCCGGAGACGCACAAGGCCCAGGAGCTGCGCGACGAGATGAACGCGCACGGCTGTCGCGTGTGGCTCTGCCGGTACGCCCAGACCGAGCGGATCGGGTCGCAGGCGTACGGGATGGCCTGCACCTGGGAGTCCCGCGCCGTGGTCGTCGACAGGACCCAGCTCCTCGACGCGTGCCTCGACGACCTCCGGAGCGGCGGGCCGGTCGCGAGTCGGACGTTCCCGCGGGGCGTGTTCTCGGTGCCCAACTGGTCGCGGGAGATGACGGCTGCGATGCGCGTGCTCGACAAGAAGGGCCGGCGGTACGTCTGGGACAACGGCGACAAGGCCGACCACTACTCACACGCTGACGCGTACTCGCGCGTCGCCGCCGACATCCTCGACACCGGCGGGTTCTACCTCGTCGTGTGACCGAGGTTCGGATCGCCGCCCGGGTCGGGTACGACGTCGTCGGAGGTCCGATGGGTACCAACAGCTCGATCGAGTGGACGCACCACACCTGGAACCCGCAGCAGGGCTGCACCCCGGTCCACACCGGGTGCGTCAACTGCTACATGTACCGCGACAAGCGGAGGTACGGGCAGGACCCGACGGTCGTCGTCCGGTCGAAGCCGCCGACCTTCCGCAAGGTGCTGAGCCCGGAGTGGCGGTCCGGCCAGCGGGTGTTCGTCTGCTCCTGGAGCGACTTCTACCACCCCGCCGCCGACGGGTGGCGCCCCGAGGCCTGGGACCTGATGGCGCGGCGGCCCGACCTCCGGTACATCATCCCGACCAAGCGGCCCGAGCGGATCGTCGAGCACCTGCCCGACTGGTGGGCGGGGCAGGACAACTTCATCCACCTGGCCTCCGTGTCGGACCAGCCCTCCGCGCGCTGGATGGTCCCGCCACTCCTCCGCGTCCAGGGGCTCCGGGGACTGTCCGTCGAGCCGCTGGTCGCGCAGCTCGACCTCGTGACCCCGGGACTGATCGGGTACGAGTGGACGTGTCCGGAGTGCGGTGACGGGACGACCTCACACCTCGACGAGTTCGACACCTCCGGCGGGGCCCGCCCGCTCCGGACGCGGACGGAGCCGTGGTGCCCGTCGTGTCGCGAGCCCGACGCCGACGGGCCCGGGCGCGACACGCTCGTCGACCTCGGGCGTCGGGGCCTGGACTGGGTGATCGTCGGTGGCGAGTCGGGGCCGAACGCCCGCGCGATGCGCGCCGAGTGGGCCGACAGCCTCGTCACCCAGGCGCGGTCCGCCTCGGTGCCGGTGTTCGTGAAGCAGATGGGAGCCGTCTACGGCCGCCGGGTCGGGGTCGACCCGATGAAGGGCGGGGGCCTGGCGATCCCGGGGCACCTCCGGTTCTCGCAGTTCCCGGCCGGCTGGTCGGAGATGGGGGCGTAGCCGGGGCGACGCTGGCCGCTGGCGCGTCCGACGGTCCGCCGCCCCGCCCGGGGCCCGTCGGCGCGGCCCGACCCGGCCAGTGACGATCTCGGCGCCGTACCGGCGTGCTACCTTCCAGGCGAACGACTGGAGGCAACATGGCCGGACGACTCGCCCTGGTAGGATCGACCGCGACCCCCGTGACCGTGCGGCAGCAGCGACCGGTCGGACAGTGGCTGGCTCTCCCCGGGGCCCCGGACGCGCAGCAGCGGGCCCGCCGGGGGCTCGCCCGGCTCGACCAGTACCTCTACCAGGACGTGCCGGGCGTCCCCTCCCTCCGGGCGGACCGGCTCCTCTCGGGGGCGCAGCTCTGGGAGATCTACTGGAAGACCCCGGACATCCGCGCGTCCGTCGACTCGATCGTCCGGCGCGTCGCGACCTGGGACTGGGGGATCGAGGTCGCGATGAACCCGAAGGAGCCGGCGTACGCGGACGCGCGGCGGCAGGCCGACGGGGTCGAGCGGTTCCTCGGGTCGCCGAACGCCGACCAGACGTGGCAGGAGCTGTGCACCGCCTGGACGACCGACCTGCTCGTCTACGAGTTCGGGGTGCTGGAGAAGGTCCGCAGCCGGGGCGGGGACCTCGTGGAGCTCGTCGCGCGTACCGGTGACGACTTCACCCCGATCCGTGACAGGTACGGGTCGACGTCCGGGTGGCGACAGGAGGTCGACTGGGTGTCCGAGACGGCGGGGCCGACGTTCGAGGCAAAAGACCTGGTCATGCTGCACCTGTTCCCGAACACCCGCTCTCCCTTCGGCCGCCCGCTGATCGAGTCGCTCGTGAACGAGGTCGTTACGCTGCTCGTCGCGTCCGAGAACGTGATGCTCACGCTCGACGCCGACGAGATCCCCCCGGGCCTGCTGGTGCTCGGCGGGCTCGGCAAGGAGGCGATGGAGGCGGCCAAGGCCGACTTCCAGCAGAAGAAGGGCCGGGACAACAAGATCCGGATCCTCGGGTCGCCGGACCGGGGGGCGCTGACGGTCGAGTGGAAGCAGCTCAAGCGGTCGCTGAAGGACGTCGACTTCATGCCCGTGATCGAGTGGGTCCAGCGCCGGGTGTGGCGGACCTTCGGCGTCATGCCGATCGAGATGGGCTCCGAGGAGGCCACGAGGGCGCACGCGTCCGCGCAGATGGACGTCAGCGAGTCCCACCTGACGACCCCGATCCTGGAGACGATCCAGGCCAAGGTCAACCGGGACATCGTCCCGGAGATGGTCGACCCGGCGCTCCTGGGGGTCGTGCGGTTCCGGTTCGACCGCGACTCCCGCCTGGACCCGCTGGCGGAGCGGGCGATCGCCGAGGTCTTCGAGCGGTACGTCCGGCAGGGCATCATGACCCGCAACGAGATCCGGAAGGAGCGGGGGCTCCTCCCGATCGACGGTGGCGACGTCGCCACCGTCGAGTTCGCGCAGGGGCTGATCGACGTCTCGACGCTGGCCGGCGTCGGGGCGCCGGACACGACGGGTGACGACCCGGAGGAGCCGGAGGAGCCGGAGGACCCCGACGGCGGGGAGGGAGGCCCCGATGACCCCGAGGTGGACGACCCGCCCGCACCCGACAAGGCGAAGTCGGTCGTCCGTCGCGGGCTCGTGTCGGACCCGGACCTCCCGTCAGACTGGAAGGCCG
>Ga0208958_1000579_pt1 | contig 43477 bp, 37 predicted proteins | sample RifOxyB1_FD_184032 | JGI IMG/M metagenome (GOLD analysis project Ga0208958, IMG submission 184032) | Soil microbial communities from Rifle, Colorado - Rifle Oxygen_injection B1 (SPAdes) | ecosystem: Environmental > Terrestrial > Deep subsurface > Rock core/Sediment | place: Rifle, Colorado...
TCCCGGGAACATTATCCGAAGAATCGCCAATGATGGCCAAATAATCCACCATTTGCTCTGGCCAAACACCCATTTTTTCAAAAACATCCTCTCTTTTGTAAATCTTATCTTTCATGGTATCAACCATCTTCACATTGTCGCTTACAAATTGCATAAGGTCTTTATCGCTGGAAGCAATTAGTATTTCATCAAAATTATTTTTCCAAATTGTAGCTGCGGTGCCAATGACATCATCCGCCTCATATTTTTCTTTAGAAACACTCACTAACCCCATTTTATCCACCAGCTTGTTAATAATATCAAACTGGACTATCAGATCTGCCGGAGTTTCTTGTCTATTTGCCTTATACTCAGGAAAAATTTCTTTTCTTTTCAAAAGTCCCTTACTGTCTTTAGCTATTAACATATGAGTTGGCTGGTAATCAGATATTAATTTTAAAAACATGGAAAGAACTCCATGAACTGCATTGACTGGTGTGCCGTCTGGAGCGCTCAGCATTCTTATGGCATAAAAAGCCCTGTAGATAAAACTGCTTAAATCAACAAGAATTAATCTAGATTTCACAATCTCTCCTTTAAAATGTACCCTAGAATAAATCAGAATTGATTATTATAAAAGTAACTTGATAGATTTTATCCCATTTCTTTTTTCGGAGAAAACCAGGACACATCACTAGAGCTGCTTTTTATTTTGATATAGTCACTACTGACCACTGAAGTATCTGCCATAACATCACCAAGCCGATGCCCTGAATCCAGCTTGAACAAGATAATTATTTCTAGAGAAATCAAAACAAATCCAAGAAAAACTGCAAATAACCATCCAATAACCGGAACGATCATGCATGAAAGAGGAATGGTAAATGGGAGATTTCTTTTTATTGATTGTTTTAAACTGCAAGGTGATCCGTCTTCTAATGAAATTACTCTTAATCCAATAATTTTTTTTCCGACCGACTGTCCACCTTGAATAAAGTCAGCAAAACACAAATATATTATTCCGAGCAAAATTCCAAACGGATATAGAAAAACCGACAAAATAATCACTATGAATAAATCGACCGCTTTAGCAACCAACCTAGCAACTTTATGGGTTTGCATGGAAGACTTAAAAAGATAATTTCTATTTTGATTCATATATTTATTTTAGCGCATTATATTAAGAATACTAATATGGAATATTTTTCAATATTAATGCACAGCATTTGCAGATCTAGGGTTTTCGATATCAAAGAAATTGATTAGGATATTAGTGTTTTATTAGTGTAAGATATTCCTAATTTTTGAAGGAGCATAAAATGAGTTCATTAAAAAGTATAAACGAGAACGATTTTCAAACCGAAGTTTTAAATTCATCAAAGCCCGTGCTAGTAGATTTTTGGGCTGAATGGTGTGGACCTTGCCGAACCCTTTCTCCTCTTTTAGAAGAAATTGCTGGCGAAATGGGAAATAAAGTATCAATTGTAAAAGTCAATGTTGATAACAACAGCCAATTAGCTCAAAAATATGGCATCAGAGGCATCCCAACAATGATTTTTTTCAAAGATGGCAATCCTTCTAAAACCTTAGTCGGTGTCCAGCCAAAAATTGAAATAATAAAATCGCTTGAAGAACTAGTCCAATAGCATGGGTTCTTTTGTTCAAGCAGCTTTTCTTCAAGCGCAAAAAGCGCTTGAAGATTTTATTGGCATTCCCGACAATATTGATTTGATGTCAAGATCTGTAAATATCTTAGTGGAAACAATAAAAGGAAATGGCACCATCTATTCGTGTGGAAATGGCGGATCCATGTGTGATGCTGCTCATTTTGCCGAAGAACTGACCGGCTATTTTAGAAAAAAACGCCCTCCTGTGCGAGCACTGGCCATTAACGATCCATCTTATATGAGTTGTGTAAGCAACGATCTTGGTTATGAGTATATTTTTTCAAGATTTCTAGAGGGTTTTGGTAAAAGCGGAGACACGTTGGTTGCATTATCCACCAGCGGTAATTCCCCTAACGTAATCCACGCCGCCGAGGTTGCTAAAAAAAATGGAATTAAAATTATAGGACTTTTAGGCAAAGACGGCGGAAAACTAAAAAAATTAGTCGATATTCCAATAATTGTTCCGGCCCTTACCTCTGATCGCATTCAAGAAGTTCATATTAAAATTATCCACATTTTAGTTGAAGGTATTGAAAGAAGCCTTTACCCAGAAAATTATAATTAACCGAACTCAATTACCCGCATAATTCAATCAACTTTGGGCAATATATTCCTTTGATATTTTTTATCCACTTGTAACTATCTGATATAAAATATAGTTATAAGTTTATGTAATTAACAAGGAGTCCACTGTGTCCACGGAAGGTTTATCACTTATGAATATATATTATTTTATAGCAAACTTCATGAATGAAGGTGGTGTATTCATGTATATTATCGCCATTATTTGGGGCATTGGAATCGCCATTTGCATCGACCGTTTTTTCAAACTCGCTAGAAAATATGATATAGATGGGCCATCTTTCATGAATGAATTACAGCGATACATTCTCTCCAACGATATACAAGGAGCTATTCGCGTATGTTCAGGTTCCCAAGCTGTATTACCAAAAGTACTAAAGAGCGGACTTAAAAGATCAACCCAATCTCCAGAACAAATTCAAAATGCCATCGATGCAACTGCTCTTGAAGTTATTCCTAAAGTAGAATTACGACTGAATTATCTGCAATTAATAACCAATATTTCAACACTGTTTGGACTACTTGGAACAATTCAGGGTCTGATCGTAGCATTTGCTGCCTTAGATAGTGTTGATCCTACCCAAAAATCACAATTTTTAGCAAAAGGTATTTCCATGGCTATGAATACCACTTTTTTGGGTCTAATTGCCGCCATTAGCATTATGGTTATTCACTCATATCTCTCAAGCAAATCTGAAAAAATTATCAGTGAGATTGATGAATATTCTGTAAAATTGATGGATCTTCTTGGAACAAAAAAAATCAGTGATCAATAAACAAGGCGGATAATGTGTATAGGATCCCAAGCAGAAGAAAAAGAACTAAGGCACCAGATAAACCTAACTTGATTCCAATAATGGATGCAATTTTCACTTTTATCTTTTTCTTATTAATGTCGATAAGTTTTTTGAAAATATTTGAAATACAAAGCGATGTTCCAATGGTTTCCAACCGAGAGCCTCCTCCCGACAAAAAACAACTTGCCCTTACATTAAAAATTTACGAGAACTACATAAATGTTTATACGGGAGTACCCAGCTCCCTGCTTAAAAAAATTCCAAACATTGCCACTGGGGAATACGATCATGAAATGCTAAGAGAAACATTAATTGATATTAAATCAAGTAATTTAAATGAAAAAACTGTGATCCTTGACCCTGAAGCTGATCTCGAATACGAACAAATTGTTAAAATCATGGACACCGTAAAATTATTGCGTTCCACCGACAAGTCTTTTTATGAAACTGATAAGGATGGCATCCAACATAAAACTCAGGAATTGTTTGGAAATATTATTTTTGGTGATATTCAAAGTTAGGTGAAGTTATGCTTAAATCTCGATTTATAAGAAATAGAGGCAAAAGAAGAAAAAGAACTATTATGGATATAGATATCACTTCTCTTTTGGATATCATCACCATATTACTTGTTTTTCTTATTAGATATTATGATTCCAGCAGCGCAACTCTAAATGTACCTAGTGGTGTTCAACTTCCCAATTCTATAACCAAAAATATCATTACTCCAGGGGTTGTCGTTCAAGTTTCTCCTACAACTATTTGGGTTGATGATGTAGTTGTTTTAAACTCTGCTGCCTTATATGACATGGAAGAAAAAAATGTCTACGATATGGGTAAAAGAAGGATTGTTCCTCTTTTTAATGAACTAGTTAAAAAAGTTGATAAATTTAAAGAAATAGAAAAATCAGCTGAGGATGCTCCCAAGTTTTCAGGTTTAGTAAATTTAATAGTTGATAAATCAATTAAATACACTTATTTAAAAAAATTAATGTTTACCAGCGCTGAGGCTGGATTTCAAAAATTCAAGTTTATTGTACGCGGAGAGAATGAGTTTTAAACTCCGTACCTGATAAGTTTGCATTTAGATTATCTTTATAAAACATAGATCGCTTTACTGTTAAATGTTGCTAGTTCAATCAAAAGTTTTTTAAGCAATCCACACTAAATTAACAATAATTTACAAATTATGAGATATAACTTTCCAATTTTTTTGAAAGACTTTGGTATAAATAGTTACTACTGCCTTGGATAAAAATTCATTGGCTGACTTACTTCAACCACACCTCCACCAAGAGGCTCTGGGAATCTTATCCCCCGTAATACATTAATAACACATTTTTTAACATTGGCAGGCATAGCACTTTGCCCAACTACACCAGCACGAGTAACGTGTCCAGATGATCCAATTATAAAATTAAGGGGAACTATCCCATCAAAGGCAGCTTTGGAGCGATCTAATTCTTGCTGATAACAATTTCGAAATTGAGGGATATGATCTTGTAAAATTCTTCTTATAACATCAGGGTCCATTGATCCCATCAAAACCTCTGGTGAAGGTACACCAACCGTATAAATGCTCTTTTTATTGGCAAGTCCAGCAACGCCCTTACTTGCATCAAGCTTTCCTTCGGTAGTGCCAGCTAGTGACCCAGTTTTTGTACTAACCGTGGCAAGTTTGCTGGTAGCAGATTCCACGCCGGTACCTTCAAGAGAACTCGAGGACCCTTCCTCTCCTGCAGAAGATGCAACGTTCGATACCGCTGATGCTGAACCACCCTTAGCTAAAACTGAACTTAAGGTGCTATTAAAATTAATTGCCTTGTAAGTGTCTACGTGGCCTTTGGAGAGATTATTATTAAGATTAGCTCTTTGCGGTGTGGTTCTTTGAGGAACGGCTTTTTTGGGAGTAGTGCCTGGATGATCTGGTGATTTACTTACCATAGGTTTGATTTTATCAACATCTGCTTTCCTGGGTTCCGCTTTTTTTGCAGGTTTTGACGTAATAGCATTTTCCACCCCAGACTTCTCAACAGGCTTTTCTTTCTTTACGACTTCTTTTTTAGGTTCAGGTGCTTTGGGTTGCACGACCTTTAATTGCTCCGGAGATTTTTGAATTTCTTTGGGTTTTTCCGGAGTCACATCTATTGCTGGAGATTTTGTAACAATCAACTTTACCCTTTGTTTATACATGATCGTAGCTATACGTTCTGGATCTTTTTCTTCATCTAGTTCTTTATCAACTTGAAAAAAAACAATTGGAAACAAAAATATTGATAAGAAAAAAAGCGACAAAACTAAAATTTTTTTAAAATCCTTGTCTCTTCTAAAAAAAGGAGCTGCTTGAACTTCAGGTGGAGCATCAGTTCTGCGAACAAAGATCTGAATATCTCCTGCAACAAACCTTACAATATCATTACTTCTAAGTGATATTGATGGAATATTTTTTAAATTTTCCCCAGCGTTTTTATCCGATAAAATCATGCTTTCATAACCATCAGGGGTATAAACCACAACCTCACTATCGCTTATTTCTAAAAAATGAAATTTATCCTTGGGAGACAGATAAGGAAACTCTAGTTCATTCGCATTTGGTTTAAAACCAACCAGTTTATAAATCCCTTTTTCAGCTGGAATATAATCAATTGAAAAAATTCTATCTTTAGAAAGAATTATAACCTCAACTGCTGTCTTTTTTATATCATATTTAAAAATAGGATATAAATATTCAACATCTTCAAATATATATTCACTGAATTCCGCACTTGGATCTTTAGCAAGGGGATACTCTACTCTAGGAATATTTTCAATTTCTTGCTTAATTTTTTCTTCGGCTTTTATTACTATACCGGGAGAACTAGGTGGTATTTTAACTTCTGCAATAGTAGGAGGCAAATCAGAACCGATAACCACGGAAGTGTGCTTCGATAAGACTGAAGGTATTTTGGCTTCTTCACTGACTCGAGAAAAAATAAATTCATATTTACCAAATTTCAAAACATCATTTATTTTAAAATCTGCCTTAATTACTTTTTGTCCATTTAAAAAACATCCGGACTGGCTGTTCATGTCATAAAGTCTGAAATTTTGGTCCCCGACTTCGACCACTGCATGGATAGGCGCAATCCCAGTGAAAGGCAAATAAATTTCACATGTCTCAGAACTACCAAGAAGTTTACGTCCTTTGGCAAACCGAATTCCTTTAGCTTTAATGCCCTTGGGTTTTAACTCAAAAAATACTCTTTCTTTTGTATTGTGTAACTCCACACCTTACCCCTTGATAAATCCTAACTATCTAATTCTTTCAACCGCTTTTTTTATTTCAGCATGAAAATTTTTTCTATACGGCAACTTGTTACTGAATTTTCTTTGAAACCTTGATGAAACACTTAAATCTCCGGGTGACCCGGTCTCACCCTCTACCACCATGTCTTCAAAATCAAACTTTTCATATTTTTTATATTTATAAATAACTTCTGGTTTATTTACTTCTGCCAAACTAGCCGAAATAAACATAATCCCTATTACAATTATTAAGATTAACTTCATTACTGAGCTCCTATGTAGTTTTTTACCTTTTTATAGTAATTGGCTAGCTGACCCAATTTATTATCATTCACTTTATCAAAAACTGATTCGGCTTCTTGTTTTTTCCCAGACATCTTAAGGGCAACCGCATAGTTTAATCCGACATAGGGCTTTGCTTGGGATTCATTATCAATTTTTTCCCAATAAGCTAAAGCGCTCGAAGTATTCCCTGATAAAAAATACGACATGGCCATGCCATTAAGAGCATCAACATCACTTGGATTTTTAGTTAACAATGACTTAAAAATATTTTTTGCTTTTTCAGCAAAACCATAACGCAAGTAAAGCTGACCGATGTTAAAAAGTGGAGTTAACACAAAACTATTTAACTTAGAGGCTTTTTCGTACACCTTTAGTGCCTTATAATGGTCTCCCTCTTGCTGATAAATTACGCCATGATTGTTTATGGCAGGAACGTAGTTAGGGTTTAGATCTCTAGCTTTATTGTAATAGAGAAATGCTTTTTTAGTTTCACCTTTTAAGAAATAACAAGTTCCAATTTGATTCCAGTAGCTAGGGTGATTTTTAAATTGGAAATAAGTATTATCAAAGATCTCAAATGCCGCCTCAAATTGTCTTCGATAGCATAAACTTATTCCTTTAGATATAACATTACTCACCTTGTTTTCTACCACTATTAATTTAGGTTCCGACACTCTCGCCATAGATTCTTTAGCCAAAGAATCATCAACTATTTCGACCTCCTCAAAAACATCTTCGTGTTCCTTATAAGGGACTTCTTCAATGATTTTAAAATCTTCGTTGCTAATTGAATCAAATTCATAATCCAAATTATCATCTATTCGTGAACTGGCACAGCTATATAACGAAAGCATTATTACCAAGTAAATTATCCAATTCATTTTCTCCCCCCTCTATCCATCAAAACACCGCCAGGGGTATAGATGTATTCAAGCTGGATTGGCATTTTAGCAGTATTTAAAAACAGATAATTTTCGTTTGATAAAATATCATTACTTATTATCTGACGTCTGGCTTCCACCGCAAACTCATTGGAGCGTTTTTCCAAATCCCTTGATAAATCGTACATACTCTTTTTAAACGAAGCCACATAATCCGCAGATTTTCCAGGCGGTGTAAACTCTCTCATATCAGTAATTATAGTCAGATAATTTTCAATTAAAACCTTATATGCACGCACAAGCCCTTTACCCGAACCTATGCTTAAAACCTCAAGGGCTTCATCTGTAAGTTTTTTTAATTGTACAAATTTATTTTGCAATAAAGCATTATACTTGTCTTCTGGAAAAATTGGAGTGATTTCTTTAAATTTTCTGATTTCCACATTTAAATCCTCCACTTTGAAAGCTGCCACGACATCCAACCCTTTAAGCGGGACTTGGTATTTAAGTTTTTTTGCAGTAGCGAAATATGAAAAAATTTTTTTCTTAAATTCTTGAGCTTTTTCTGTCCTGCTGTTTTGTAAAAGCTCATTTCTTAACTTGTAAACTGGTTCTATTAATTCTGCTTGTAAAACAGGAGATTTTTCCATGATGCCCACTTGATCTTCTACCGAGTTCCATCTTTTAAGTTCAACCAAAGACTGCAACGCCTCTACGTTAGCTTGGTCAATTAAATCCTGAGGAATCTCACACAAAGCTGTTTGTCTGATCAGGTTTCTTACCTCTTCAATTTTCTGATCCGCCAGGTACATAATATAAGCATTCTTAAAAAATGTTTTTTTCTTAACTGAGTTTGTCTTACATATTTTTAATAGAGTTTTTTCATAAACAAAAACTGATTCATTAAATTTTCTTCGATTGAACATTTCATTTCCAATTGCCAAAAAAGACGTATCAAACTTGGCTACGTCCTTATCATCCATTAATTGTAATGCTCTTTCGGCCCAGTTAACTGTTCTTTTAACATCCCTCAATTCATTGAAAAGAAGCATAATATTGTAGGCTGCATATTTTTTTTCTTCCGAAGAAGAATCTTTATCCTTATAAATTGCTACATAGGTGACCAACGCTTTTTTCTTATCTCCCTTACTCATCAAGCCTTGAACATTCTCAAACTGCATGGCGAGCGATATTTTATTAAGCTGTGCCGCATATTTATTATTAACAATAAATTCATTCCTTTTTATTTTTTCAACCCACCTGGAAAAATTATCTCTATCCTTGTTTGCTTTGTAATAATCCATGATGGCAGCCAGCATAGCTTCTTGTTTAGCGTGAGCATAGGGGAAATGTTTTCGGAACATTAAGAGAGTTTTTTCTGCTTCTGCAATATCTTTCTTTTCCATATTACTGGTAAAAAGTCTTTGGTATATTTTAAACGCTTCGTCGGACTTAGGATTATTCTTCAAGTAATTGTTAAATACTTGCACAGTAAATTTTTTCTTTTTTTCCGAACTGACACCCTTTTGATCAAGAGACACAATTAACCCTTTGCCGGCTAGTTCTGCAATCTTAGTATCATTAGCAGCAGTTGCCTTTTGTGCCGCTGAATCATAATATTCAATCGCCTCATCAAATCTTTCTGAAGCAAACAAAGTTTCGGCAATGGTAAACTCATATAAGTAAGCTTTAGATGAATCAACTTCCTTTAAAATTTCAAAATATCCAACAGCCATATTAGCTTTTTGGGTTTGTTTTGCTTTATCATGCCCATAGGTCTTGGCAGCGACTTGATTTTGTAATATTGCTGATATTTTTTTTAATTGAAAAAGATACTGCTTCTCTTGATCTTCATTCAATTTTTTGTTTTGCATAAAAGGTTTTAGTTTTTTACAAGTTACAAGATGTGATGAGTAATTACCCGAACGGTCATATAAATCTACCAGCGCAATGTTTGCTTGCAATTGCATATTCTCATCTTCCAATGTTGTAACTGCTTGCGCCAATGTTTTTTCTGCCGCAGCATACTTGCCATAACTTATGAGATGCTGACCAACTTTTAATAAATTTTCGCCTACATCTTTTCCAGATTTTTTATAAAACTCGGCAGCTTGGTTGGGGTTACCAGCAGTCGAGTAAAAATATCCTAGATCACGAGCAGCCCGGTCAGACACATCGATATATTTGTCGCTTCCACTTTTATCATGAACTTGTTTCATGACTTCAATTGCTTTTTGATATTTTTTTTCTTTAAAATAACTCCATGACAAATTATAGGCATCTTTCGTCCACCACTTATCATCATGTTCACTCAACGCTGATTCATAAAGCTTGATGGCTGGTTTATATTCTCCATCATTGTAATGCATTTCAGCTAAGGCTATTTGAGTTTTTATTTTCAATAATTCATTTCCTGTCGACCCCTTAAGCGCACGAGCATAAAAGCTTTTAGCTTCTTTGTATTTTTGAAACTCTTGCGCATTAGCTCCCAAAATATAATAAATCTCTGTTTTTTTGTTTAATCTTGGAAATTTTTTTAAAATAAAAAAACAAACTTTTTGAGCTTTTACGAAATATTTTTTAGAATTATTAAAATAGGAACTTTTATTAGTCTTCCTTCGGGTATCTACAGATTCTGACAAATATTTCTTATTTTCTGATTCTTTAATTAAGCGGGCTTTTTCCAGCAATAATTCTGCCATTCTCAATAGTATTGTTGGATTATTACTTCTATTTTGTTTATTTAATCTGGATATTTCAACCAATTCCTCATCTATGATTTTCAATAGCGCAACTTTTCTCTCTTCCACGCCATCATCTGATAAGACATTTAAACCACATAGTAGAGAAAAGATTATCAAAATGACTAAATAGATTTTCATTCACTACACTCCGACCTTAAAGCAAATACATAATCACCTAATTCATCTGCCCAAAATTCACCATTAAAAGTCCAAAAATATTGCTTATCATTTCTTTTTAGATATTTAATATCTCCACGCTTTCGATCCTGCGTTTGGATGTTTTCGTATAATATTTTTTTCTTTCGAGATAAAATTTCTAATTTCATATAAGTCATATCCTCAAACCCTTTTTTGATTTGAGCGTAGAAACCTCTTAAATTTCCTCGTACATAAGCTCCTATTAAATCTTTTTGTAGCTCCAGCGCCAATCTCAAATTATGTTTAAGTTGTGAGCTTCGACGGCTATCAGAAATGTCACGAATCTGATTTACCTCCATAACACCCCGATTATATGCTTCCATTTGCTCAATAAATGCCGGATCGCGAGTAATTGAGCTTAACATTTTATCAAGTACTGTTTGTTCCTCTTTTTTTGAGTTATAAAAATTTCTGCCCAAATTGAAATATGATTCGTAGTTACGTCCCATTCGACCCAGCATATTCTCTAATTGCTTAGAAACATTTTGGTATTGCTCGTAGTATTCTGAAACTACTTTAGACACATCATCATAAAGACATAAATGTAAATACGACATAGCTTTCAAAATATCTATTTCTGGATTAAAGATATAATCAAAAACTGGAGCTTTATAGGTTACTAATTTGCCAAGTGATCTATTATAATCCTCCAAGTAGAAACTATTCCAGGCTTCTTCAAACAAAATTTCCGGCCATACAAAAGATTCTTTTTCTAGATCCAGATAAGTCAAGCTGGCTTTTTTATGATTTTTCGCCCCAAACTGGGCCCTGGGAATACCAACAACGCAATTATCCTTATTAATATTCAATTGGCGAATTCGACTTGGCACATTGGTTCGCTTCAAATGCATTTTCGAAACTCTAATACACTCTGAATACACATCCACACTGGACTCGTGCTGACCTTGAATGGTCATGATACTACCTTCTAAAAAAAGCGCAAAAGGTTTTACTGGATGAAGTAGTGGAATTCTACTGCGTAATTTATTAAGCGCATCTGCATACCTTTCTTTTCTAAAATATTTTTTTGCTAAAATATATCTGACAATTGGAGCATCTGATCGTTCTAATATATTTTCAGGCAACACTTCAAATTGCCTGACACCTGAATTAGTAATTATGGTATCGATCAAAAGTTCTGACTGGCTATTAGCATTGACATTTCCTTCCGCCAAATATTCTTTTATATAAGGTATCGAAGTGAAATACAAGTTTCTGTCTGCCAGCGCTTTGGCGTTATTCAACAGACCAGAACTTCCATACGTCTGTGAACTAAGAACCAAACTGATAATTAATAAATATCTTCTGAACATCCTGTCCATCCTTCATTAAATATTAAACCCCAACGAAACAACAAAATCATAATTTGAATACCACGACTTATCACTTGGGGTTGAATTTTGAATTGGCTTTTGAGCTTGATAATGCTGTACCGTTAAATCAGTACGAATATTCCAACTCTCGGTAAGGTAAAACTTGAAAGCCAGGTCCCAGAGAATACATCCATGGGTTTCCTTGGTTAAAACAAATGGTGTAATTCCACTAAGCTCATCACGATTATTAGTTTCATCCAATTTAGAATAACCGAGACCTAGTATCCAATCCAGATAAAGTACCTGATTGAAGGTATTAAATTTTGCATAAAAAGGTGACCATAAAATCATTCCGCCGACATATCCGTCCACCATTCTACTGAAAGGATATGAGCCCCCCCCTCCCACCTGATGTCTAACCGCAGCAGCTGTATCATTTTCTTTAGAGCTAGTTTTAGTGTAGAGCACTTCAAAACCCCAGTCCTCCGTAAAAAAATAGCCCGCTCTGCCTTGCAATCCAGCACCATCAACAAATGCGCCAGAAACCAGATGTGCATAACCTGCATTAAAATGGAACTTTCCCGCCTTTCTAAATTTCCGGTTTTGTAGAACATAGACTTCCTTGTCTGGATCTAACCAAGAAAATTTATAAATTGATTCCTCGCTAGCATAGACGGAAAAATCAAAAGATGTGTTAATTAAAAAAGTGATAAAAAATAAAATAATTAACCTTGAAATCATAAAAAGCATCCTGCCTTTGAAGTAAGTTAATAGATCAATATTAGATACATACTATTATTCTAACATAAGGCCTAAGGGGTGCAAGAAGTAGAACATAAATTATTAAACTTGCAATAATTACAGTGCCGTGCATTTATCCTGTTTAAATTGCTCAACTTTACCCACTGATCAAAAAGGTATGCTTCTATTTCGCTAAAATTCATTTCAAATTCGATCAATTCCCTTTCATCCACGTAAGCAATAACCAAACATGCAATTTGATCGTTGGTAGCCCGGTTTAAATTATACATGGCCATAGCGTATGAAATTACTTGGCAACGGTAAGCTTCCTCATTATCCGCTTTTCTAGGTCCGGTTTTAAAATCCCATATGGAAAATTTTGCCGTTTCCGTACTTTTAAAAATCTGGAGGTCAATCACCCCAGACAACATATAACCAAAAAGTGAAAACTTGATCGGTTCCTCAGAAATATAAATATTTTGAGGATATTTGGTCTTTATCATATCTAAGCTCCACTCAATAGCATGAATTTCATTTGAGCTTAAATCATTATGAACATTTTCCAGTATAAAATTATTATTAATTGCTTGCGAGATAAATGCATGAATTTTTGATCCTCTTTTAGCGCTTGAAATAATTCCAAGCTCATCGTTAACTTCTATATCTTTTTCAATTAATTCAGCCTTATTTGGTTCAAAATCTAAATCTGACTCATCTAACTTACAAATATTTTGCAAATAAAATTTTCTAGGACAAGAAGCAATTGATGAAAAACGCGTAACAGATAATTCCGAGATCAAACCTAACCCGACTTTTTCTTTTTTGCATATTTCTTTTTTTACAACCCCCATAGGATCTCGCATGTAAAATGCCGGCGGCAATACCTTAGAATTTTGCAGATGTCTCTCATTAACAAAAATATTTTCATGCATTTGTATAAAATTAAAAGAATTAAAGCGATCACATAATTCACTTTCAAAATTTCTTAGTCCTTGGATCCAACTGCTTTTTGACTTGATAAAATCATTACCATCAATTGACAAAGACACCCAATTTATACTTTTAATGGCTCGGGTGAAAGCAACGTAAAACAATCTTTTTGATTCACTAAATTCGATTTTTTCATTTAACAATCTTTCATAAATTTTATTGGGGGATAGATATGGCGTTTCTTGTTCATTAGTACTTTTCCATTTGATACTCCCTGGGATTTTACCGACAAATGAATGATCCACCACTATTTTACCGTTGGTATGTATACCCGCTAAAATAATATGATCAAACTCCAACCCCTTGGAGGAGTGCCCTGTCATAATCTGAACATTGCCAGAGCTCTCGCCGGTTTGGAAGACCATAGTGAATTTTTCGGCTTCCTTATCTTCCAAAATCAAACACAATTTTTCCAAATCATTACCAGCTTCTCGCGTTGCACTTTCGATATTTTTAAAATTATTTTTGTAATTGGAATTGGCAATTCCTAAATCAAACAACACCTTTTTAAAAGCATCAACAGCACACATCAAACCAAGATTTTGGATAAAGCTTTGAGCAAGTTCATTCGCATCAAACGCAATAACTATATTTAAATGTTTGAGATAACATTCAAGCACTAATTTAAAATATGCTTCTATCGTACCATAGCTACCAGTAACTCTTTGCTCATTAGCTACTTTCACAAACAGCGTGAACAAACCATAAATAATATCATTGTCCTGGGATATTTTCATTTGAGCACTGTGCCCAATATTTACGTCCACTAATTTGGAAATTAAGTATTTCGAAGGAGATAGTTTTTTGTACAAAACACATATCTTATCCTCGGGGTATGCGAGCTTTAGATGCAATATCCGCTCAAGTATATATTGAGCCTCAACGATATTGGATAAATGTTCATCAGAGATCAATTCATTATCGTCAGTTTTTTTGATTTCCACATTAGATATATTCACAAAGCCAGAATCACTTAAATTGCCAGGTGGAATGACTTGATCAAAAAAAGATACAGCTGTGTCGTCTACCCCAGCAAATTCTTTATTTTTTTTAAACAGGTAGGCAAACAAAGTATTGTTAAAATTAATTATTTCCGCTTTAGAGCGATAATTATTTTTTAATTTTAAATTTGACGAAACTTGGCGAGAACAATCAGTAAACACTTGAAGCTCTCCACCGCGGAAACCATAAATAGCCTGCTTGGGGTCTCCTACTGCAAACAATCTAGCAAAATTTTTCTGAATTATACTTTCAACTATCGAAAATTGAATTCTTGAGGTATCTTGAAATTCATCAATAATAAAATATTTATACCGATTACTTACTTGTTTCAAATTTTCCTCATTCAAAAGACCTTTATAAACATAGTATTCCAAATCCGCAAAAGTTCTTTGGTTATCAAAATCATAACACTTACTTACATAGTCAAAGCTATCCTTGATATAACTTAGCCACTTCACAAAGTGATTATCAGCTTGAGAAAAATAAGCAATAAAATCTTCATAATTTTTCTTCAAAAAATCACGGTAACATTTTAGTTTCTTACACCACAAAACTACCTCATCACTTGATTGCTGGACCGTTGGCATTTTCACATAGTACTGATCAAAAAAATCATTTGTTTTTTTGATAGTATCTAGGGAAAAATCAAATTTTTTTATTTCATCGAAAATTTTTATTAATTTATACCAGGTAGTATTCTCTTTTTTTATATAAGCACTGAGATTAAATGAATGGTTTTGTATGTCCATCACACCAAGCAACTTCAAACACTCAGTCAAATAATTTTTAATAACCAACGAAGAGGGATCTTCATAATCAATTTCTTCCCAAGCAATTCTAAGCTCCGGAGACTTGAATATATTACACAGCACCTGCTCAATATCAAATCTATGCCAAACAATCACTTTAGCTATGTCATCAGGTTTATCAATTAAATTTTCTACCCATTTATTAAAATATTTTTTTATTTTGCATTCCAATTCATAATCACCAATGATATTAAATTCACCCGAAGTCTCTGCAATCATGCCTGACCTGAGCAATTTATGACAAAATCCATGTATTGTGGTTATCAATATTGATTCAGCAGCTACTTTAAACGAATTGATAAATTTCTGATTTAAACCCAACTGTTCATGCTCACTTATCAATTTATGCAACTTTACTTCTAGCTCACCTGCAGCTTTATTTGTAAAGGTCATCAAAACTATTCCAGAAAACTCGTTTCTAATTTTTTTTTCCAAATCAGATGGACTACATCCTTGATTTGATCCTAAAAATTGTTCAACCAGATATTTGATGTGTTCCACCAGCACAAAAGTTTTTCCCGCACCAGCTCCGGCACTAAGCAATACTCCGCCATGATGTTTTATGGCCAGTTCTTGCTCATTATTTGGCACTTTTATGGTCATCTATTCTCCTCTGGCACAGATGTTTTTTACAACACACCATTCACAATCTTTCGATGATCGAGGACTAGCTAAATAATTTTTTTCATTAGCTAATTTTTTTAATTCTGCAGTTTCTTTTTGCTTATAATTCATAATCCATGCATCAAAATGAAAATTTTTATTATCAGCGGTTTTAGGTTTAACCAGATTTTCCTCCACTAAAACGTCCATGGCCTCGCTTTGAAAAGAAAAAAACATGGATTCAGTAATATCTGCCAAACATAAATAACCAGCAAAAATAACAGTTTCACGATCCGCTAAATGAGTAAGATAATAAGGCAGCTGGATTTTAACAAATTGTTTGATTTCACCAAGTGATGGAACACTACTTTTTGACCTCTTGAAGTCTATTAAAAAAATACCCTTTTCGGTGTAACCAATTACATCAATTCGTCCAGTAAAAATAGTTTTATCGTCTTCTTGACGTATACTCTTTTCAAAAACATATTGGGTAACGTTGAACTTTTCTTTTAACGATTTCAAAACGAAAATGCCATTTTTCGAAAAGGTTATAATTTCATTAAGCGATTGCTCAAAATCAAATGGACTCAAAATAATTGCAGCCTTGCCCAGCTCCACTTCTAGAAACTCTTGACAATAATCTACATGATCAGCCTCACTCCAAAGTACAGAATCACTCAACCAATATTGCACAATTGCATGCTGAAGATTACCTAAAAAAGCAGGCGTTATTTGAGAAGTATATGTTGAATTATCTCTGATTTTTTTAATAACTTGAAAGTAATATTTTCTAGGACAATCCAACCAGAGCTGAAATCCTGTTGGAGAAATAACAATTTTATCCCGAGCTTGATTTTCTACGTAACCGTTTAAATAATCTGTGATTTGTTTAATTTTGTTTTCATCCTTATTAAAACTGATTTTCTCAAGGAAAAATCCCTCAAGAATTTCTCTCCAGGCTACATTTCTATCTGACAAACCAGATTCTATTAATAAAACTACATTTTGAGACATTAATAACTCTTGCAAATAATATTTATAAAAAGAAAAATCAAAAGCAGCTCTTTTAATAGGACCGATAGTACTCAAAAAACTGAAAAGATTTTCATCATAAAAAGTTTCATCTTTTTTCAAGTCAGCATAATCAGAACTGATACACAGAATTTTTTTTCTATCCTCAGCAAAACCAACCAGCGATTCAAGCCCGAAAGCTCTGAAATCAGAGGTCTGTTTCAATAGAGGTAAATAATAAGTTCTAGGGAGACCCAGCTCTAAGTATTTTTCAATTATCTTTAGATCAAACAACAAAAGGTTTTCGTTCATATCTGATAAATTACGCCAATTTTCTAAAGATTTTTTGTAACTCAAAAGAATTTTAATCGCGTTGAAATCCCGATTGTTAGTAGCCACTTTCAACTTTTGCTCTATTTGATTTTGTAAAAATAATTTCAAATCTTCGGCATGCAATGCTTGTTCATTGTCTTGCCACAACTCTATAATTAAATCCGACACATTTTTCAACGAATTTGTAAAAATATTATTGGGGACCTTAAAGGAAAGCTGGTTAATAGGAATCTCCATTAATTGATCAAAGGTTGGCTTCTTTTGTGCCAAGTAAATATCTGCTGCCGTAAGATGGTCAGCTTTTAATAAAGTACTCATGGCTTCGCATAATTTTCCGGGGGAAAATTCAATAACCCGCACTACCGGATGATTAGTTTTGATTTTCACGTCCTCAGCAGGATGAAGCCATTTTATCCAATCTGATGCAACAGCATTTTTATATACTTCCGCCGGGAATGGTATATAAACATCACGCCTAAGGGACATAGATTTAATCAAATCAATTTGCAAAGATGTAAGATGGTTAAAACCCCAAAAAACCAATGTCTCATTTCTATCTTGCCTTAAATTGCTTTCAGGTCGTCTCAATATTTCACTTAATAAATAGTAAGCCTGGTGCTCGTCAATCAAACCAAGTTGATCCATTAATAGCCAAAAGTAACTTATAGCCTCCTGATAGTTTTGATTCACATCACTTAAAACTTCTGAAACTAAGTCCTTATTTACGGTAAAACTTCGAAGCTCTGTAAAAAGATTAAAGGCCAGATTAAAAGTTTGATAAGGTAAATGAATCCATTTTTTTTTCCAAGCCACGGCCAAAGTTAGCATTAAGTCGGATTTAGTAATGATTTGATTAAAAAAGTCTTTTCCAAACTCATGGGCAAGTTCATTAGATATAAACCTGGAAATTGTATCCACGACTAGTCTTTTATTTCCATTACCGTAGGTATTTTGGTATATATCTGAAAGAATTGGGTTTGGACATATCACCCTAACTAGTAATTTATCATCCCGAATAAACTTCAAATTATCCAATTCATGCAAATGTTCATAGAGTATTACTCTTAGCATGAGTTTTGCCTGCTCCTTAGAATCATTGTTTACGTCAACCGGTTATAGCAAGGGAAATTGTCTCTTCACCATTTGACTTTTTAAAAGTCTTTCTAAAATCTCTGACTCTTTATAAATTCCGCAAAAGTTTTCGGCACCGGCCCCTTTAGCCAAGACTGGAGACATAAGAAGGGATGATTTATAACCTAGATTATCCCCCTTTTTTTCAAAACCGGCCCACTCAGTACCAGCCTTTGGAAAATCAACTCCTATACTTTCTGACGATGTAATGAGTAATAACATTTCACTGTCACTTTTTTGTATCTCTAAAAATTTAGTAATAATTTGTTCCAACTCATTTAAAGTTGTTCTTGCTTTTTGAATTTCCCGCTTTTTTAAAGCATTCAAATAAGTAAAATCTCTCACAATAAATAGATATCTTCCTCTTTCAATTTTAAACCGACTTAAAATCGATTCCAAATTACCTTCTAGGCTGGCAAAGCAACTACCTTTTTGACAAGTGCGATCATAGTATATTTTATTTTTATCAAAAAATTCCCGGTCTTGAAAATGGAACAAGGTTTGGTTTGAAGATTTTGCCGGTGCCATTCTAAAAAAGATCGCTTGATCTAAAAAAATACTAGCCTTATCTTTACACGTCAACGTGTAGTCTAATGATTCATTATCTTGTGTACCACTTTCCAAGATTCCCGTTTTATATCCTAGTGTAGCCAAATAATTCCAGATAGGACTATGGTCAAAATCATTACAGGTTTTAGTGATATTTTCTTTACCTACCATTTGAGCCAATAACCCGCTCGCAGCGCTAGGTCTTAAATCATAAAGATTATATCCCCAAATTTTTCCCAGGCAGGAAAAATTTTCAAAGGCTGTCTGTTTATCAGCCAATGATGATTTAAAGCGAAGGATTGATATATGATCCTCGTTAAGCCCGGGTACCTGGAACCAAATAATCCGTTTGGGAGATACTCCATATTTATGATCAATCAAATTCAAAGTTTCCTGTCTTGCACAAGAAAAAAGAAAAAAACATACAATAGATATTATCAAACTATAGCTTGGCATTTTTTAACACCTTTTGGTTGAAGATTTCTAGCATAACAAAAACAGATAAAGTAAACACCATGTCGGAAAGTAGAGATGGTAAATCGTACAAAACGATACTGTATCCTATTCTGCTCAAAAAAAATGTTATGGTTAAAATAGAAAATATTAATCCTGACCATCCCACAATAGACTTTTTGAAATTTTTGTAAATTAATGCAAGTAAAAATAGAACGTAAATCAAAAATAAGAGGTTTGTAGGCAATTGGCCATAATAATTATTTATAGCTATTCCGCTTAGCATTCCCACCAACGGTAGTTTATAAAGCAATCTTTTTTGCACGCGGGCATTTTTATGATCAGAATTTTGGTAGTCAATTATTTTTTGAATAAGCAAATTATAAAACAACATATAAGCCAGACCAAGCAAGGACACCTCAACGGTTTTTAGCTGAAAAATATTTGAAAAAATATCTTCAAAATAAGACAATTTCACAATCAAAAAAAGAAATGCAATAAATATTAAAAGGATTCTTTCAATTAAAAATCTATTAGAGCGAAGGTATTGCCTCTCTCGCCACGACGCACAACCAAGAAATAAAATACTGTATGTTATAATTATCCAATCCAGCATTTGGAAACTCCTCACCCATAAGCCTAATATCAGCAATTAGCCTATCCTATCAAAAAACATCAGTATATACTATGCAAATATGATTCATCTATCTCTTTCAATATTAGTCAACTTGCTTTTTCTGCTCTTTAGCGGAAGTAGTTCATATGCTGCTACAAACACGGTGGAACACACCCCGGGTTTATTAGAATCATTAGAAAAATTAATCGAAATTAACCAGGACATTTACAAAAAATTACTACAAAAAGCCAATGTCAATATTTTAAAGTATGATGACTTAAAAAAAATTGAAACTAAGAACTTATCGATACATCCAGATTTTCTTAACATCATTATTTTCAACTCTGATGAAAAATATTTAAGTTTGATAGAAGGTGAACAAGCTGAATGCCTCCTCTATTCACTTATGGAAAACCGTTTGCTAAATGTAGCTGGTAGTATTGTCTCACAAGTTATTCTGAACATTAAAAAAAATGATAAATTAATAATTGGTGTCTCTCCGCTGGATGATTTTTTAAAATATATTCAAGAAAAACAATGCTATGCTTTCAAACAAATATCTTCAATTTTTGGACCTGAACAATTTCTACAAACTTTAAAACAAACCCCAAAACCGATTCCTTCTACAAAGAGTCAATGTCAAAAAATTATGCAAGATTGGAAAAAAAATTTTCACTTACCTTATTTTTGTAAAATGATAGAGACAATCAAGACTGGAGAATCTTTGGATCAGAGGATCAAAGGCAATCCATCAACCTATAATCAATTAAATTCTCAACAAAATTTAATTCTCAATGAAGCTAGTTCTTACAAAAGAAATCTTTCTGTTTTAGATAAGTCTTATTTTAAAAATGTTTGTGAAAACATTGATAATCCTGAAAAATTTTGCAGTATTTATCTTTCCGAAAATATATGGGATCAGGTTATCAGAGGAGAAAAACCAGATTACCTCATGAAATATAAATGTCGAGACTTATTAAATAAGAAAACAATTACTCCGAAAGATTACCCACTTTGCAAGGAAATAATGGAAACTTCACCAGAAACTTGTACCAAGGCTGGAATGCTTCAATTCCCTTCTCTATATCCCAAACCAAATTGTCATGAAATTGCTAGGGCCTATAAAAATTCTCATTTAAATATTGATTACCAAGACTGCCCCGGCAAAGTTGATTTCGAAAGTGTCATAAATGTCTCCAGGAAATTAAGTCATTTGTTTCCCTCTACGCGCCACTCTACTCCTGAATCTTGCGAATTTGAAACCTATCAAGCATTTGCCGAAACGGTTATAAATGAAGAAGATGAAGACATCGTTTGGCCACTCCAATTTTGCTTCAAAAACCTTGCCTCGTCGGTAGAGGAATGCTTTGAATTTATTCCAGGACACCACCCTGACCATCCCAAAACAGAAGAAAAAGTTTTAGCGTTGATACTTAGCAAAATCAAAGGGGCTTCTAGCAGCGAAGTATGTAAAAAAGTCAGTACTGAAATTTATAACCCACTACTGCTTGAATATAAAAATGGATGCTATATTGTTATTGATTCAAAAAAATGTAATGGTATAAACTGCCAACCGATAATCTATTACAAAGGAAAAGAGATCACTGATATTAAATATTTATCTGATATTTCTTTTGAATATTTTCCCATCAATTATCTCAAGGAAAAGCATTCCGTAAACAATATTTTAAAAAAGAATTTTCCTATTTTAATTAATCGAATTTACGACTTGAACATATTAAAAAATTATTTTAAAGAAAATCCTACTGGAATTATTTATGGAATAGGATGCGTACAAGACATTTTACCACAATTTTTCAAAACCAAGGCACTTCATGATTGTTCACCGATACCTTTTATTATTGACGGATATGACAAAAACCAGGAAAACATTCTCCTTTCAATCAGAACTTCTATTGACGATCTTCACTCACCTCGGTTAATTGACTGGAACTTTATCTTCAATGCTGTTTCTAACTTTAAAGAACTTCAACCAATGGATACATGGACGCTATATGGTTTTAGAAAAAAATAATGTATTGCGCTTCTTTTTCGTGATTTGTTTTTTAACATCTTCGATAGTTAGTGCTAACTCTAAACTTCCAGTGATAAAAACTAAGCAAGATATTGCCAATATTAGATATATTTCAAGTGATGGTAAATATACTTACTACCAAAGAAGAACTGGTGAATTATATTTTTCTACAAATTACGAGGTAAAAGAAGTTATCAAAGGAATTGAATATAGTCATTATTTAGTAATAGGGTCAGAGTTTAGAAAAAAGTTAATTATATCTAGTTGGAACAATTTTCAAAAATTTTTAAGTATACGTGAACCAGCGGAGCTATTTGTTGTTGATTATGGCTCACATATAAGTCAAAAAATCGGTTATGGTCTTTCTCCCAAACTACATTTAAATGATGAATGGCTCTCGTATTATAACCCCAAGAAAAAATCAATTATCTTTCAAAATCTAATCCATCGTGAGGTAACTCTAAATATCAATCTCTCAAATACCATCAACCACTACCATATCCCTGAAGTTGTTATGCCCAACAAGACTACAATCATTTACACTGATATTGATAAAAACGGCAATCAACTGGTAAGTTCCTTTAACCTTCCTGATCAAAAATTTACACTTTTATATAAACCTCAAACCCATCTAGCAAAGATTGAATTATGTTTTTCAAATGACAATTTGATCATTGCTGAATTTGGTATAGATACTCTTAATGAACACTCATCTATCAAAAAACTGGCAAGCACTCAACTTGATAACTATTCACAAGCAGTTAATATTTACGAATCAAAATTAAATGATATTGGCAATATTATCTGCCACGTGGACAAACAAATCTACTTTTCTAAAAAAATTAAAAAAAATACCACGATCAGTAATTATGAAATAGCTTCTTTGAATCCCAATTCAAAGGAATTAAAAGTAATTAGCGATTTAAAATATGCTCCGCAAGCTTTCCCTATGGAGGATAAAATTATTATTCCCCACCGCGGAGAATTTCTTTTGCTTGTTGGAAAAAATATTGAATACAATGATCATATTTTTGGCGGTAAAAAATGAAAATATTTCTGATCATACTTTTTTTTATATCGCTTACTATGTTTACGCTATTTGCTGCTGATACTTTTTATCGCCCCAATCAAGATTTTCCCTTAGAATTCATTTATCTTATAAATTCAATGCAAGAAAAGCGCGCCACGCCCGCCGAAACTTTGATCTTTAAGCAACAAATTAAATCATTTGATAACCTTGCCACTAGCCTTGAAGTACAAAAAAATCATTTGTTTATTAAATCGGAAATCTACAAGGTTTTATTCAAATTACGCCCCAAAAGAGAAATAAGTAAGGATAGTTACCAAGAAAACTTACTATCGTTGGTTAAAAATAAACTTACAGAAGATTCTAAAAATAATCTATCCGCTTTTACCGTTTGGTTTTTAGAAGCATTGATAACTGATATTTCCACACTTTTTTCATCAGAGCTTTTCAAACCCATCCAAATAATGGTCAATACTAATCAACCGCTTAAAAATGATAAAGAGAGAAACTATAAAAAGAAGTTAGATTTATGTCTGGCTTGGATTGAATTGTATTTAAACTTAAATGCCGAAGAATTTGAAGTTGAACTTTTTACTGTTATGAGCAAAATTACAGAACGCATATATCAATATGGTAATTTGTATCTTCAATTAACAAACTCCAGTACTTCTTCATTAACTAATGATCTGGTTCATTTTAATTTATCAGAAAAACAACCTGATAAAAAAGGTATTGCTTATATTAATTACCTCCTTGATCTTGAAAATATGGGTCTGGATAAAGATCGCCCTAAGGAACCAAAGTTAGAATGGCTTCCCAGCGATGAACCCTCTAACGCTAATATCCCCGTTCCTAAAGAAAATAATCAGAAAAAATCCCCTAATGAAACAGAACCTGTTCCAATTAACGATTGGCCAATTGATATTGAATAAATGATATGCTATGCATAAGTAATAAATTTAGGATGTAATTATGGCACTAACAAAGCAACCCTACAAAGGTACTAGAGATTTTTTTCCCAGTTTAGAACGACAAAGACAATTTATTTTTAAGCAAATGAGAAAAACGGCAGAACTATTTGGTTATGAACCTTACGATGGTCCACTGCTTGAGGAAGTAGAATTATATAAAGCCAAGTCAGGTGAAGAACTTATCAACGAACAAATCTACTCCTTTACTGACCGGGGAAATCGCTTTGTAGCCATCAGACCGGAAATGACCCCAACGCTAGCACGCATGATTGCTCAAATTCACCGAGAAACCACCAAACCGATTAGATTTTATGCAATCCCCAACCTTATGCGCTACGAAAAACCTCAAAAAGGACGACTACGCGAACATTGGCAATTTAATGTTGATATTTTTGGGGCCCCCAAGAGACAGGGGGAATTTGAAATTTTACAAGTAGCCGTTGCTTTAATGGAAAACTTTGGTGCAGACAATACCATGTTCGAAATCCTAATTAATGACCGATCTATTGTAGAAATCATTTTCAAAAAAATCATGAAACTTGATAATGATATCACCTATAAACTCTACAAAGTCATAGATAAAAGTAAAAAGGTGAACAAGGAAGCTCTCACAGAAATGGTGGATAAATTAAATCTCTCTTCCAATAATAAAAGCATATTTTATGAATATCTATCTCTTAAATCATTTTCCGAAGCTTCAAAGCTTTTAAACAAACACGGCGAAGAACTGGCCAGTGATTTTTCTGATTTTCTAAATTTAGTCGAAAATTCTAATTTAAAAAATTATTTAACTTACGATCCTGCCATAGTACGAGGTCTTGATTATTATACCGGTATTGTTTTTGAAATTTTTGACAAGCATCCTGAAAACCGCCGGGCTATCTGCGGTGGAGGATCTTATGCTGATCTACTTAAAATATTTGATGAACCCTCCGTTCCAGGCGTTGGTTTTGGGCTTGGAGATGTAACCCTTACCGATTTTTTAACTACCCATAAATTAATGAAAAATTTCGATATTCCCTCTAATGATTTACTTTTAACTATTCAAGACGATCGTGCCTTACTATCCAGCATCAACCTCGCAGAAAAACTACGAGATAAGCAACTTAAAGTTGTCAATCACTATGAAACCATAAAATTTAACAAGGTCTTTCCTCTTGCGGAAAAAAAGGGGGTAAACTTTGTGGCTTTCATTGGGGAAAATGAATTAAACAATAAAACTGTCCAGCTAAAAAACATGAAAGATAAAACTCAACATACACTTCCCCTTGATAACATTGATGAAATAATAAAGGTGATAAATGGAAACTCAAACCGTTCATGAACTACCCAAAAATCTAGATCCCAAAAGTATTGAAACCAAATGGTATCCTAAGTGGGAAACCGAAAAATATTTTACTCCCAAAGCGGGTAAAACGGGTAAATCTTATTGCGTAATCATGCCTCCACCCAACGTAACTGGAATGTTACATGCAGGACATGCTTTGGACTTAACTGTTCAAGACGTAATTATCCGATTCAAAAGAATGAAAGGTTTCAAAACTCTTTATCTTCCCGGTATGGATCATGCCGGTATTGCCACTCAAGCTAAAGTTGAAGAGCTTATCTATAAGACCGAAAAGAAAACCAAGCATGATCTTGGAAGAGAAGAATTTGTCCAAAGAACCTGGAAGTGGAAAGAAGAATATGGCGGTGTCATTGCCAAACAATCAAAATATCTAGGTCTTAGTTGTGATTGGGATTATTTTATTTTTACTATGGACGAAGAATCCAATGAAGCAGTCAGAAAAGCATTTTGCGATTTATATAACGAAGGACTTATTTACCAATCTGACTACATTATTAGTTGGGATCCTGAACTTCAATCAGCAATTTCAGATGCGGAAGTTGATCATAAAGAAATTAAAGGTGCCTTCTACCATATTCTCTATCCCGTTAAAGATAGTAATATTAAACTCGAAATCGCCACAACCAGACCTGAAACTATGTTTGGTGATACTGCGGTAGCGGTTAATCCCAATGATGAACGCTTCAAGCATTTGATTGGAAAAAAAGTGATTCTTCCGCTGGCTAACAAAGAAATTCCCATCATTGCCGACGAACATGTCGACATTGAAATGGGGACAGGTTGTTTAAAAGTAACCCCTGGGCATGACTTCAATGATTTTGAAATCGGCAAAAGACATAATCTTGATATGGTAAATATTTTAAATAAGGATGGCACACTAAATGAACATGGACTTGAATGGAAGGGACTTAAATGTACCAAGGCTAGACCAAAAGTTATAGATCGTTTAGAACAACTAGGTCTTTTTGTTAAAAAAATTGAACACACTCACCAAGTAGGTCATAGCCAAAGATCTGATGCAATGGTTGAACCAATGGTCAGCAAGCAGTGGTTTCTAAATGTTCAGGCAATGTCTAAAGTTGCGATGAATTTTGTTGAAAAAGATGAGACAAGATTTTATCCCAAAGGCTGGGAAAACACTTTTTTTGCTTGGCTTCGAGAACCCAAAAATTGGTGTATCTCTAGACAGCTCTGGTGGGGACATCAAATACCAGTCTTTTATTGTAACAAATGTAATCATCGCTGGGCCTCTCAAGATAAAGAAAAAACCTGTCCCAAGTGTAAGAGTAATAATATTTATCAAGATCCTGATGTACTAGACACTTGGTTTTCGTCAGGGCTTTGGCCTATTACCACACTAGGATGGCCTAATGTTACTCGTATGAAAGAAAGAAAATTCGACGAATTTTTTCCTACTTCAACGCTGGTTACTGGTTTTGATATTATCTTTTTCTGGGTTGCTCGAATGATGATGATGGTACCTAAATTTACGGGAAAGCATCCCTTTGAAAAAATATATATTCATGCAATCGTCACCGATAAACTTGGCAGAAAAATGAGTAAATCCCTTGGGAATGGAATTGACCCTATTGAAATGATTGATACCTACGGTGCCGATGCACTCAGATTCGCAATGGCCTCTGGTTCAGGATATAACCGAAATCTAAACCTAGACCCCGAAAGAATTGAAGGTTGTCGCAATTTTATGAATAAAATTTGGAATGCTTTCCGTTTCATTCATCCTTTTTTACATAACGCTACCTCTGATATCCCTGCTCTAAACAAGCTAGATTCTCATGAAAAATGGATTATTTCTGAACTTAACGAAGTAACCCAGAAAATGAATGATTCCATGGAAGAATTTCGTTTCGACGATGCTAGCAGCGCTATCTATCAATTTGTATATGACAAATTTTGTTCATGGTTTATTGAGCTGTCTAAAAGTATTCTTTATGGCACAGATGAGGCAAAAAAAACTCAACGTGCCACGCTTTTAAAATATTGTTTTAGAAAAATCTGCGCCCTTCTTCATCCAATAACTCCATTTGTCACTGAGGAGTTTTGGGCATATTTGAAAAGGGACAACGAAGATTTATTAATTATTCAAGATTATCCTGAATATGAGAAGTCCTTATCGTTTTTGAGTGAACAAGAAAACATGAACAAGTTAATTGAGATCATCACATCAATTAGAAACATCAGAATTTCTTTAAATGTAAAACCCAAGGATATGATCAAGGTTAACCTTTTTTCTGATGATGATCATATCATTCATTATTTTAAAGAAAATGAAATTTGCTTTGCAGATCTGGCTAAAGTTGAAACTATTACTTACGGTAAAAAAACTGATAAAAAGCCTACGAAAGCAATTATGAATGCCACCACTCATACCGAAATTTTCGTTCCACTCGAAGGAGTGATTGATCTGGCTGCTCACATATCAAAGCTTGAAAAAGAACTGGATAAAACCAAAAAAGAATATGACCAAAATAATAATAAGCTTAAGAATCCAAACTTTGTAGATCATGCTCCAGAGGATGTTTTAAATAAAGTAAAAGAAAAAGCTACCGCTCTTAAGGAAAAAATCGATTCCCTAGAGGAAAATTTAAAGGTATTTAAATAATGTTTGGTCTTACCAAACAACATTTAATTGGTTTTTTAATTGCATTAATCTACTGGCCTTACTCTTTAACTTTTCGTTACAAGCTTCATGTTCCGTCTAATTACAATGTTAATGAAAATAAACTTTTTGCCTTTTGGCATCAAGATGATTTGGTTTATATTCCATTTTTCAAATATAGTCGCTACATCATAATGGTTTCTCTCTCCAAAGATGGAAGAATGCTGGCTGCTGCTCTTAAATTTTTTGGATATGAAATAATCTCCGGGTCATCATCCAGGGGTGGAATTTCAGCACTTATTCAAGCCATAAAAAAAGTCAGACAAGGTAGTAATTTTGCCATGGCGGTGGATGGGCCAAGAGGACCTATTTTCAAAGTCAAAGAAGGTATAATCCTAATGTCACAAAAAACCAGGAAACCCATATATCCAGCACGTGCTTTCCCTCATAAATTTTATACTTTTAATAAGGCTTGGAATAAACCAAGACTTCCTTATCCCTTCTCAAAAATAGATATTGTTTTTGGGGAACCAGGATTTTATGATCAAGCAAAGCTAGAAGAAGTTTTGAATTCACTTAAAATTCCGGCATGAAAACTTACCGTATTTTTCATTTAACTGATTAATCTTCTTTAAGTAGCTGCTCCCTATATTCCTCGGCTTCTTTAATACTATTTAGATGTTTTTGTAATGAACTAGGCACATTATTGTTAGCGGGTGAAGACTTTGGTTGAGGTACTTCTTCTTTTTTATTCAACTGTAATGATTTCTCATTCATTTTTTCCAAAATCTGAGCATCCTTTTCTTTGATATAACTTAACAATCCCAACGGATCTTCCATACCAAGTAAACTCACTATCTCCATATAAGTTTGCAAGATGATCATCTCATCATTATCAGTAATCTCCAGATGAAGATGAGTAAGCAGCATAGACTTGCTTTTATCAATCATAACAACTTTGGGGACATATAAAAGTTTCTTTTCTATTTCCCAAACTATGCCATCTCTAATGGGCCCCGCACAAATCGAGCTTGTTAAAATTAAAAATATAATAGAAAATATGATCTTCATCCCAACATCCTTGCATATAGCTGCCACGTAACTACAATCAAACCTAATGGGTAAATTACAAAGTAAAACCCTACTTTAAATAGCCCAATGATTCCGGACGGGATAATGGTTACTAAAATTCTTCCCCTAGAATCCCCCACCATTAACTCGTTGTAAGCAAGTTTGATCTCCACCAGATAAAATAAAAACATGCTTAAAACAAAAAAGTAGATAAAATTAAGCGGTAATAAATCTCTAAAAAATAAAATAGCAAATAAAATAATTTTAATAAATACAAACAAGAACATATGTTTGTAATACTTGTTTGCCGTTACGCTTCGAGTACACGCAAATAGTACAGCCATAATCAAATAAAAAATTACTGTATATAGTAGGAAGTCAAATACTGTATAACCCAGAAACATTAAAAATAATTTTCCTGAAATCAAACAGGAGAAGATGCTTGAATCAATACAGCCACCTACCGATTGATATAAGGGTTTCATTAGAAACAATGAATTTAAAAAAAATAGCAGGACAAAAAAAATGGTAAAAAGAATTAAATTATTCCGCATAGCTTGCTCTTTGATGACATTAATTATTTTAAATTATATCTGTATTATAAATATTCATCCATCTAGGATTATTTTGACTAACTTGACTATATTAATATGTTATTTACGCTTCCAAGTCTGTGCACTTAAGCATGTTTGGAGGATATGATTAATCTTTTGGGAGCACTTTTATTGAGAAGAACTAGAAGATATTCTCTCTTATGGGAAGGAAGTTGGGTAGCTACGATATGATCAAAGCCTCTATCGCGGGCCCAATTTATATTGTCTCGAATATACTCAACATGATCTAAATTTACAATTTTCACCGTAATCAGTATTCCTTTCAAAAATCTAAAATCTTTACTTATTCGGAAGACTTCGGCGAGAGATTGTTTAGGATTTAAATTCAGATCTACACTAACCCATTCTATATCACTCGGAATTTCTTCTGGTTTTATATGCTGGACCGGTTTTTTTATATGAGTGAATTTTTTATTTGAAAGACACAGCGGACTCATTTCAGCCGGATCAATTCCCCAAACCAAAGCTTTATTATTCAAGAGAAAATAACTGGCTCCCCCAGGGGCACTACCAAGTTCCAACCATTTTTGATTTTCCGTTATAGAAATATTGAAAAGGTGTTGCGCCTCTGCCAGTTTTAAATAAGCTCTGGAGGGGGAATTGTCTGGTAGTAATATTTTAGGATCAGAATTTGGGAAAGTTGCGCATCTTTGATTTTTGGAATGAACACCAATCCAAAACTCGTCGGGTTTAACTTGAACTACATCGTAATATAATTCATTTTCCAGGTTAACATTATTAAACTTGTCAAAATGTTCATACACTTCTTTATCTTGTGCTTCTTCATCAAGAAGTGAGAAATAATGCAAATTAAAGTTAGTGAAACTTAGAATATTTATTTCTTGAGATAACAGCTGCTGTTTCGAAACCTTTTTAATACTTTTAGCCCATCTGGTAGTGAATACCGGCTCTATTTCATTTAACAAAATATCTTTGGTGGTTTTATATGTTAAAAATCTACCTGTCGAATATCCCGGATTTAAATACGAATATCCAATTTTCATTTCATATTTAAGTAGGTCTAAATTACCCTCGTTACAACAGAAAAATATAAACTCGCCATTGTTGATTTTTATAGTCATCTATTACCGTCTTCGTTTTTTTTCCCACACTATAGTAGTATTTAATACATTGCCTTTTTTATGGCCTAAGATTAATATGGGCCATCAACTAAATATAATACCACAGATGAATACATCGAATGTAGTAGATTCAACTCTGAAAAGAAATATGCGTTACAGTATGTTAGATGCATTTTTCTTTGCCATGATGTCAGGTGCAGGGGAAGGATATTTTGTAGCTTTTGCTCTGGAACTTGGAATAGCCCCCCTTAAAGCTGGTCTATTAGGAACTTTGCCACTTTTTTTTGGTGGAACTTTTCAATTATTTTTCCCCAAAATATTAGAAAAACTCTCTAGCTATAATCGTTTCACCTATCTTGCATGTAGCGTACAAGCTTTGACATTTCTTCCCCTGGTGGCTTTTGCTTTTTTAAAATTTAGCAATTTTTATCTGCTTTTGGCCCTTAATTCTATCTATTGGATTATGGCCTATGGACTTAATCAATCTTGGAACGCCATGATTAGTGGCTTGATTCCTCCTGATATGAGACTCAGCTTTTTTTCTAAGAGAAGTATGCTTATTTATGTTGGCATGTTTATTGGTGTCATCACCTCCGGAATTGCTCTGGAGTATAGTCGGATACGGCATATCTCAATTTATTGCTTTGGTATTGTGTTTCTCTTTTGTATGTTGTTTCGACTGGTTTCTGCTTTCTTCTTAAAAAAACATTCACTAGTCGTGATGGAGGATAAGGAAAAAAATATTTTTAAAAAGAATATTTTTGAAAAATTTAAGAATCGTACTCCAAAAGGGATGGGGAACATACTTCTTTTCGTTTTCTTCTTTAGAATTGCTATTTACTTTTCTGCTCCTTTTTTTATTCCGTTTATGATTAAGGAATTAAAGCTAAGCTATTTTGCGTTTATGGGAATTATATCCGCCTCCATCATCGGCAAAATAATTATTGCTAAAAGTCTTAACCGTATTGCCATTAAATATAATCTTAACCGAATTTTTTTCATATCTTGTGTATGTATATGTTTCATACCACTAGGATGGGTTTTCTTAAGCAAAAGTACACTTTACCTGATTATCCTCGAAATCTTTTCAGGAATGTTTTGGGGGGGATTTGAATACTCCATCTTTATAATGATCATCAACGAAATTCCAAGAAATTTTCAGGCTAGATATATGAGCATCTATAATTTTATTATAGCTATTGCAATTATTACTGGATCTTTGTTTGGTGGTTATATTTTCAGCCACATAAATTTTTTATATGGACCATATAGTTTAATATTTAGCCTATCTACCATAGGTCGTCTCATGTCGCTTTTATTCTATCCCAAAATTTTCGACCGCATTCACATACCAAAACGTCATATTTTCACCAAACCACTTAGCATCAGACCAGGACAGGGTACGGTGGATCGTCCCATTATTTTTAAAAAAAATTAAATCATTCAATCGTTTTTTTTGTAACAGAATAATTCTTTCCTACTAAGTATTGAGTAAACATAAATAGTGTTACAATAAAAATATTAAATTATTTTTGGGGGAAAAATGGGAATCAAAAATTTAATTAATATTGGAAATCGTTTCGGACTAGGAAAGAAAATAATCATAGGACTAGTTATTTTACTTGTTTTAAGTATCACCTCAACCCTACTTAACATGAACAGACTTAATCAGCTAACCAATGTTTCTAATATCCTTATAAAAAAAGATTTTCCCGTTCTCCTTACACTGGTAGAGATTCAATCTCTTCGTATGAACATTCGCGTTGCCGAAAGAACTCTGGTCAATGGAAAAATTGCCTGGGACGAACGAGTTGCCCAATATAAAATAATCGCTACCGCTTGGGAAAATTTAAACAAAACGCAAAAAAAATTGGATAAATTTATTGAAAACCCCGCGCAAAAACAACACTGGCAAGACTATATGACTTTAGCCCAAGCATACACGTCTATCTATGATAATTTTATTAAGCTGTGTAGGAAGAGAGATGATTATTTTGCCGCTGGCTACTCTGCTATGGATATTGAAGTCATCGATACAGAAGCCGAGATGGTCAGTATTATAATGAATGCTAGACAGAACATATCATCCTCCGATAACATTATTCAAAATCTTATCAATCTCGCAAATAATAACGTCAACAAGGCTGAGAAAGAAAAAGAGCATATTGATTTTCAAAGCAAGTTTGAGTCAATTATAGTCGCTGGATTAATTTCAATAATTTCCCTTGCTTTGATTTTTTTATTCCATTTTATTATAAAAAATATCACTCATAAACTCATTACCGGAGTTAATTCAATTACAGAAGGGGCCCAAAATATTGCCTCAGGAAACCAGGATCTATCTACTCGGACGCAAAGCCAAGCATCCTCGCTGGAAGAAACCGCCTCAACCATTGAAGAAATTACTTCCACTGTAAAACAATCTTCCGACAATGCACAAAAAGCAGAAAAACTGACTAACGAAACCGTAACTCTAGCAAGTGAAGGTTCACAAATATCCAAAGAAGTCAGTAATGCCATAAGTGAAATTTCGCAAAGTAGTCAAAAAATATTCAAAATCGTTCATTTGGTTGAAGAAATCGCCTTCCAAACTAATATATTGGCAATCAATGCTGCCATTGAAGCTGCGAAAGCTGGTGTACATGGAAAAGGATTTGCGGTAGTTGCTATTGAAGTTCGTGACCTTGCTCAAAGAACTTCTAATGCCACCAAGGAAATCAAAGAACTTGTCAACACGAGTATTGAAAAAGTAGAAAATGGTGAAAAGCTAGTTAAGTTCAATGATGATAAATTGCAAATGATTTCTACTAGTATTACAAATGTTACCAATATAGTTGGGGAAATTTTCGCTGCTTCTAAAGAGCAGTACACAGCTATTGAACAAATTAATAGCGCCATTTCACAACTTGACAGTATTACACAACAAAACTCCACATTAGTAGATGAGGTAGCATCCTCAAGTAATACTATGGCAAATGATGTTCAATCGATCAGTCAAAATATCAAAAACACTTTCTGGGGGACAAGCACTTAATGTCCATACTGTATATAAACTGCTTTATGTTTGGTAAAAAAATCAATCCCGACCGTACCAGCTTCTGGCAAACCGGCACCGGACATCTTAACTCCCCCAAAAGGTAGCATGGGCTCCTTATAAGCAGATGGCATATTCACGTGAGTAAGACCAACTTTAGTCTCTTGGATAAATCTCATGGCTTTAGAAAAATCGTTAGTAAAAATTGACGAGGCTAGGCCATATTTTACATTATTAGCGATGGTAAGTGCTTCCCCAAAATTATCCACCGAGAGTACACATAGTACGGGCCCAAATATTTCTTCACTGGCAATTTTCATTTTTTCCGTAACATTAGTAAAAAGTGTTGGAGCTACAAAACAACCTTTTTTATAGTCTGCATCGATTAATTGATTACCCCCACAACATAACGAAGCTCCCTCTTGTATTCCAATATCAATATAACTTTTAATTATTTCAAGTTGTTTAGTCCCACAAACCGGGCCCATTTCCGTTTCTTTATTTGCGCCATTTCCAATTTTTAATTTTAGCACTTTTAATTTTAAAATTTCCACCAACTCACTGGCTACTTCATTTTCCACAATAACTCTGCTAGTAGAAGTGCACCACTGCCCGCTACAAGCAAATGCCCCCAGCATAATAGCATTACTAGCTTCTTCTAGATCAGCATCCTTTAATACAATAACTGGATTTTTTCCACCAAGCTCAAGCTGCGTGGGAATTAAATTTCGTGCAGCATTTTTTTGAATACTTAACCCAACTTCAGTTGACCCCGTAAAAGAAATTCCATTCACTTTAAAACTACCGGTTAAAATCTCCCCAATCAAACTTCCACTACCCAGTATAAGATTAACTACGCCTCTTGGAATTTGCACTTTATCAAATAATTCAATAAATTTTACGGCGGTAAGGGAAGTAAGACTAGCAGGCTTTAAAATAACAGTATTTCCGGCCATTAAAGCTGGAATCATTTTTCTACAAGCAACGTTCAAGGGAAAATTCCAAGGTGTAATAATGGCGACCACACCTAGCGGAACCTTGATAGTCATTGCCATAGTTAATTTTTTATTCGTTTGAATGGTGGTACCGTAAAGCCTCTGTCCTTGATGTATTTGAAATTCCATCTCATTAATTGCTGAATCAATTTCCACCAGTGATTCTTTTAGGGTTTTACCATTTTCCAAAGTAATCACTTTAGAAAATGAATCCCTTTCTTTTTTTAATAAATCCAACACCCCCTTCAAATAATTAGCTCTCTCCAACGCACTTAAAGTGCTCCAGGACAAAAATGCACTATTAGCAGAATCGATTGCCATTTCAACGTCTTCTTTATTTGAAGATGTAAAAAAACCGACGACCTCATTTAAATCAGCTGGGTTTCTTTCCTCAAAGGTTTCATTTTTAGTAGAATTTTGCCATACACCTGAAACATAATTTTTCCATGATTCCATACTTGCTATCCTTAATCTAAATTGGTTGGAGGATTAAAATTTTCTTTAATTGATCTAGGACTAATCCATCTAAGCAGATTTAACTTACTTCCCGCCTTATCATTAGTTCCGCTGAGTCTGGCCCCACCAAAAGGTTGCTGACCTACAATGGCTCCAGTTGGCTTATCGTTAATATAGAAATTACCAGCTGTATCTACCAGTTCACTTGTTAAGTAATTAATTGTCTTTCTATCTTGGGCAAAAATTGCTCCCGTTAAAGCATAAGGGCTGGTATTTTTTAAAACATCCAAGGTTTCTTTAAATTTATGATCAGGATAAACATAAACACTTAATACCGGCGCAAAGATTTCTTCTTGCATCGTTTTATAGAGAGGATCATCCGTAACAATTATAGTTGGGGAAATAAAATAACCTACTTCATCTGAGTGATCCCCTCCATAAATTATTCTTGCTTGGGTAGATTTTTTAACCTCTTCAATATATCGAACTGTATTGTTATAAGCTTTCTGGTCTATTACGGCTCCCATATAAACATCAAAATCTTTTACATCTCCCAGTTTAAGTTTTTCCAATCTTGCTAACATATTATTTATCAGTTGCCTCCAAATAGATTCCGGTATATAGGCCCTACTCACTGCCGAACACTTTTGTCCTTGATACTCAAATGCACCTTTAATCAAGGCTACTGTTAATGCGTCTATATCTGCATCAGCGCAAGCAAGTACATAATCTTTTCCTCCAGTTTCTCCGACAAGACGTGGGTAAGTTTTATAAAGATTGTTAACTAAATTATTTCCAACAGTTTTCCAGATATTATTGAAAGTATTGGTCGACCCGGTAAAATGCACTCCCGCCAATTCCCTAGTACCAAGCAGTCTTTCGCCAATGAGCGAGCCATCTCCCGGAATCATATTAATGACTCCATCAGGAAGACCGGCTTCTTTTAATATTTCCATAATATAATAGGAACTAAGCATTGAAGCACTGGCAGGTTTCCAAATAACAGAGTTTCCCATTAATGCAGGAGCTGTTGGTAAATTTCCAGCTATAGCTGTAAAATTAAAAGGAGTAATTGCAAGAACAAATCCTTCCAGTGCTCGATATTCCAATCTATTCCAAACACCTTTAGGACTTATTAAATTTTGTTCTGAATATATTTCCTGCATAAAATGAACATTAAAACGCCAGAAATCAATCAATTCACAAGCTGAATCAATTTCAGCTTGGATAGCTGTTTTACTTTGACCTAGCATGGTTGCGGCATTAAGTTTGAAGCGATATTTTTGGGAAAGTAACTCCGCTGCTTTTAAAAACACAGCTGCTCGATCAACAAAGTTCATTTTTCTCCAACTTGATTCTCCATTATTGGCAATGTAGCTTTGAGCAATCAAAATTTCTTCTGCGCTAGCTTTGGAATAATGGCCTAAAACATGCTGATGATCATGGGGACATACAATCTTTTGTTTTTGTTTGGTGAATATTTTTTTTCCACCAATGATAACGGGGACTTCGACTTCACTTGAAAGTTGGTAAGTTAATTCTTCTTTAAGTTTCTTGGTATATATAGAAGCTTGATCATAAACTATTTGTTTTTCATTAATAGGTGTACTCATAAAACTCCTTTCTGTAATTAGGTGTAATTTCATTTAGCCATATTTCGCTTTATAAGTTAAATTCATAATAATAATATTAATTATGAATATTATTCATATAAGGGGGAACTGTTGGATCTTTATCAATTAAAAAATTTTTATATATTATGCTTAAATGAGAACTACACTAAAGCAGCTCAAAAACTTCTTATTTCTCAATCTGCAGTCAGTCATTCAATAAAAAAATTAGAGGAATCCCTTCAGAAAAAATTAATTGATAAAACCCAAAAAGGATTTCATCTAACTAGAGAGGGTCTAATTCTTTTTGAGCATTGTAAAAAAATTAACTCTACCATTGAGAGAGCAGCTGAAGATCTTCACAATTTCCAAATCAATCAATCAGAAATAACCATCGGTTCAACTCTTGAGTTTGGCTCTACAATACTTGTCAAGCAGCTGGCTTTGTTCAATCAAGAATTTAAGTACGGTAAAATTCACCTGGAATTAAGCAACAATATTTTACCAGCATTACTTAAGGATGAAGTTGACATGATTATTGACTGCAAACTCCATCATCATAAAGATCTATATATGATCCCTCTTTTTCGAGAAGAATATGTTGTTATTTGCTCACCCACATATAAAAAAATAAATAATATTATTGTTCCTAATAATTTAGATCGATGCCATTTGTTATCCATGGATAAAGAAGGCAATTGGTGGCATCGCTTTTATTACTCCCTAAAAGAAGAAAAACGCCCCACCTTAAAAAAAATAATCCAGATAAACCACATCAGAGGCATCATTAATGGAGCAGTTGCCTGCATGGGTGTTGGCTTAGTTCCTAAATATACCGTCGCAGACGAACTTAATTCTAAAAAAATTATACAACTTTTCCCAGAAATAAAAATCTCGGAGGATTTTTTTTCACTTTACATAAAAAAAGAAAAGAAAACGCTTCGAAAATACAAGCAAGTGGTAAAGTTTCTCAAGCAATGTTCTATTTAATCAATGATGTCCTATTAATTTTCTCGTAATTTCTGTAACATGTGTCCCTAGAAAGCGCGCCCCATCAAGTTCACTTTTATTAGGCTTGCGAGAACCATCATTTCCAACTATTGTCGAAGCTCCATACGGTGAATTTCCTGCAATATTTTCAGTGTCCATTTGCCCGTGATAAGAATAGGGAAGTCCAACTACTATAAAACCATGATGAAATAAGGTTCTATGAAAACCCAGCAGCGTAGACTCTTGACCACCATGTTGAGTGGCAGAACTGGTAAACACAGCTCCTACTTTGCCGACCAGACTACCTTTTACCCAAAGCTGCCCAGTAGCATCTAAAAACTGGCTCATTTGCCCACACATATTACCAAACCGAGTAGGTGTACCAAATATAATGGCATCCGCATCTGGTAATTCATCAACCCTGCATATTGGAATATGGGCCATTTCTTTTTGAGCATCAAGAGCATTCATCCTTTTGAGTACATCATTGGTAAGAGTCTCGGGAACACGTCGAAGCATCACCTCTGCGCCTTCAATTGCAAGAACTCCTTCAGCGACTGCATTCGCCATAGCATGAATATGTCCGTACATTGAGTAATACACAACCAGAATTTTCATACTGCTCTCCTTGATATTATTTTATGTTATTTACTTTCAAGGGTTTTTTGGTTCCTTACTATCATCATGCATTCCTTCAAGATACATCATACCCCCCATATCCTTCATCATAGGACATCCCTTAATATCTTTTATTTTTGCACAATTTGTTTTCATTTCTTGGTGACATTCCACTGACGTTTTATGAGATCGCAAGCAAACTGCCATCTGTTCAAGCATTTTAGCCATATGCTCTCGAATTTCAGTTGTTTCTTTGGATGTTTTATTTTTTGCAAGCAAATCACTGTGGATGATGGTCATTACCATCACAAACATTACTATTACTTTCATTTTAAACTCCCTTTAGGTAGTCTTCAGATAAGTACTGTGTAGAAAGACTAAAAATATTAAAACCCCTACGCTAACCCACATTAGTTGCTCCCCAATTTTAATAAAACAAAAGTTAATAAAACAAAAGAGTGAGTAACACATGCTTCATTAATAAAAACCAAATGAAAAATTAAATAATGTTCATAATAGCGGTAGGGTACTTTTTTTAGCTAGTTTTATGATTAAATTAGCACCAAGGATTATAGATTATCTAGATTAATTAAAATTTTGCTTGGATATTTGGGAGAATGATGAAGCCTAGTGAGATTAAATATTTTACCCAACGCCGTTTGTCTTATTTTTACTAATAAATTTTCGTTTGCATCAAAAGTCTGCTCCAACGGACAAGTTTTAATAAAGACCCTATTTACTTTTTCATTTTGCCTTACTCTAACATCAGGGCTGCAAATTTCTAACGGAATTTCGTCACCATTGCTATCTAACTTATAAATATACACTTCAATCCCCACATCCCTTACATTGAACTCCACAAAGAGATCTAAAACGATCGGCCCAGATAATACAAACGGCTCCGTATGTTTAAAGGTGAACACCAAATCATCGTTTTCGCTTAGAAGACTCTTGTCTTGACCATCTAGGATGCTGTTATTTAATACTTTATTACTCTGGTAACTTTTAAAATAAAGCGGCAAGGTAGTAGCATATGCAAAATTAGATACACTCACTGCAGAAATAATCAAAAATAATAGAAGTTTTTTCATTGGTACTACCCAGTTTAATTACTAGTAATTCACTACCCCGAACTTGGATTTTTGTAAATAACCTCTGTAAAATCTATAACTCAATACCTGACTAATTAAATTTATTTAAGAGAATTATTCCTACTCATCAAATTATGTATCTTATAGTATTCTAGACTTCTAGAACTACATATGTGTTTAAAATAATTACATTCTGTGAGAATAAAAATGAGAAAAGGCAATTTATTAATAATCGATGACGAAGAAGATATTATTGAAATAATCAAGAATATCTTATCACAATTTTCTGCCAATATTTACACGGCTAAAAATGGCAAAGAGGCTTTGGAAAAAATTAAAACCTATAAAATGCACCTGATTATTTGTGACATCAATATGCCAAAAATGAGCGGCGTTGATCTTTTAAAAACAATTAGAGCAGAAGAAAACAACGTACCCGTAGTCTTTTTCACTGGATATGGAAACACAGAATTAATGTTAGAAGCAGCCAAATATGGTGCTTTCGATTTCATCGAAAAACCTATGTTTTATCAACTTGAAGAAATTGCTCAAAGGGGAATGCAAGCTGGTCTTAAACAAGAAGATCCATCCATGCCCATTGAAAATTTGCCCCACGTTGAAATCACCAAATACCAAAAACTTTTAAAAGAACTATCTCATAAAAAATAATTCATTATGGGGAGTCCATACTAATAAAAAATTCGGGCCATGATTTCTCTACACATCTAGCATTATAAATAAGGCCCCCATAATTTCGTTTCATAAATAAATAAGCAGTCATAACCATTCTATGATCACTCGGGGCATGATACTCAACACTTTCTCTTACAGGTTCACTATAATTAATTTCCAGTATATCCTCTATTTCATGATAACAATAATTACACCTAAAAAGTTTTAGGAGATTTAAAATTTCCCCAAGTCTATTAGATTCTTTAAAACGCAACTGTTTTAAATTTTTAAGACAGCTTGTACCGCGACAAATAGTTGCCATAAAACTCAAGGTGGGTGCCAAATCAAGACAATTATTCAAATCAACCTCAAACCCGTCATAATGTTTTTGAGGTGAAAGACGTAGTGTATTTTTATCTTGCGACAGACTCAAACCAAGCTGACGAGCAATCTCTATAATTTTATAATCTGCCTGCATAGCATCTGGAATAAAATTGTTTATTGTGATTTCTTTTCCCAGCATAGCGTACGCAATAACGTAAGACAGTGCACTCATATCCGTAGGAATAATAAAGTAATTTTGATCTCTTTTTACTCTACTTATCAAATCATCTGTTAAATCCAAATATTTCTGACTACTAGTTAAATTGGTTTTTATAAATGTAATCGGTTGGTTGAAAAAAACCATTTTTAAGGAAGATAGAAACTGGGTAGTTTGTGAGCAATCTACTTCAATTTTCTCCAAATTTTTGGAGTATGGTCCCTTAAGTACTATTTCATTTTTCTCCCTTTTTATAGATACACCACACTGATTTAAAGTAGTAACCAGCGCATCCATTGGTCTTTTGCTAACCCCTGGGCCAAGTTTTAATCGATAGGTAAGCTTACCAAGACCTAGCATTCCGATTAAAAACCGATTCGTAGTACCGCCTTCGCCGGGTAGTAGTAATCCGACAGATGTCTTTTCACAATCTGGAAATGAATTCAATATTTTCACGACCCCGTTTTTTCTTGAAATATCCAACCCAATTTGCTTAAGCAAATTTTCCATATTAACAACATCCATACAATTGGGACAATTGTTAATAATAAACTCCCCAGGATATAAGCTACCTAAAATAAGAAGCCTTGCCGCAACAGATTTGGATCCCGGTAGACAAAGTTCCAGATTATTTAATTTTATTCCAACTTTATAAGGTAAGTCTGGATGGTGCATTTAACACTTCTTCGATCTTATCAATCAATTCAATTAGGTTATACTCCTTAATGAGCGGTACTCCTATATCACTGACCTGAATTAAATCAATCTTATTATTGCTTTTTATTTTTTTATCTTTTTCAATATATGAAATTATCTTTTTAACTGGAACACTTCCCACACTCCATGGTGGAACATCGTTTTTCCAATTAAGGCTATCCTTAATTACACGTAGATTCTCCAAACATTTTTCATTGTTAAAAAGATGAAAAACCAAAACCATTCCCCAGAAAACGGATATGCCGTGTTTTAACGAAAATGCCTTTTCCAAGGCATGACCAAGGGTATGACCGAGGTTTAAAGCTTTTCGAATATTTCCATCCCGTAAATCCTGTCTGGTGATATCCAATTTATATTGGGCACATGTTTGAATTATATCTTCGAGAGGTTGTCTATTTTTCACCATTTCGAAAATTGGTTTTGATAAAAATGAATATTTAATAACCTCACCCAAACCGCTTTGGATCTCTTCTTCTGAAACAGTTTTTAAAAAATCACTGCAAAGCCAGATATTTTCGGGTATATGAAAATTTCCTATTAAGTTTTTTCCGTATCTGGAATTAAGCCCCACTTTTCCACCAATGGATGCATCCACCATTGCCAAAAGTGTAGTTGGCACCACACTCCATTTAATACCACGGACTATAGTAGAAGCAATAAAGCCGGCAAAATCACTAAGCCCCCCTCCACCAATCGCCACCAAGTGAGCATTTCGATGCACACCTTTTTCTAGAAAAGACTCCATACATTTTTCATATTCAGAAATTCTTTTGGCTTCCTCACCACGAGGTGCCACCCATAAATTCACTTTTTTAAATTGGGAAATTTTATCAATATCAAATCGATCTTTGTAGTAAGACCATACTTTTTCATCCACTACCAAAAGAATCGTATCCGCCTCAATTCTTTTCATCCTATCTAAAATTTCAAACAGAGCTACTCTTTCAAGTTGTGTTTCCATGCCAACCTCATTCATACGCACGTTGCCGTAAATAATGATCAGATATTACAAATCTAATCATAGACTCAATTACTGGTATCACTCTTGGTATAATACAAGGATCATGTCGCCCAGTCTTGGCAAGATCACCAATACTGACTGGAGCTTTAAAACCTACCGTCATCATCAGTTGTCTCCCACTTGATATACCACCTTCAATACCTCCCAAAAGTTCCAAATTAGAAACTATTTCACTTCCCGCTTTTTTTACCAACGATGTATCTCCTATTGAAAAGGAAACACAACCCCCAATAGACAAAAGAGATTTGGCTAAATCTGCTTTAAGTTTATCAAATACTGGTTCCCCTAGCGCTTTAGGACAATTTTTAACGATCAAAGTGATTTCCCCACCTATCGAATCATATTTTTTTTGTATCTGGGCCAGGTAAGAATAAAAGTCGCGGTTAAGTTCAAATATTTTTCCATCCCCAAGCAATATTTTGGATGTTTCGATCTCCAGATCAGGCAGAATCAATGAAGCAAAATATCCAGCCACAACCCTGGACACCGTCTCTCTTCCTGAAGCCCTGCCTCCCCCGCGGTAATCACGAATATGGTACTTATCCATAGTGACTTGATCAGCATGACCTGGACGTGGTTGGTTTTTAATAGAATCATAATCAGAGCTTTTTTGTCCGGTATTTTTTATAATTACTGCGATTGGGGTTCCCAGAGTTTTATTATTAAATATTCCCGACAAGACCTCAGGGACATCATCTTCGACTCTAGAACTCGTACCCTCTATTTTCCCCGGGCGTCTTCTTTCAATCCAACTGGTTAATTTTTCATATGAAAAATCAAGATTGGGCGGAATTCCATCTATCACCACTCCCATAGCAAGACCATGAGACTCACCAAAGGTTGTCATGCTTAACATCTTGCCAAAAGAATTTCCTCTCATAAAATTCCTATTTTTGAATACGAACATTTTTCTATCTTAAAATTTACACCAACCTGGTCCAAAATATAAGTATAAATTAATATCAGGATACATATGAATAGAAATAAATATGAAC
>Ga0208958_1000582_pt1 | contig 43386 bp, 48 predicted proteins | sample RifOxyB1_FD_184032 | JGI IMG/M metagenome (GOLD analysis project Ga0208958, IMG submission 184032) | Soil microbial communities from Rifle, Colorado - Rifle Oxygen_injection B1 (SPAdes) | ecosystem: Environmental > Terrestrial > Deep subsurface > Rock core/Sediment | place: Rifle, Colorado...
AACCACGGGGATTTTTTTACCTGATATTTTGCGAGAGGCGGGGTGTACTGTAATTGAACAAAATACCAATATTGATCCTTCGTTTCCTTCTGGAACACCGGATCCGACTGAAAGAGTTTTATTGGAGCGTTTAGCAAAACGGGTCAAAGAAGAGAAGGCGGATTTAGGGCTTGCTTATGATTCTGATGGAGACCGAGTCGGATTTGTTGATGAAAAGGGAAACTTAATCTGGAATGATGTTTTGGTTGCTTTATTTGCTGAAGACGTTTTGCATTTCTTGCCAGGAAGTCCGATTGTGTTTAACACGCTTTGTTCAAAAGCAACCAGTGATGTGATCATAAGATCTGGGGGAAAGCCGGTAATTTGGAGTACTGGGCACAGTTTTATCAAGGCTAAAGTGAAGGAAGAAAGGGCTCCTTTTGGCGGTGAATTGTCTGGACATTTCTTTTTTATGGATAATTTTTACGGTCATGATGATGGTGCGTTTTCAACACTGCGTCTTTTGCAATATTTAAAGCGAACTAAGCAATCTTTATTTGAAGCTGTAGAGAGAATACCAAAATATGTTTCTAGTCCAGAGATTAAACTGGGAGTGGCTGATGAGATAAGATTTGAATTTGTGGGTGTTACTTTGGCTTCAGAAATAAAAGGTCTTTTACCTGGTGCGAATTTTATTGATATTGATGGTATTCGTGCAGATACAAAAGAAGAAATGGTAATCATTAGAGCTAGTCAAAACGGGCCTTATGTGACAATTAAATTTGAAGGGAAAACACAAGACCAATACGATGCACTAAAGATAAAAATCAGAGAGCTTCTGAAGAAACATAAAGAAGTTGATTGGACACAGGGTGTGAATACTGATGCTTTTGATTGATGAACATCATGAATTTAGATAATCAAGAGGTATATAAAAATTTTAAAGATGGAGGAGTGCTTCAAACAATAGGTTTACTTGCTGAACAAATTGAACAAGCCTGGGAAGAAGTTAAAGAAATTAAAATTCCTGAAAAATTTAAAAGTGTCACAAACATAGTTATTTGCGGAATGGGTGGTTCTGCTCTTGGGGGAAGAATTGTTGATTCTTTGTTTGAGCAAAAGATTAAGGTTCCAGTTGAGGTGGTAACTCAGTACTATGCACCTTCATATGTTGATGAAAAAAGTTTGGTAATTATTTCAAGTTATTCCGGAAATACAGAGGAAACAATAAGTGCTGCAAAGATGGCGCTTGAAAAAGGAGCTCAAGTGTTTCCAATAGCAACGGGTGGGGAGATAGCACAATTTGCAGCGGAAAATAATTTAACAGGATATATTTTTGAGCCAAAATATAATCCTGCTAAACAGCCTCGTTTGGCATTGGGTTATTCTGTTGGATCAATTTTGGCGCTTTTTTCGAGTTGTGATTTTATTTCGCTTTCTGATCTTGAGCTGAGAGAAGCTCTCAAAACATTAAAGGGATTTGTTGCTAACTTTGGGAAAGATAAAAACGAGAGTGTTAATGAGGCAAAATTAATGGCAAAAAAGCTAAAAGGGAAGGTTATTTCTCTTGTAGCTAGTGAACACTTGCTTGGAGCTGTGCACGCATTTAAAAATCAGATTAATGAATCAGCTAAAAACATGTCGATTATTTTTGAGATACCCGAGCTTAACCATCATTTAATGGAAGGATTGTCTCACCCTTTTTTTATAAAAGGCAATTTTGTTTTTTTGCTTTTTGAATCTAATTTATATTACAAGCGAGTTAGTTTAAGGTATGAAGTAACAAAGGATGTAATTGCGAAAAATCATTTTGGCTTTGAAGTGTATACACTTACATCAAAATCGAAAATTGAACAGGTTTTTGAAGTGTTGGCATTTGGTTCCTTTGTGCAGTTTTATTTAGCTCTTTTGAATGGTAGCGACCCTGTTTCAATACCATGGGTAGATTATTTTAAAGAGCAACTTGCTAAGGCTTAGTCGTTCTATGGTATATTGAATTGATGGCTTCAAAGGATAAGTTAACTATTTTTTTTAATGAGATTGATAAGCATGATATTTCCCAGGTTGGAGGAAAAGGTGCAAATTTAGGAGAAATGACCAAGGCTGGTTTTCCAGTGCCATTTGGGTTTGCAGTGACCGTTGCTTCTTACGATATATTTTTAGAAGAAAATAATTTAAGAAGTGAGATTCGCGATATTTTAAAAGGACTTGATCGGAATAATGCAGAAGACCTTATGCGTGCGTCACAGCGAATAGAAAGACGAATTTTGAATCGAAAGGTTCCGGAAAGCGTTGCTTTTGATGTAATCAAATCATATATAAAATTGTCGGGTGGGTTTAAAAAAGCCTTGGTGGCTGTTCGTAGCAGTGCTACTGCAGAGGATTTGCCTGGAGCTTCTTTTGCCGGGCAGCAAGCCACACTTTTGAATATAAAAGGAGAGGCAAGTTTACTTGAGGCAATTAAAGAGTGTTGGGCGTCATTGTTTACTGCGCGTGCAATTTTTTATCGGGGTGAGAATAAAATTTCAGAAGACAAGGTTGGAATTTCAGTCATAATTCAAAAAATGATTCAGTCTGAAGTAAGCGGAGTGATGTTTTCAATTGATCCGGTGACGAATGATAAAGAGCGAATTATTATTGAATCAGTTTGGGGATTGGGTGAGCTTATTGTTCAGGGATCAGTGCTTCCTGATTCTTATGCTGTTCAAAAAGGAACGTATTCGATATTGTCAAAGTTAATTTCAGATCAGAATGTACAACTTATTAGAAAAGGACAAAAAACACTTGAGCAGAAAGTACCTAAGTCTTGGCTGGATCGACAAAAGATAACGAATGAAGAAATAATTGCTTTGGCTAAATTGGCTCAAAAGCTACAGGAACATTATTATTTTCCTCAGGATATTGAATGGGCAAAAGAAAAAAATAAACTATATATAGTACAAACCCGCCCTATTACAACAATGGGTATGACAAAAAAACAGATTGGCTTGGCAGATGATACAGATAAAGGGACATTGGTTCCTTTGATTAAAGGTGCCCCAGCAAGTCCGGGAATTGGAATTGGGAGGGTAAGAATTCTCAAATCTCCCAAAGAAATTGGAAAGCTTAAAGAGGGTGATGTGTTGGTGGCTGAAATGACGAGTCCTGACTATGTTCCGGCAATGAAGCGAGCTGAAGCTATTGTGACAGATAAAGGAGGATTAACCTCTCATGCGGCCATTGTTTCCAGGGAACTTGGTGTGCCGTGTGTTGTGGGAACAAAAGATGCGACTAAAAAATTAAAAGAGGGGCAAGTGGTGATGGTTGATGGTGGTAAAGGAGTTGTCTATGAAGGTGCGAAAAAGGAGATGGATAAGACCGAAGCCGCAGCAGCGAAAAAAGAATTTAGTTCTAAAAAACACATCAAAACAGCTACAAAACTATATGTGAATTTAGCTGAACCAGAAAGAGCGAGGGAAATTGCAAAAGAGTATGTTGATGGGGTTGGGCTTCTTCGGGCTGAATTTATGATTGCAAATATTGGTATCCATCCAAAAGAGGCGATAAGGCAAAAAAAACAAGAAATGTTTATTAACAAACTTAGTGAAGATTTGAGTAAGTTTTGTCGAGCTTTTGAACCCCGCGGTGTAATATATCGCGCAACTGATTTTAAAACAAATGAATATCGTTCACTCCCAGGAGGAGAGGCTTGGGAACCTGAGGAGGCAAATCCTTTGATGGGATATAGGGGGGCATTTCGTTATATTTCCAGCCCTGATGTTTTTAATTTAGAACTAGCTGCGATTAAAAAAGTAAGAGAAAAATATAAGAATTTAGGAATTATGATTCCTTATGTTAGATCTGCGGAAGAGCTTCGAAAGGTGAGAAGAATTGTAGCAGCTGAGGGGCTTTTTGAAAGTGCGTCATTTAAGTTTTGGATGATGGTTGAGCTTCCAGTTAATGTTATTAAGTTGGAAGAGTTTATTAAGGTTGGGATTGATGGTGTTTCGATTGGGTCAAATGATTTGACAATGCTTCTTTTGGGAACTGATCGTGACAACTCGGAGGTTGCAGAGGCTTTTGACGAGCGATCCTCGGTTGTAAAGTGGGCTTTAAAAAGAACGATTAGAATTTGCAAAAAGCATGGTGTGACCAGTTCGATTTGTGGACAGGCTCCGTCGACATATGATGGCTTGGTGCGCGATTTAGTAAGATATGGAGTAACAAGTATTTCAGTTAATCCTGATGCAATTTATCGAGTTAGACAGGTGATTAGTGATGCGGAGGCAGAAATTGTGAGAATAAAAAGATGACAAAGATATCGCGCATATGGGCCAGAGAAATTCTTGATTCAAGAGCAACACCAACAATTGAGGCAGCTGTGCAACTTGAGAATGGAATTGTGTCGGTTTTTTCAGTTCCTTCAGGTGCTTCAACTGGTAGCTATGAAGCGCTTGAGCTTCGCGACGGAGATGAGAGCAGATATTTGGGTAAAGGGGTGTTAAAGGCAGTTAATAATGTCAATCAAATATTGGGTCCTGGTTTAATACAAGCTGGTATTGATGTGGCTGATCAAAAGTCGATTGATGAGCGATTGATTCAGATGGATGGTACTGAGAATAAACAAAAGCTTGGGGGAAACAGTATTCTTGCAATTTCAGGTGCGGTAACAAAGGCAGCAGCTGCTACCCAAGGAAAGAGGTTGTATGATTGGATTAGTGAGTTGGCAAGACTTAGAGGTTTAAATGTTAACTTACATGTTCCGGGAACACTTTTTAACATGATTAATGGCGGTTTGCACGGTGCGGGGAATCTTGATTTTCAAGAGTTTTTTGTAATTCCTGCCAGTTCAAAACCATATAGCGAGGGTCTTCGGATGGGAGTTGAAGTTTTTACGATGATTGGTAAGAATTTAGCTCGTCGTGGAGCAATTCATTCTGTGGGTGATGAAGGTGGATATGCCCCAAATTTATTCACAAATGCGGATGCACTTGAGATTTTGGTTGAGGCAATAAGACAAACTAATTACCAGCTGGGTCGTGATGTGTTTTTGGGGCTGGATGTGGCGGCTTCGTCTTTTTATGAAAATAATTCGTATACAATTCGCGATAAGTCAGCGCCGATGAACGAGGAAGCAATGGCCCTCTATTTCCACGAGCTTAATGATATGTATCATTTGGCTATTCTTGAAGACCCGTTGTCTGAAGATGCCTGGGATGGGTGGAAGAAATTAAATCAAACTTTGGGAGATCAGCTTTTGATTGTTGGGGATGATCTTTTGGTTACTAATTTAAAGCGGGTTGAGAAAGCAATTGCAGAGGATGCTTGTAATGCAATTTTGATAAAACCAAACCAAATTGGAACAATTACTGAAACAATTGAAGTAATTAAAAGAGCAAGAGATGCCGCGTGGAAAGTGGTTGTTTCGCACCGTTCAGGTGAGACAAACGAGTCTTTTATTGCTGATTTTGCAGTTGGTGTGGGAGCTGATTATGTTAAATTTGGTGCACCTAATCGGGGAGAGCGAGTTGCGAAATATAATAGACTTAGTTCTATTGAAGTTGAATTACAACAAAGAACTTCATAAATGACCCCAGAACCACAGACACGAAAAGTAATCCTCATAGCAATTGATGGCTTTGGTGTGGCAATCCCAGGGGCGGGTAATGCAATTACACCAGAGAGTGCACCAACAATTCACAAGCTGATGGTATCTTATCCCCACACCTTGCTTGGTGCTGCAGGAGAGTCTGTGGGGCTACCACGAGGGGAGGATGGGAACAGTGAGACTGGGCATGTTAATTTAGGTGCTGGAAGAATTGTGTATCAATATCTCGCTCGAATTAATATGTCAATTGCTGATGGAACTTTTTTTGTTAACCCCGCCTTGGTTGGAGCGATGGAACATGCAGTGGTGCATAATTCAGCACTACATTTGATGGGTTTGGTTGGTTCAGGAGGGGTGCATTCTAACGTGGAACATTTATATGCATTAATTCGAATGGCGGCTAAGCATAAAGTAAATAAGTTATTCGTTCATGTTTTTACTGATGGCCGCGATTCACCGCCTAACATTAGTAGAACTTATATTGCCCAAATCAACGAAGTAATGCAAAGAGAAGGAATTGGTCGAATAGCATCGGTAATGGGGAGATACTTTGCAATGGATCGCGATAGAAGGTGGGATAGAACAGCGAAAGCATACCTGGCTTTGGTAAACGGAGAGGGACATTTGGTGAAAACAGCCCAGGAAGCAATTGCAATGTCATATGAGCGAGGGGCAACAGATGAATTTGTTGAGCCGTCTTTGGTATCAGAAAACGGTCAACCTATTGGCAAAATTTGCGATAATGATGCAGTTATTTTTTATAATTTTCGTATTGATCGACCAAGGCAACTATCAAGAGCGTTTGTTCTGCCCAGTTTGGATCATGGCGGACGTGAGTGGGGGTTTGATCCGTATTTGGAAATATATGGAGGAAAGCAATCTGATACAAAACAGGTTGAAACACCACTTTTTAACAGAGGAGATAAATTAAAAAATTTATATTTTGGAATTATGACTGAGTATGAAAAGCCACTTGTAGATTCAGGCGCAAAAGCAGCATACCCTCCAGAAGTTATTCAAATGCCCCTAGGAAGAGTGCTTTCTGAAAATAACATGAGGCAACTTCGCATTGCTGAAAGCGAAAAGGAAAGGTTTGTCACCTTTTATTTTAACGGTAGAAGGGAAGTGCCATTTGCGGGAGAGGAGAGAGTAATCATCCAATCACCAAAGGTAGCTACTTACGATCTTAAGCCAGAAATGGCAACATTTGAAATAACAAAGGCATTGATTGACAGACTTGAACATGATGAATATGATTTTGTGTTTATGAATTTTGCAGCTCCGGACATGGTTGCTCACACAGGAAATATTGAAGCAGCCAAAAAAGCAGTTAAGGCAGTAGATGATTGTATTGGAGTAATTTACAAATATATTTTGTCTCATGGCTGGACAATGATGATTACTGCAGATCATGGTAATGTTGAGGAAATGATTGATTTGCAAACCGGTGAGATTGATACAGAGCATAGTATAAATGATGTTCCGTTTCTAGTTGTGTCAAAAGAGTATGCAGGACGAACCCAGACTTTACCAAAAGGAGTGTTGGGAGATGTTGCGGTGACTGTTTTGAAGTATTTGAATATTGATGTACCTAACTCAATGATGGGAACTAATTTACTAGCTGATGTAGTAAGAATCTAGGCAAACTTAATTAATCTTTTTAACTTTTTTCACGAAGTGGCTGTGGATTTTTTCTTTGTTGTGTTGATAATACTCAAATAATGGAGGAAGAAGAGAAAGAAATACAATTATGGCAATAATTGGAAGGAGGTATTTGTCAACATCTGGAATGACACTGCCTAGGAAATAACCAATAAATAGCATACCCCAAGTCCAAAGAAGACCGCCAAAAATATTGTAGGAAATAAATTTTGAATAGCTCATTTGAGCGACTCCTGCAACAATTGGAGCAAAGGTTCTGATAACTGGGATAAAGCGGGCAATGATAATTGTTTTACCGCCATATTTTTCATAGAATTTATGAGCTTGTTCAAGATGTTTTTTATCAAGAAGAACTGAGCCTTTTTCACTAAAAATCTTTGGGCCAACCTTTTTACCAAACCAATAACCAACTGAATCACCGCCAATAGCGGCTAGGGGAAGAATAAGAAGTAACAAATAGAAATTGAAATAAGCTTGGGACGCAAGAAGACCGGTTGTTACAAGCAAGCTATCTCCTGGTAGAAAGAAACCAAAGAAAAGACCTGATTCAGCAAAAACAATAGCTGTAATACCAGGGTAACCAACAATGGCGATTAATTCTTTCAGACCATAGTGCTCAAGAAGCAATAATCCAATAACTGCAAGAATTAAAGCAACGCTACCAAGGGCAAGAAGAATAATGATTTTCTTTTTTGAATGAAATAAGCTTCCTAGTTTAACTCTCACAAGAAGTATTGTAAGTGCTAAAGGGGAATGTGAACAAGATACAAAGTACTTTGAGCTTGTAAAAAAAGGTTTTGCTATATACTCCAAAAGGAACTATAGCAAATTAATCAGGAGATGTTACATGAAGGTCTTTTATGAATTTGATCCAGAAGAATTGGAAGAGGAAGAAGAGGAAGAAGAACTTGACGAAGAAATGGATGAAGATGAACCTGACGAGGGTTATCCCTATCCTTCGCCGCGTCCAACAATTCCTTTTCTTGACTATCCGACAGACTCTTAATCATCGGTTGTTTGTTTGTTAACTTCTTAATTTTTGGAGTTGATAAAGGGGAACTTGGGCAAGAGACAAAGTTCCCCTTTTTAAAAATTACATTGAGATGGTCTGGCAATCATTGGTATAGCCGATGTGGCAAGTGTGTCCGACGAACACTAGACTCATGGGTTCTGCCGGTTTAATTTGATGACGACCCGTTTCGTTCCAGGCGTCTTCGTAATACACAAAGGTCAGGTAAATTCCATCCAGTTTTATTTCAATTTCACTGGTCAGGCGTCTACCATGATCTACTAAACCTAAGGCTATTTCTTTTAGTCTACCCAGAGGCATGGCACTTACAAAAACTCGCCACCCTTCGTTTAGGTAAGTTTGAACTTCATTGGGGAGAATAAATCTTACTTCGTCACCCTTGTGTGCAGTAATCATGAAATTCTCCTTGTTAACGAAACGATAGTAGTAATTATACTATGGGTTTATTAGAAAATCAATTAATTGGAGAGGTATTTTCGAATTAAGCCAACAACTTTTCCTTGAATACGCACATTCTTGGCGAAAATAGGATTCATGGTGGAATTGGCTGGTTCCAGTCTTATTCTGGTTGCTTCTTTAAAATAACGTTTTAGTGTTGCCATACCATTTTCAAGAAGTGCAACAACAATTTGACCGTTTAGGGCATTTTCTGTTTCTTCGACAATCACATAGTCACCGTCTCTAATTTGCTCTTCAATCATGGATTCGCCTCTGACTTGTAGGACAAAGACTCTTTTTTTACCTGAAACAAAAGAAGGAGCAATGCCAATTGTGGCGTTGGGGTCTGTGTAGGCCTCAATTGGACGGCCTGCAGCGATAAAACCAAGAATTGGGACTTCAATTTCGCGATCGGCATCAAAGTTGAGATGAGAATTGACAAGTTCGATGGAACGGTTGGCGCCGTGTTTGCGTTTGATTAAGCCTTTTTTTTCAAGAGTTTCAAGATGTTCATGAATTGTTGCAAGGGAGGAGACATTAAGAGCATCAGCAATTTGACGAAGAGTTGGGGCATATCCTTTTGATTGGATAAATTGCTCTAAAAATTCAACTATTTGTCTTTGACGTTTGTATACTACTAATGCCATTGGTAAGAACCAATATACAAACTTAACCCGAAGGTGTCAAGAGGTGATTTGAAAACTTTTTTTGAGGGTTTATTGTGATAATTTGTTGTATGTTGATGATTTTGATATAATCCAGAGGCGCAATAATCATTAAGGAGTTTAAAGTTGGATAATAATGCCGCAAGAAATGTTTTAGAGAGGAATATTGAGTTTTTACTTTATTTTGCTGAACGAGGTATGGCAGATAAGGTTATCAGCATTATTGACGAGGTGGTTGATTCTCAGAGTTTTTCGACACGCGACATAGAAGCATTAGTAAATTGGGTGCTTGAACAGATGGAAGTAATGCTTCTTAAAAAAACTGGGAAAACAGAAATTCAAGCAGCTATAGCATTTATTGATTTTGACATGAAGCCTCGACAGGTTGATTTACTTCGTGTTTATAGAAGGCTTCAGGAATATACGTTTAGCTAGTACATAAAAAAATACCCTTGTAGTTTAAATTTACATCTACAAGGGTATTATTTTCCTTACAGTATTACCACTGATTCAAGCCGGCGTAGCAGACGACCTGAAAACCAGCTTTTGTATTCATTGTTCCATTTGTTGATTGTAATCTCGGCAACACGATTTTCTTGTTCACCCCAGATGCCAAAGCGTTGCCTTTTTTCCAGATTCTCAACATTTTTGATGGTTAAAAACCCATCGTTGTGCATCAGAAGCAGGTAGCCAATATCGAGAATGTCCCGTTCTTTAAACTGAATCACGACTCGATTACCTGCTTTAATCTTATCTATAGCACTCTTGATGGCATCAGTTGTCATTACAGGACGAAGCTGAACAATTGTGATTGTTACAGTTTTCGCGCGATGTGATTCGGCATGTACCAACACGGGTTGTGCGGGTGCAGAATTTGCGCGTTCGCTTGCTACTTTGTCGAGTTGTTGCCGAATAAGATCTGCTAAAGTCATTTTCGTTTCCTTTGTGCTAATAAAACGAACATGTGTGCGTATTATAGATGAAGAATATTATATATGTCAATATTATAGGTATACTTTTGGTATTTTTGTTACTTCGTATTTAGTTTGGGTTGTAGTAAAATTAGATTATGTCTGAAAAGTTTAAAATAAAAAGTGATTATAAGCCGATTGAAGCTCAGGAGGAGGCAATTGGGTCAATTATTGGTAATATCAAGAACAAAGTTAGTCGTCAGACTTTACTTGGTGTTACTGGTAGCGGTAAGACCTTTGTAGTTGCTAATGCGCTTGAGCGATTACAAATGCCTACCCTGCTTGTGACGCACAATAAAACACTGGCTGCGCAGAATTATCAGGAACTTCGTGATTTTTTTCCTGAGAATGCTGTGTCTTATTTTGTCAGCTACTATGATTATTATCAGCCTGAGGCATATATTCCACAGACCGATACTTATATTGAAAAAGATGCTGATATTAATGAGCTTATTGATAAGCTTCGCTTGGCTGCAACGACAAATATTTTGACACGAAAGGATGTAATTGTGGTTGCTTCAGTATCTTGTATATATAATATTGGTTCTCCTAAGGAATATGGTAATTTTGTTTTTGAATTTGCTCGCGGGGTTGCTGTTAACCGATCGCAAGTGATTGATCGGTTGGTTGATTTACAATACGAGCGTTCTGATTTTGGTTTTCATAGAGGAACCTTTAGGGTAAGGGGTGACCTTATTGATGTGCACCCGGCATATTTAGATGATGCAATAAAGATTGAATTTAATGACAACAAGATTAGTCATATTTTAATGATTAACCCCCTGACAGGCGTTGTTAAAGAAGAGCTTGAAGCTTATATTCTTTATCCTGCAAAACATTTTATGACTGATCCAAGAAAGAATAAGGAAATAATTCAAACAATTAGGCAAGATCTTGGAGCACAAATTGAAAAATTCAAAAAAGAAGGAAAAGAACTTGAGGCACATCGCCTGAAACAAAAGATTTCGTACGAGCTTGAGATGATTGAAGAGGTTGGTTATGTAAAAGGAATTGAGAATTACTCAAGATATTTTGATGGAAGAAAACCAGGAGAGGCACCATTTACTTTGATTGATTATTTTCAGGAGGCATATGGTGATAATTGGTTATTTGTGGCTGATGAAAGCCATATGACTTTCCCGCAGATTAGAGGAATGCATGGAGGTGATTTATCGCGTAAAACCACACTTATTGATTATGGCTTTCGTTTACCCTCAGCCTTTGATAATCGACCTCTAACATTTACCGAGTTTGAGCGCAGAATACCAAAACTTTTGGCAATTAGTGCAACACCGGGTGAATGGGAATTATCACAATCAGAAAAAAATATAACAGAGCTTCTCGTTAGGCCGACTGGGATTCCAGATCCAAAAGTTGAGATTAGGCCGACTGAGAATCAGGTTAGTGATGTGATGGAAGAGGTGAAAAAACGTGCACAAAAAAAGCAGAAATGTTTGATTACAACACTTACAAAAAGAACTGCGGAAGATTTGAGTGAATTTATGAAAGGAGCGGACATGAATGTACATTATTTACATAGCGATATTAACACTCTTGATAGAACAGATACTTTGGATGATCTTAGATCTGGTAAATATGATGCTTTGATTGGGATTAATTTACTTCGGGAAGGGCTTGATTTACCTGAGGTTTCACTAGTTGCCATACTTGATGCTGATAAAGAAGGATTTTTGAGAAGTGATGTGAGTTTGATTCAAACAATGGGAAGGGCTGCAAGACACATTGAGGGTAGTGTAATCATGTATGCGGATCGCATAACTGGATCAATGCAACGAGCACTGGATGAGGTCAGAAGAAGGCGTGAGTATCAGATTGAGATGAATAAAAAATATGGTATTGAGCCAAAACAAATTTTTAAGCCTATTCGCGAAAAGCTTGTGAATAGAGAGATTGCTGAAGAGGATCAATGGGTGGATGATCTTGAACAGGGTACCTATTCAGCCTTAGGTGAAATTGATTATGAAGGCCTAACACCAATGGACAGAAAGAAACTGGCAAGAAATTTGAAGATGGAGATGAGAATTGCGGCGAATGATTTTAACTTTGAACTGGCAATCAAAATTCGTGAGATTGTGAAAAAATTGGAGAAATAAAAAAAGAGACCAGGTTTTAATGTGGTCTCTTTTGTGTCAAAATTATTTATTGGCCTGGTGCCTGTTTACTGTTTGAACAAGTTCGCCTTCTTGAAATTCTAAATTATCCGTTGGCAAATTTTCAAACGAATTGACAATAGGTGTTTTTTTAGGTCTAAAGTAGCGAAAGACAGTGACTGTCTCGGCCAAACTTAGACCGCAAAACATAGAACTTATTACATCTGAAAAAATTAAAGATAGAATTACCCCGATAGGTATTTCAACGATTTGTATTAATCTGATTAGTACCTCTGGTGCAGTTGCCTGTGGTGTCAAAAATATAGCCACCACCGTAGTAATAATTGCCATTACAAAAGCGGTTAGAGCAAAGACAACTAGGCTTGCTTTGGCGCTTTGATAGGCATCAACTTTACCAACACCCAAACATTTTGAGCATTCAATTTTTTTTGATTTAACAATGAGTGTTTCTCTAAATGTAGTAGGCGTAGTCGTGCGGTGTCCTTTACCTTTACATTTTGGACAAGTAATGAACATTTTTCTCTCCGTTTAAACTAAAATATCAATGTTCTGTAGTATTATACCCCAATATTTACCGAAGACAAACTTGTCTGGTTTTGTTATACTGAGATTTGTCTTTAAATAAAAATGATTAAAAATAAAAGCAGCGAATATATACAAGTAAGAGGAGCAAGACAGCACAATCTCCAAAATGTTGATATTGATATTCCCAAAAATTGTCTGGTTTGTTTTTCAGGGGTTAGTGGTAGTGGAAAAAGTTCGCTTGCCTTTGACACGATATACGCCGAGGGACAAAGGCGATATGTAGAGTCGCTTAGTACTTATGCACGGCAGTTTTTGGGAATTATGAGTAAGCCCGATGTTGACTCAATTACTGGACTTAGCCCTGCGATTTCAATTGATCAAAAAACTGTTTCAAGAAATCCTAGGTCAACTGTTGGAACCGTGACTGAGATTTATGATTATTTGCGACTTTTGTTTGCTAGGGTTGGACACCCGCATTGTCCAAAGTGTGGTCGCGAAATTGCTGGCCAATCACTTGATCAGATTACAAATCAAGTGATGGAGCTTATAAAGGACAAGGCTGGGAGTCAGAAGCCAGCTCGTTTTCTTCTTCTTTCTCCGGTTGTGGCTGATAAAAAGGGAACATTTAATACTTTGTTTGAAAATCTGCGGGCAAAAGGATATAAGCGGGTGCGGATAGATGGTCACTTTAGATCACTTGATGAGGATTTTGTGCTGATAAAGACAAACAAGCACACAATTGATGTTGTGACTGACCGAATAGCAGTAACAAGGAAGGACTTTTCTGATCAAATATCCCTCAAGAATTTACATTCTCGACTTAGTGACTCGATTGAGCAGGCGTTGAAATTGGCTGATGGGCTGACAATTGTTTGTGAGATACAAGATACTGGTTTTGATATTCCTGAAAACCCGAAAAAATTTAGAGATTTTCTGTTTTCTGAGAGGTTTGCCTGTCCAGTTGATAATATCAGCTTACCTGAAATTGAACCAAGAACTTTTTCATTTAACAGCCCACATGGGGCTTGTGAAGTTTGTCACGGATTAGGACGGCTTCTTCGGATTAATCCTGAATCGATTATTGCACCGCTTCTTAGTATAAAGGAAGGGGGCATTATTCCCTATGCTTCAATTTTTGAACATGATACCTGGTTTTCGCGTTTGATCTTGGATGTGTGTGAGAAAAACAATATTGATCCAAATGCTCGGATAAAAAGCTTTTCGGAAAAACAAATGCAGCTTATTATGTATGGCACTGGAGAGACCAAATATCGGATTGAGGGAATAAATAGCAAGGGTAATACATATCACTGGCAAACTAAATTTCGAGGAGTTGTAAATGAGCTTGAGCGAAGATATCGTGAAACTCAGTCGGATTATGTGAGAAGTGCGATTGAAAAACATATGGTTGAAACGTTGTGCGAGAGTTGCCTTGGTGCACGTTTGAAAAAAGAGGCTTTGGCAGTCACGATTGATGGTAAATCGATTAGTGAAATTTCTGAGATGACAATTATCAGGATGCTTGATCTTATTTCAAAACTTAGCAGTGAGACTTTACTTTCAGAAAGAGAACGCGAAATTGGAAAATTAATCTTAAAAGAAATTGAGATTAGGCTTACTTTTCTTCGCGACGTGGGACTGGAGTATCTTAATCTGGCTCGCTCTGCAGCAACCCTTTCTGGAGGAGAAGCACAAAGAATTAGACTTGCCTCTCAGATTGGTTCAGGATTAACAGGAGTTTTATATGTTTTAGACGAGCCTACAATTGGTCTTCACCCAAGGGACAATGACAAATTGGTTTCTACACTTAAGAGGCTTCGTGATCTTGGAAATAGTGTTGTGGTAGTTGAGCATGATCGAGATGTGATGAATGAAGCTGACTATGTTTTTGATTTTGGTCCAGGGGCAGGGAAATATGGTGGGAAAATGGTGGCTGAGGGAACACCGCTTGAAATAAAAAATAATAAAGATTCACTTACTGGGCAGTTTCTATCTGGAAGAAGGAAGATTTCAATTTTGGGTAAAACACAAGGAACTAGTCGAGATAATCTTCTTTTAAAAGGTGCTAGACAATTTAATTTAAAAAATCTTGATGTTAAAATCCCACTTGGAAAATTTGTAACAGTAACTGGTGTGTCGGGAAGCGGAAAGTCAACACTTGTTGTTGAAACGCTTTATCATGCGTTGGCAAAAGAAGTAAATAAGTTTCATCAAGATAAAGGCGGAGATTATGACAGATTGGAAGGTGCTGAAAAGGTAGATAAAGTGGTTCTTATTGATCAGTCACCAATTGGAAGAACACCGCGTAGTAATCCTGCAACCTATACAAAGGTGTTTGATGATATTCGTGATATTTACACCAATGTTCGGGAAGCAAAGGCACTGGGTTTTAAAAAGGGGCGATTTTCATTTAACGTAAAGGGTGGTAGGTGTGAAACATGTGAGGGGCAAGGAAAAATTAAAATTGAGATGCAATTTATGCCGGATATTTGGATAGATTGTGAGGTTTGCAAAGGAGATCGATATAATTCGCAAACACTTGAAGTTGATTATAATGGGATTAACATTGCCCAGTGCCTGAAAATGACAGTTGATGAAGCCCTTGAGCATTTTCATGTTTATAGTAAAGTTGTACAAAAGCTTGAAACATTAAAGGCTGTAGGGCTTGAGTATATTCAACTTGGGCAATCAGCAACCACACTTTCGGGCGGGGAAGCACAACGGGTGAAGCTTGCGGCTGAGCTTGGTAAAAGAGCAACAGGTAGCACTGTTTATATTTTGGATGAACCTACCACTGGACTTCATTTTCATGATCTTGAGAAATTATTAATGGTTTTGAAGATTCTTGTTAGTCGGGGAAATAGTGTTGTGGTGGTTGAGCATAATTTGGACGTAATTAGAAATTCTGATTGGATTATTGATCTTGGGCCAGAGGGAGGAGATAAAGGTGGAAATATTGTGGCTGAGGGAACACCTGAGGAAATTGCTAAAGTTACAACATCATACACAGGCGCATATCTTCGAAGAAAAGAATAACTATGTTACAAAATTCAAATAGTTTGACTGCGCTCAAAAAATTGAGCAATGTATTTCTCTTTTTTTTAGTTTTGTTAATCTGTTCATCATATTTTTTTGCAAAACAAGTGTTTGCGGGTGACGAGTTTTATAAAGAGATGGACATATCATACAACGTAACTGAGGAGGGCGTTATTGAAGCTGAATATCAGATCAGAATCCGCAACTTAATGACAGAGCGATTTTTGGAGATGCTTGTGATTGAGCTTGAGGGTGTTGATCCGATTGAACCAAAATTGGTTGAGAATGGTGAAACAAAAGCAATCATTGTCTCAAAAGAGGGAGATCGAGTTTTGTTATCAGCTGATTTTAGTCAAAAGGTGGTTGGCAGGGATAAGGTGCATGAATTTTTGGTTGTTTATAAAGATAAGAGCACAACTTCCAAAAATGGTCAGGTTTGGGAGATGATTTTCCCAAAAATTCCTAAGGGGAGTGGGTTTGAGAATATTAATGTTGAGGTGAAGATTCCAAAGAGTTTTGGAAAACTGGCGTTTGTATCCCCTCAACCTTTAGTTTCAACTGAGAATAGTAGCAACTACCTTTATTACTTTGATACTGAAAAGACTAGGGATAAGGGAATATCAATGGCCTTTGGCCAGTTTCAATATTATTCCTTTTCCCTGACATATCATCTTGAAAACCCTATTAACAAAGAATCTGAGGTTGAAATCGCAATTCCTCCTGATACTTCTTTACAAAAAGTGATTATTGAGTCTTTTAAACCCGTACCCAGTTCCACCTATGTTGATTTAGATGGTAATTGGAAAGCAAAATATATTTTAAAAGAACGACAAAGATTAGATGTTGTTTTGGTGGGCTATATCCAGGCTTTTTCAAGCGATCGCTTGAGCGAAACCCTGACTGATGAGCTTAAAAGAAGCTATTTGAAGCAAGATGAGTATTGGGAGGTAAATAGCGATGAAATTCAGAAACTAGCAAAAGAGTTAAAAACTCCACGGGCGATATATGACTACACTGTTTCTTCACTTTCATATAACTTTTCTAGAGTTGGAATAACACAAAAAAGAAAAGGGGCGCTTGGAGCACTATATGATCCCACTGACTCTGTTTGTGTTGAGTTTACTGATGTGTTTGTGGCACTCTCCAGGGCAGCTGGAATACCGGCGCGTGAAGTGAATGGTTATGCATATGCTTTGAATTCAAAAGTGCAACCATTAAGTTTAGTTTCTGATGTACTTCATGCTTGGGCCGAGTATTGGGATGAAAAAACTGGTAAGTGGGTGGTTGTAGATCCAACTTGGGGTTCAACTGCTCAAGGTGTTGATTATTTTGCCATTAATGATATGAAGCATCTGACTTTTGTTTTTCATGGAACTAGCTCAAAAGAGCCGATTCCACCAGGATCATATAAACTTGGTGCTAATCCACAAAAGGATGTATTTGTTGCACTTGCAACTTCACCTGAAAGACGAGAAATTAACGCAGAAATTGAAATTACGAAGGATAATAAATTTAGGTTGGGGACGATGAAAATTTTGGTAAGGATTAAAAATATTGGGGTGTTTGCCTTACGAGATGAAGATGTTGAGATTTATTTTGATAGGAATAAAACACTTAGTTTTCCTCTTTCTGGCTTAATTCCATTTGAAGAACGATTATTTGAATTTGAGGTTACAACTGGATTGATAGGGAGGCTGACACCTAGTCAAATAGAAGTTAAATTGGGTGAAAGCGTAAAAAATTACAATACCAATAGAAGCATTATGATTTTTAAATCTTTAACCATGATTGCTTGTGTACTACTGACGATAATTTTTCTGGTTTATGTCAGATTTTGGAAAAAAATATGGAAAAAAAATTTAAAGTAATAAAACAAGAAATTAGTAAAGTGGCAACACAGCCTGGTGTTTATATTTTTTATGACAAGAGTGGTGTTTCGCTGTATGTTGGTAAATCAAGAAACTTAAGACTTCGTGTTGCGAGTTATTTTGGGAAACATATTGCTCCAAAAACTAAAGCAATGATGGAACAGGCAACTGATTTTTCTCTGATTATTGTGAAGAGCGAATTTGAGGCACTTTTGCTTGAGGCAAATTTAGTCAAAAAATTAATGCCGAAGTATAATTCGGCGCTAAAGGATGATAAGAGCCCTTTGTATATCGGAATAACAAAGGAAAAATACCCAAGGATTTTGACTCTAAGACAAACCGATCTTTTAACAAACAGTTTAAGGGAAGTGTTTGGTCCATTTATTGATGGGGGGAGTGTTAAATTAATCTTAAGAAGACTAAGAAGAGTATTTTCGTATTGTACACATAAGCTTGGAAAAAGAGCTTGTATTGAAGCGCAGATAAATTTGTGCAAACCGTGTCCTAATGTGATAGATAAACTTACGAATCAAGAATCTCAAAAAAAGGCCAGAGAAGAATATTTGGGAAATATTACAAGTATCAGAAAAATTTTAAGAGGTAAATTTCCAAGTGTCAGAATTGGACTTCAAGCAAAGATGAAAGAATATTCCAGAAAAAAGGAGTTTGAGCTGGCAATGCAAATTCATAATCAAATTAAAATGCTTGATTATGTGGTTGAACAACGGGTTGGTTCAGAGCAATATTTGAAAAATCCGAATTTACTTGAAGATATTCGTGGGGTTGAGGCGAGTGCACTACATAAAGCTTTGTCAAAACATTTAAAAGTATCAGAGCTTGTCAGGATTGAGTGTTTTGACATTGCTCATTTGGCAGGATCTTACCCAACTGCCTCAATGGTAACTTTCGTAAATGGAGAACCAGAAAAAAAATACTATCGCCATTTTCGGCTTAGAGAAACTAAAGGAAATGACGATGTGGCATCAATGAGAGAAGTACTTGGAAGAAGAGCAAAACATTTTAGTACTTGGGGAAAACCTGATCTGTTAATTGTAGACGGTGGAAAGGGACAGTTAAATGCAGCCCTTGATATTTTGGGCGATATTGTCCCAATAATTGGATTGGCAAAGAGAGAAGAGATTGTTTATATGAAAATTAATTCAGAATTTGTTTCTTTAAGGCTCGATCGGGAGGCTTTATGGTTAATTCAAAGACTTCGTGATGAATCACATCGTTTTGCGCGAAGGTATCATCATAAACTGGTGAGCGTGAACTTGTTAAAAAGAAAGAACAATCAATAAAGTTTAGTTGACAAGAGCTTGGCTGGCATTTCATACTAAGGCTAAATGAATAAGATAGTGAAAATATTTGCAATTGAGTTTTTTGGGTTATATGTTGCAAATCAACTTGCTGATGGCTTTTCTTTTAATGGTAATCAATTATATGGATTTATCATTACGGCCGGAGCCTTGACGATTGCAATGAAACTCGTGAAGCCGATCATCAATATTTTGATTTTGCCATTAAGCTTGGCTACGATGGGGCTTTTTAAATTTATTAGCCATACAGTGACTTTGTATATTATTGATTTGGCGCTTGATCAATTTAAGGTAACACACTTTTATTTTGCTGGTTTTTCAAATGACTATTTTGATCTTCCAGTTGTATCTTTTAATCAAGGAATAATGGCGTATATTGCTTTTTCAATTATTATTTCGGCTGTGGTTAGTATTGTAAGTTGGATAATGAAGTGAACTTTTTGTATAATATAGAGATCTAAAATATGAATGAGACCGTAATTCTTGGTATTCAGATAACACTTTCATTGATTCTTATACTCTTAATTCTTGTTCAAGTTAAAGGGACGGGGTTTGGTAGAGTATGGGGAATTTCTAATTCTTTTTCAAGACGTGGCCTGGAAGGGGCGGTTTTTAAATTAACCTTCGTGATTAGTGCGCTTTTTATACTTATTTCGATGGTTTCGTTATTATAAAACCAATGTTAGCAACACTTCGTTTCTGGTTTAGATTGACGATAGCTTTTATTGTTAGGTTTCGTGGAATTTTATTCATGGGAGTTGTTTTTGGTTTTTTTATCTTTATTGGACTTACTTTTCTTTTTCCACTACTTACTCAAAGCAAAACTGAATATATTGGAATGACTGGGAGATATACAACAGAAGATTTACCTGAAGAGGTGATCAGGTTGATCGGGAACGGACTAACAAAGATAGATAAAGATGGCAAGGTTGTTTTAGACTTGGCAAAAGAAATAGAAGAAAAAGAAAAAGGTAAAATATGGATTTTTAGACTTCGGGATGACATTTACTGGCACGATGGCACTAAAGTTGACTCAAAAACGATTAATTATTCTTTTCCGGATGTAACCGTGACAAAACTAGATGAGAAAACGATTATGTTTGAGCTTAAAAATCCATTCTCTGCTTTTGGGTCAGTAGTATCACGACCGATTTTCAGCCGAGGTCTTTTGGGTACTGGTGAGTGGAGAGTAAAAAAATTAACAACAAACGGTGCTTATGTTGAGCGTATTACGCTTCAAAATAATCAGAAACAGAAAAAAGAATTTAGATTTTTTCCAAATGAAGAGAGAACAAAATTTGCGTTTAAGTACGGACAAATTGATTATATACTGGACCTTATTAATCCATCTCCTTTGGAAAAATGGAATACTGCAGTGTTAACTGCTGACATAAGAAAAGATAGGTTTGTAGGAATATTTTTGAACAATTCTGATCCCACAATTGGAGATAATAAGTCTCTAAGACAAGCCCTAAGTTATGCGATTGATAAAGATGGGCTTATGGAAGAGCGTGTAATTAGTCCAATTCATCCTGATTCTTGGGTATATAACCCACAAGTAAAGCGTTATGATTATGATCCAGAACATGCAAGAGAATTATTAAGGGATGTGCCAAAGGGAATATTGGATGGGTTGAATATTCAACTGGTGACGATTCCTGTGCTTTTGGAAACTGCTGAAAAAGTGGCAAAATATTGGGAAGAAATTGGGGTGAAATCAATTGTAAAGGTATCGTCTAATTTGCCCGATGAGTATCAGGCCCTATTGGTTATTTATGATATTCCGAAAGATCCTGATCAGTATTCAATTTGGCATTCAACTCAAAGTGAAACAAACATTAGTAAGTATTCAAATCCAAGAATAGATAAGTTGCTTGAAGATGGAAGGCTTGAAACTGACGAACAACAAAGGAAAAAAATATATTTGGATTTTCAGAGATTCTTACTTGAAGACGCTCCAGTTATCATGCTTTACCACCCTGTATCATATCAGGTTGAAAGAAAATGATTCTTTTATACCAAATATGAATCGATATTTTGGTTTGAATTTGGTATATAATGGATTTTGGTAATGAAAATATTGTTAGGACTACTAGGAAGTTTTGTCTTTATAGTCGGGATTGTGTTGACGGCAAATTTACTTATTAGGCAGTCTGAACAAAGACAGGTTTTGGGAGAAATTGATCAACAAGAGTCTCAGATTATACAGGAGGTTCCCCAAATTATAGAAGAAAATGAGAGCAATACAAAAATGAATAATTTACAACAACCAGAGATGATAATTCAAAAGGGTGCTAATTATCAAGCGATTTTAAAAACAACCGAGGGTGAAATTGTTATAAAACTATGGAGTGATAAAACTCCAATTACGGTTAATAATTTTGTGGATCTATCTAAAAATGGTTTTTATAACGGTACTATTTTTCATCGAGTGATAAAGGGATTTATGATTCAAGGGGGCGATCCAAAAGGAGATGGAACAGGTGGGCCGGGATACAGATTTGATGATGAACCATTTGAAGGAGAGTATAAACGTGGAATTGTGGCGATGGCGAATAGCGGCCCAAATACGAACGGGAGTCAGTTTTTTATAATGCATCAAGATAATGCATTACCAAAAAATTATGTAATATTTGGCGAAGTAGTTTCTGGAATAGAAGTGGTTGATAAAATTGCTTCAGCTGAAGTTGGGATAAGTTCAAGCGGTGAGGTATCAAAACCCATCAGTCCAGTTGTAATAAATAGTGTTGTAATTGAAGAGAAAAAAAGTAATTAGAAAAAGATTATTGTTTGCTATTTTTTTGCAGTTTCTCCATTAAAATTGAATAGAATCGAAGGTTATGAATTGTTGCCAAACGCATGGCGGTTGTGTCCTTAATTCTAAAAAGATGTGCAAGGTAAGCCTTGGAGAAGTTTTTACATAAATGACAATCGCAAGCAAGACTAATAGGGGAGTTGTCTTGGTAATGTTTTTCTTTATCAGGTACATAGTAAGAATAAAAGCTTGGGCCGAAGACATTGATGTCAGAAATATTATTGGCATTATAAACATATAGTCTTTTGTGGCGTGCGTCTCTGGTTGGTAATACGCAATCAAAAATGTTATAACCCATTTTGGCACAACCTACAATTTCATCTGGTTTTCCAACACCTAGTCCATAAAGAAAGTAGTTTTTTGGGGTATTATCAGCAATTGCCTTTGCTACGTCATAATTAAATTTTCCTTGAGAATCGATTGGCCAACCGCCGAACCCTAAACCGTCAAAGCCAATTTTAGAGAGGCGTTTTGCACATTCAATACGAAGATCAAGATAATCTCCACCTTGCACAACTGCAAGTAGATATGGCCTATGAGTGTGAGCTCGGGATTTAATGAGTTTCATAAATTCAGCTTTTGAGCGTTTTGCCCATTGAATGGTTCTTTCAATGGTTTTTTGAGCTTCTTCATATGTTGCATGGGGAGGGGTAAAATCATCCAAAACAACATACATATCTGGTCTGATTGAATGTTGAAAAATAATTGATTTTTCAGGAGTAAGTAGAATTTTTTTGGATTTGTTACTTATAAACATTACTCCCTCGTCTGTAACTTTTCCTTGACCGCCTTTTGACTTGACAAGTGATAATACTTGAAAACCACCCGAATCGCTGATAACACCACCATCCCAGTTCATGAAATTTCTAACCCCTTTAAATTTTTTCAAGATTCTGCTTCCTAGTTCAAGTTTTAAGTGTAGTGTATTAACAAGAATGCCGGGTGTTTGGGTATTTTTAATATCAATAGAATCAAGGGTTTTTAAAACCGCTCTAGTGGCATCAGGAAAAAAAATGGGGAGAGAAATTTTTTTGTTATTTTGTGTTTGAAAAAAACTTGGGGTTTTCATACCTCAATTATACACAAAAACCCCAATATAACCGAATTTATGCTTGATTAGCTCGACTTTGCTTTGGTGTTACTTTGGCGAGCATTTGCTTTTCTTTTCTCGCCCTGCGAAAACTGGAAATTTTAGCTAAGATAATTGTTACTCCGCCTCCTAGCGCGCCAAGTGCAATTTTTAAAAGAGGCCAATCATTGATTTTTGCTACTTTGAGCGTGGCATAAATCATAAAGGCGCTTGTTGCCAAGACTAGCAAAATCAGTGGAATATACGAAACAACCGCGTTGATTTGATTAGTTTTACCTCGTGGGCGATCAATTCGTCCAGCAAGGACAGAAACCAAAGCAACAAAAATAATCAAGTAAACTGCGAAAATCAAAAAACCCATTGCCAGGTCTAAATGAAAAAGGCCTGATACTGTTTTTGCTGAACAATATATCGCAAACAAGAATACTGCCATCCAAACTGTGAATAAGGCTGTTTTCCAGGATGCTTGTTTTTCTGTATCCATTCTCTTTACTCCTTAGATTTTTAAATGGAATCGAGTAAACTAAACGTAGTTTACATTATGGGGTGGAAAATAACAAGTGGTAGAGAAGTAAAAAATGGCGTGATATAGATTTGTTGTTCTATTCACGCCTTTTTCATTCATTTACTTTTTTCGGGTAATGGTTGCACAGGTTTGGTGAGTTGGACAGGTTTTACAACAAAATATGTCCAACATTGTTGGCAACGAAAACCAGGCCATTCAACATAGACCCGGCCAGATCCACATAAAGTGCAACGAGCATTTGGTACCACGTGACTTTGATTGTCACACATTTTTAACTCTCCTAGTGGTAATGTACCTATATTATACTTTATTTGTACAATATTTTGTATATTTTTTAGGCTTTGTAGCCTTCAGCTTGAAGTTTAAAGGCTTTATAATATGCGCCTTTTATATCCATCAGCTCTTTGTGACTTCCATGCTCAATGATTTGACCATGATCAAAAACAATAATTCGGTCTGCATTTCTAACAGTAGAAAAGCGGTGAGAGATGATAATAACTGTTTTGTTCTTAAAAAAACGATAAATCTTGTTAAATATTTTGCTTTCACTTACTGCGTCAATTGCAGAAGTTGGTTCATCAAAAATAATAATTGGTGTGTTGCGATAAAAAAATCTGGCAATGGCAATTTTTTGCCATTGACCGGTACTTGGTCTTATTCCGCCTTTATATTTTTCACTTAAAGTCTGATCGTATTTATATTGATATTCAGAGATAAAGTTGTCGGCATCGGCCTTTTTGCTGGATTTGGTAATTTTGGCTTGGTTTTTAGTTTTATTTACATTACCAATGTAAATATTTTCGGAGGCAGTAAGGTGGGGATAGCGGTTATATTCTTGAAATAAAACACTTAAGTTTTTGTATAAAGAGGTGATTTTAAGTTGGTTAATGTTGTGGCCGTGAATTAGCAGTTCCCCCTCTGTAATTTGGTAAAAACGCGTAATAAGTTTAACAAGGGTTGTTTTGCCTGCGCCGTTATGCCCTACGATGGCAATTTTTTCACCTGGTTTTATTGTAAGATTAAGGTTGTTAATTACTTTTGTGGTTGCACCAGGGTATGCGAAAGAAACGTTAGAAAAGCGGATTTGGGGACCTTTTTCAAGAATGGGAAGCTTTATTTTTCCGTCGGCAAATGAAGGCTTTAAATTAAATACATTTCGGATCTCATTGATGCGATGGGATGATTCATACATATTATTGATATCCATTGAAATACGAAAAATACCGGTTGAAAATTGTTCAATGGCATTTATGTAAAAGGTGACTGTACCAATACTGGTTTTACCAAGGATATAGCGCCAAAAAGCAAAAGCAAACCCGGCTAGTCGACTTGCGGTTCTAACAAGGCCAAAAACTAGATTGATAAAATACCAACGAATACGTATTTTGGTATTAAGAGTAATGACATAGCTTATATGGCGATTAAATTTGTCTACTAATAATTTATAGCCTTTGGTGATAAGTAGTTCGTGAAGGCTTTTTGGATCAATAAGAAAGTGAATTGATTCCCAAGCTTGACGACCGGATTCAGTAGTTTCTCTTTCCAAATTCCAGAGCTTTCGGAGAAAGTGTTGGTCGCTTAGTACAACCGGGATTGAGGCGATAATGGTAAGCGGGATAAACCAGGGGGCAAAGAAGTAAATGATTATGCCAGAACCTATGGTACTTGTGAGAGAACTAATAAGACCGGTGATCAGATTTAGTCTTTGTTGAAGATAATGGAGATTATTCCTGGCTCTTTCAATACTATTGTTGATGTCTGGGCTTTCTAGAGTCTGGATTCCTGAAGATCGCAAAACCTGATATAGAAGAACGCGCATTTTGGGATTCATAACAAGACGGAGTTGGTTGTCAGCGAAATTATTTAGATTGCCGATGAGACTAAATCCAAGACTAAATATAAAAAAACTTAGAATTGTTGGTGTTAATGACATTAATGAAGGATTTGGAGAGCGAGAAAGAGAAATTATTTGATCAATACCCTTTGCCAGAATATATGAATATGCAAGAGATCTTAAACTATCAATAATAGTCGAAAAAAGAATAAGCGTACTTAATTTGGGACTAATTTTCCAGAAAATTTTAAGACTCCAGGTTAAAGAGAGAATAAAATCTTTGAAAGTTAATTTATCAGTTTGATTTTTATCCATAGGGAGAGCCTTACTTTAATAGTTTAATCATAACTTAACAGTTTAAAGAGTAATAGGTTAAATTCGTCTCATGGTTTTTTGAGTAAAGTCAAGTCTTGAAAGAGGGGATAGACTTCTGTTATCTTTAATTCTCAAATATGAATGATGATTTGTTAGCAGATTCACAAACTCCACAAATTGATGAGCTGGTTGTAGCTCTGCCTGTGACATCTGATAATACTGATGTCAGCTCTCTTCCTTTGGTAGAGAGTGCAATTCGTGAAAGAAATAAAAAACTGGCAGAGGTTAAAGAAAAACAAAAAAAGTTAAACGAGATGCTGAAAAGCTATCTTGAGAATAGCCCTGAATATGTTGAGGCTAGTAAGCTTGCAAAAACTGCGTCTGGAAAAAAGAGTTCGATAAAACAATCTTTGCTTTCTCAGCCTGGGGCGGATGATTTGCCAAATAAAATTCAGGCTGTGCGTGATGAGAAAAAAGAACTTGAAGAGTCCTTGTCATATTATTTATCTCAGTTTCAAAATCTTTCTGGTACAAACGAATTTGAGGATGAAAATGGAGACCTCAAACAAATTGTTTATGTTGCAAAGCTAGTTAAGCGAAGCGTCTTTGAAAAATAAATTTATAAATAAAGGAGTACTTAAGGCTTTCAAATACTCCCTTGTTAAGATGTTTTTTAATTTACTGCTTTTGATATTTCTTCAATTTTACTAAACCTTTGCCAGAATGGACCAAAGTCTACTGCTTCGTGGTTTTGATGTTGCAATTGAATTAATAAACTATCAGGCGAAACAATTTGGGAAAGACCGTTAAGATCTTGGTATGGGTCACCCGGCGCAGCTAAGATTGTCAGAATTACTCCTGTTTCAAAACAAGCAAGACTATATGTTTTTAGTTTTGACCGACGGATAACCAGGACAATTGTTTTTGGCTTTTTAGTTGGTTGTGATTTCAAAGACCAATCTCCATAAGAAAGAAAAACAAATAGACGGTAAGAGACTGATTATAGCAAGTTTAAAACAAAAATGTTGTATTTTGTTTTAAACCTTGATAAATAGCTTCGTTTATTTTGTTTTGAATCAGCTATATAGGGTAGAAGATTATAAATTTCAATTTTTAAAACAAGTTGGTTGTGTTTAGATTTGTGATAATATCAAAGTTAATATGGCAGACGAGGATGACAATATGATTGAAGCAGAAGCGGACATTGATGGTGATATTGAATCTGAAGAAAGGCGAATTCAACAAAATTTAGATGAAATTACTCGTTATTTTTAGGAAAGGATAATCAGTGAAGGAAATCGTCCAGTGCCAGCTAGAATAATGCTAGGGGATTGGTATCCGATACACCACGACGAAACAAGAGGTGTGCTTGGTTTTTTAAGTAATTCTCTGTCTGGTGTTGCGGAGAGATTTCAGGATGAACAAGGAAGAAAGCCCTCATTTTTAGATTTAGGTTCGGGTGATGGTTTGGTTTCGGTTGTTGCTCAAAATACCGGAAAATATGTGCATTCAAGTGGCATTGAAGTTAAAGCAACATTAAACAAGGCTGCACAAGATTATGTACACGACTTTAAAGCCATGGATATTTTGAAAGAAGGTTCTGTTTCATTGTATTCAGGATCATATTATTCCGATCAATATTGGCCAGGAATAAAAAACCAATGGATAAAAAGTAATGAACCACGAATCTTTAGTGATAAATTTTTAACACGATGGTCTGTTGGCATGAGTCTTGGAATTAATGATATACCTCCTCAGGAAGTGACACCAGAAATTATATTGCACGAGTTGAATAAATCCAATCACGACGCTTTGAATGATAATCATCTTCTGGACAGCTCGGGAAAGTTGAATGCTGATGTTATTTATTGGTATCCTTCTGATCCGTTTGCTGAAATAGGTATGGTTGAGCAGTGGAATAAGATAATAAAGCCTGGTAGTTATTTGGTGCTTGGACCAAGTAAACAAGCACTTAATATGATTGAACAAGGTGTACTCGATGAAGATTTTGAGCGTATTGGTGATAGATTGGAGGACAAGAGCTTGGGACTTGTGCCTGATTTCTTGATTGTGTACAGGAAAAAGTAAGGGACTTATAAATGTCATAAGTCCCTACTGATATATTTATTTCTTTACAAGAATAAAACTTTCAGGTTTATTTAGGGGAAAGATGTGGTGTCCCCAAAGTTTCCTGACACCAGCAAGTAAAATTATGTGACCAGGATACTTAATCAATAAATCAAGTAGAGGGCGATTGGCAATAATTTGCCCGTTATTGGCTACCCCCCAAGTATCACGACCATATAGATGGTATCCCTGAATACTTATTTCACTGGAATAACCAAATGGGCCATATAAATCTTGTTTATATTGACTAAGATTTGCTCCTGTGGCAAAACAAAAGCTACAACGCCATGTAATTTCCGGCTTGTTTTGTGATCACAAAAAAGAAATATTGCTTTGCCTTCCTCACCTTTTGGTTTTGTGTGAGTAGTTTGTCTTAGTAAATACTTTCCGAGTGCGTAGAAATAAAGGACTAGAAGCAAGGCTGCTTTTTTCATTTTTTCACTCCGCTTATATTCTTATTAGAGCTAAGATGTTGTTTTAGTGTGCAGTAACAAATTTAGTGAGTGTATTATGCAGCAGTTGAGTTGGATAATCAATATTTTTTTCTAGTCTTTAACAAAAAAAGGTAAGTAGGTCTAGTAAAAAAAATACTACTAGACCTATTTTGTTTAGTGAATATGTAGGTGAGCTAATGCAACAAAAGCTTTCACGTCTTATTTTTTGAATCTAAGTTAGTTTGTTTGGTTTCCTGTAGTATTTTGGTGCAGGAAGAGATTCATCAGAGAGAAGTTCGTATAATTTGACGACATTAAGCTTTCGCCAGGAAAAATGACGGGTGTAATTTGTTGCACCCCAGCCACTTTCTGATCTGTGTTCTTCTTTGCCCAGCAAATTTAATTCATTTGCGTGGTAAGCTTGAACTGGTGTGAGCTGAAAACCTTCACCTTCAAAATGATGTGTTGAAACCTTAATAGAGCCTGGTATTTTATTACCATATGCCTTTGCCAACTCAAGATATAGCTCGCGCAAAAGGTTAATAAGACCAACAGCAGCCCCTAATGCAGCGGCTGAGGTTATGACCGCCAAGCACACATCAGGATCTTTTGGTTTGGTACTATTCGGAATCCACATGAATAGTTTTCTCCTTTTAATATTGTTTGAACGAACAATTGTATTTTATAGCAAATTAAAAAAATGTCGAATTAAGATAAATTAAGAGTATTTTGATTGAAATTTGCTTAAGGCTTCATGTAGCGGTGGTACACCATATTTGGCTCGCTCTTCATCTGTGATTTGGTTATCAACTGGTAGTAATTCCCATTTTTTATTAATTTTTTTGAATTGTGTTCCGTACATCTGGAGTTTACCTTGGGAAACCAATAACCTATCAAGCGTTGCGGCATATAACCATTTTGTCACTGTACTTCCCATCTCGATTGCTTTTTTTGCATATTGGTGGGCATTTTCATAGTCTTTTATGGTTTCACCGTGTTGAAAGAGATAGGCGAGATAGTGGCAATTCCAAATCTCATCAGCGTCAATTTGAGGTAGAAGTTCTTTGAGTTTTGAAAGTCTATGTTGGTCGTGCTTGAGAAGTACATTTAGAGATTTTTTTGTTTCATCTAATTCATCTCGTTCTTTTTTATCAGCATAATATAGATTTTCTAGTTCAATATTTATGGCCATAGGTATATGATAACAAAAAAAATAAATTGAGCTATGGCATAACTTTATGATTTTTGTTTGGTTTGAAGCGTGACGTTATTATCTGTATAATGTGTGGAAACATGATAACTTTAATATTGATAGTTATCGGCCTTGTGTTTGGTTACTTCTCAACACAAAATACTTCTAGTGTGGTTATTCATTTTTTGAAGTATTCAACAACACCTATTCCTTTATACTTTGTTGTTCTTGTTTCCATTGGAATAGGGGTTTTAATTACAATGACTTTCAATTTCGTAAAATGGTTTTCGACAAATAGAAAGCTTGGTAAAAAAGAAAAAGAGATTCAAAAAATGAGAGGTGAGGTGCATGAGTTAACTAAAACAGTTCATAAGCTTGAGCTTGAAAATACAAAGCTTGAAACAGAACTTGGTAAAGACGAAGTTGACGAAGATTCAATCTAAAATATTATGACTCTTCTTGCTGCTCTTTGGAAAAAACTTGGACTATCAAAAAATATTCAGTTAAAAATAATGGGGTTTGTGCAGGATAAATTTTTAGTTGGAGTAACTGGAATAATTTTTAATGATAAAAATGAGGTTCTTCTTTGTAAACATACTTATCGGGGTAACTCTTGGAGCTTACCTGGAGGGTATCTGAAAGGTAAAGAACATCCAAGAGAAGGTTTAGAAAGAGAGATTGAAGAGGAAACCGGTTTTATCGTTAGTGTGGACGAACGAGTAAAAATACGTACAGACAGAGAAACGGCAAGACTGGATATTACTTACGCGGGTGTGTTTATCGGAGGAGAATTTAAACCTTCAAAAGAAGTAAGCCGGGCCAGATTTTTTGCTTTTGAGAAGTTACCAATCCTACGAAAAGATCAATTAATTTTTATTGAAATGGTTTTGAGGAAAAGAAAGAATAAATTAGAAGTAAAACATAACTTTTTTGTTTAAAGAGAGAATTATCCTAAAGTTTAGGGATAAAAATTTGCTTTAATAATGGGGTGGTTGACGAGAATCGAACTCGCGACCTTCCCCTCCACAGGGGGACGCTCTAACCAACTGAGCTACAACCACCATTATGATATAACGAATTATACCTTAAAAGTGTTTTTTTGAAAAATTTTGATTTATTCGTTGTCTTCCTCTTGTTCTTCACTATCTGAGGGGGTATAGGAGGTGGATCCGGGAGTATCTTCGTTTACTGCGTCTGAGATGGAATATGGCTCACCTTCAATCGGTTCATCACCTGTGACTTCTTTTAGTTCTTCTTCAACGTCGTCATCTGATGAAGGTCGGGGGTTTGAACCACCCCAGGTTTCATCGCCGTAAACTTCGTCTTCTTGTTTTTGCAGCTCTTTTTTTATTTCTTCTGGTTTTTGTCTGGCCATGATGGGCTTATTCTATACAATCTGTAAATAACTATGCAACCACTAATTATTTTTGTTATATAGCCTTTACTTCACGCCAAGAAAAGTTGGTTGTTTTGTCCCATTGCACCTCTTGATATTTGGGTTTGTAATCATCTTTACCTATATAGACCTGCACAGCATGTTTTGTCTTTCTGTTAAGCAGGCCCGGGTAGGTTGGCGACACATCATCAAACGTCTCAGTTTTAGGTTCAGAATAATTTAAATCAGACTGAATTCCCAATTCAGAACGTAACCCAAATCGAGCTGCATCGAGCGGGGTTTGGCTAGAAGTAAGTTTTTCGCTAACTCCGATTTGATTGCGTATTTTTGGCGTAGGACGATCATGAAAAATCTGTTCATCTTCAACCAACTGAAGTTCAGTCCTATCCTCGGTGATATAACGAACATCAACATGGACAAAAGCGACATGGCGAATGAGTTTGCCTGTATCTGGATCTGATTCAAGTCTTGATTCGCCTTTGAGAATTTCTATGGCAAGGTGTCGAACTGTTTTTGCGGAATCTTTTCCCCAGTTTTCAGTAGAAATTCCATACTCAGCTAAAGTTTTGGTGGTTTTAGCAATTTCTTCCTCAATTTGTGTCTCTGCTGGTTCGTATTCTAATCCTGACATGCTAAAAATATTTATTCAGTAGTAACACCATCAAATTCTGCTTCATTATTTTGTGCTTCGTTTTTTGTGTTTCTGATAATAGCATCTTTATGGTGTGCGGGTGAATAGATAGTATAAAGCTTGAGTGTTTCAGTTTCTGAAGTGTTAATGATATTGTGCTTTGCACCAGCAGGAACAACAATTGCTGATCCATCTGCGAGATCGTATTCGGACTCGTCAATGACACATTTACCCTGTCCTTGTTCAATACGAAAGAATTGATCGTTATCGGTATGAGTCTCCAGGCCAATTTCTTCACCTGGAAGTAGAGACATTAAAACTAGCTGGCTGTGTTTTCCAGTGTATAAAACACGGCGGAAATCACTATTTTCTCGAGTTAATTTTTCAATATTGTCTGAAAAGCCTTTCATAACAGATTCAGTATACAGTATGTTTGAATATACTGTGGGAGCTGGTGACCGTAATTGGCTCGAACCACTTTAGCCTGGATGAATATATCAAACAATATCTACTTCAACCAGATTTACCGTTTATTTCTTTTATCAAAATCGGTCTACGGTACTACATTACTCCTGAGTTAATTGTACAACTTAAGGAGTTGAAAGAATATCTAAATATTCCAAGTTATGAGGTTTTTTATAAACACTATGCCCAGTTTAAATCATAGGGAGATAGTCCGCAGAAACGCTGACTTTCTTACGTCAAAACAAACGATTCAGTATTAAATGGTAGTAGATGGTACCCCTACTGGGGGTATTATCTCTATACAAATAATACAACTAGTGAGACATTTTGTTATACTAGGGGTATCAAAATTATGAAGAAAAACTGGGTAATTATTGGAATTATATTACTTGTTTCACTACTGGCTGGTGTTTCTTTTCTTCTCAATAGGCCATTACCTCCAATGCAAGATGAGTTAACTTCACGAAAGACAGTCGAGGATTATTTCATGGAACATATGAGAGTAAGTGCTGAAGAAGCTAAAACAATGGCTTCTGATGGAGTTATGCTTAGATTAAGTCCAAGCAGCACACTCCAAGGAGTCGTTGGCAATCTTTATTACTATGGCTTTATTGATGATGAGGCAAAATTTAGAAAGCTACTGGAAACAGTAACTGATTCCACTCCCGGAAAGGAAGAGTCAATCAAAGCTGACAAAAATACAATCGACGTAAATTCTAACTACTACCTCAATTATTCAATGAACGATGAGGAAATTGCAGATACTTTGTTAAATAAGGCTAAATTTGAACCCAACTTTACTCAATATAACTATCTTTTTATGCCGGGTGGGCGCGAAAAATGACTGATTCAGATTTAATCAAAACACAAGATAATGGCCTGCAGGAAACCGTACCGAAAGAAATTGCTAATGTTTCTTCTTCAACAAAGGAGCAAGTTTTCGAAAAATTTTTTCTTGCAGCGCTTGGCAGTATACCTTGGGTAGGTGGTTTTTTAAGTGCCGCTGCCAGCTTGAAAACTGACGAGTCTGAAAGAGAATATAACCATCTTCAAACTCAATGGATTAAGGAGCATCAAAAGAAAATAGTAAAACTTTCTGAGAGCGTTCAAGATATTTCACGGCGTCTTAGTAATTTAGGTGATGAAATCGACGAGAGAATTCAAAGTGAGGAATACTTAAATTTAGTAAGACAAGCTTTTAGAGCTTGGGATAGAGCAAATACAGATGAAAAAAGAAAATACTTTGCTAATGTAATCTCGAATGCTGCGGGGACTAAATTATGCTCTGATGATGTGATCCGGTTGTTTATTGAATGGCTGGATCTTTACGACGAAGTACATTTTGCTGTTATAAGAGCCATATACAAAAATCCTGGTATCACACGCAATGGTATTTGGAAGGAAATTAGAGGCGAATTTCCACGAGATGATTCCGCGGAAGCAGATTTATTTAAACTGATAATAAGCGACCTGAACATCGGCAGAGTTATACGACAGGAGAGGGAAACAAATGCCTCTGGTCAGTTCCTAAAGAATAAAAATCCCTATGCTGGAAAAAGAAGCTCTGGTCCTACAATAGAATCAGCGTTTGAAGATACTAAACCATATGTACTTACTGAACTCGGTAAGCAGTTTGTTCACTACACAATGAACGAGGTTGTAACCCGTTTAGAGAAAAATACTAGCCAAAGTTAACTCCATTACACTAAGCAGGAATATCAAAAACAAGCACTGTAAGTGTGGCTTCTCTTTCTCTGTCATTATTATGTCGCATTACAAATCGGAATCCCGTTTCAGAGGCGTATTCTTCTCGCCTGGCATAGTTAGGATGCGCCTCAACAATTTTAGAGATTTGAGACAAAACAGCACTGGTGTCCTTGTTCCTGTTAAATAGCAAGATTGCTGTTTTTGTGTCTCTCCATGATGTGTAACCCAACAGTTGGTCAATAGCGCTCTTGAAATATTCTTCACCCTTCCAAAACTTACACTCAGCTATGAAGATATTTTTATTATTAACTCTGATCAAAATATCTGTTTTTCCATTGGAATTAAAGGTTTCTCCTGTCGCTTGACCCTCGTATTGTCCATTGAGTTGAACAAGAAAATGGGTTCTTAAGTCTTCCTCGCCCATATCCACAAAAGCCCTTGGACTACGCTCCATTACAGTAACCATACTAGTGACTATTTCTAGGATATGTTCATATTCCGTTATATCCAAAATTGGTTCTGGTTCAGCAGCGGGCATTGTTGGTTCAGGCATGCGGGGAGTAATTTTTCTTTTGATATCTGGTACAACAAAAGTCTGAAGGGCATCGTCTCTTTTTCGCATTGGAAAACCAAGTGATGCCACCATACCTTGATCATTTTTCACCTTTTCTTGTCTAGAGTTAATTCTTGCTCTGATTTTGTCCTCAACCTGGTTATTAAACTCAACACAGCTTGACTCTATGTTCTTCAAGTAGCTCTTTATCTGGTCAAATGTTCTCTGAAATTCCCCCTTGATGGAATCACCGTTGTGATCCGTGGTATGGTAAGTAAGAATTACGTCCGTTTCTGTAACCGTTCCTTTTGGGGGATTAAGGGAATAGGTGGAAGGTTGACACTTAAATAAGTCTTTGTCTCCTTCATAAGGTATATAGAAATCTATCTTTGTGCCTGTAATATAGAATGGCTCATCCCTATCAAAAATAAAACGATTAGGGTCACGACTCACATCAATTTTTGCCTCATTCTGATCTACTGAAATTTTATCTTCAAAAAGTTTTGGAGCTTGTAGCAGATATTTGTCTTTAAAATAGGTTACTAGCTCGTCGAACTTTGTATTTAAAAGCCGATTACCTTCGATGCCATCAATCTCATCGTTCATCGCTTTTTCGTGGCTTTCGATCACCCTACGCAAGTCGTACTCGATAAAAAGATAATCATCTCTACTCATAATTACTTGGATTTTAGCAAACGAATAACTTGATTACTATAAGCATAAGAGTTCGATTCCGGTCACCAGTATCTCTGACCTCCAGCTAAGTCATTAAAACAAAAAGCTTGGCCCGAGCCAAGCTAATTTGCGATTTTAGGGGAAAGTTTAATTATTTATCTTCAGGATCTTTTTACCAAGAGTCGTATTAAATTTAAATTCAACAAAAGTTATGTAAACAAGTAGTGTGATGATGTAAATCAACATAGAATTAAACTGATTTTCTGAACTAGAAGCATAGGGATTTATAAAGGTTGATATCAGGCTGGAAACCAGATAAATCAAGAAGTTATCAATCAAAAATGCAATTGCCTTGAGTAGTGCTTTCGTATTTTTCATGATTTTATTGTATCACCTTCTGTCGATTACTGTACATTTTATGGTGATTTCTGTCACTTATGGAGCGGGAAACGGGGGTCGAACCCGCGACCTTCTCGTTGGCAACGAGACGCTCTACCACTGAGCTACTCCCGCAAAATTATCATTATTATATCAAATATATCAAAACAGTGCTTTCTTGAAATTAGTTTAGAAGAACAATTGAGAGATTTAATATTGAGGCAAAGGAAACCCAGAGTAGATAAGGCAGTAATAGATAGCTCGCGGTTTTGTTTATTGGGTAGAATTTATAAACAAAAAACACAATGAAGGCAAAAAGGGCAATTATGTCAATCAAGGCAAGAGTTGGATTTTTTAAACCGAAGAAAAGTATGCTCCAGAGTGAATTTATGGCCAGATGAAGATAAAAAAGTTTGACCAGAAAAAAATTCTTTTTTGATTTTGACCAGATAAGGTAGAGAGAAATACCCATTAATAGATAAAGGATTGTCCAAACAGGACCAAAGAGCCAATTGGGTGGACTAAAGGATAGTTTGTTTAGAGTAGCATACCAAGTTGAAATAGAAGGCGTGGTAAAAACTTGGCCGATAAAGGCAAAGAGAAAAGGGGAAAGAAGTGAAATGGCAAAAACTTTTAGATTTTTGATTGGCATTAAATTAAGAATATCATATTTGAAAAATTGGTCGGGGTGGCCGGGCTCGAACCGGCGACCTTGCGGTCCCAAACCGCACACTCTACCAACTGAGCTACACCCCGATAGAATGATATGTATATTAAAGGAAATAATTTAATATACATATCTTTAAATAAAACCTTTACGTTATTGTATGGGTAGGCAGGGTAAATACTCAATGTTGCCAGTGTTAAACCAGAGTTCCTGATACTCTGTAATTATGCCAATACTGTCAGAAATGACATTATTCCACCAACCAAACTTGTGTTCTTTCCAGAATCTACCAGGAAGTTTGATTTCAAAGAGTTCATTCTTTGTTGATTGAAAAGCAGTTCCCTGAGGTAGAAAAACTGCATACTTGGCTGACGGACCGGGTTTGTTGTAGGCAGTAATGCCTTTTTCTTCCGTCACCACATACCAATTTGAACTCCAATCACAGTTGTATGATGGCGTTGCTGAATCAGTGAACGCAACCATCTCTTCTTCATATTCAAACCTGTTGAATATGAGCATACCTATAAATATGAAAAGAGATGTGATCACCAGTACTACCCAAATAAAAACTATTACCTCGCAGCTTCTTACTGAGAACCGCAAACTACCAATGGTTACTTTGTCGTTGTTCACTTTTTTCTCCTTACAAGTAAAGATTTTTAAATTAATGTGCTTTTTTGTTTTTTTACTTTGTGCCGAGGAGAGGACTCGAACCTCCACGTCGCAAATGCGACACAAGATTTTAAGTCTTGAGCGTCTGCCATTCCGCCACCCCGGCTAATGAATTTTTCCTTAAGAGACATTGATATTTTACTACGCTTAGCCTAACCGGGCAACAAAGTACCCCAAGTGTTTGATGCTTGGGGTGGGATTACTAATTTATTTTGTGTGTGATAGTGATGCTTTGTGAACTCGACTTGCAGAAAGTCGATGGTTTGTGTCAGCAACAAGGCGAAAGACAACAGTATCTCCAATATGAAAATCATCATCCTTTGCTCCTAAAAATGAGATTGCTTCGATCTTTTCACCGTTATGACTTGATCGCTCATCCTGGATACGGATTTTCCAGATAATTTTTCCAATACCGCTTGTACGACTACCACAGATAAAACCATGATAAAGTTCCATGGCTAGACCTTCCTTTTAGATGTGCTTACCGACAGAAGAAATTATTATATACTCCTCTCACTTGAATTAAAACACTATGTTAGAGATTATATATTCAAAATGTTATTTTTAAGTGTACAAATTATAGTATTTTAACAATAGCAAGTTTAAAACAAAAATGTCAGGTTTTAATACTAAGCAGGAAGCTTGCTTATTTTTGTGCCTCTGGAGGGATTTGAACCCCCAACCTCATCGTCCGAAGCGATGCACTCTATCCAGTTGAGCTACAGAGGCTAAAAATTATGTTAATTCTGTATCTTGCGACTTTGTCTAAAGCTACAGATGCTAAATAATATTAGTATTATATCTAAAAAGGCGATATATTGAAAATATTTGACCATTAGGGTATATTATGGGGACTTGTCCATATTTATTAAGGAGAGAGAAATGGCACAAGAGAATAACACCCAAGGTTTCATGAGTGATTTATTAGGCGGTTTATTTGACCTTTTAGGTGATGCGAATCAGGCAATAGTAGTAGGAAATTTTTTACCTCCAGGAGAGGATGCTGGAACAGACAACCAAAACGCTTGGGATATTGCGCGTGCACCGGATTCGACGCAACAAGAGCTTAATTTGGCTCTAAGTTTGTCTTTTCGATCAATCCGTCTGCTGATTATGCATATTGCCAATTATCTCGATACTTTGGCGGCTGTGTATTACAGCCAGGGGGAATTTGACAAAGTGCGCCTAGTTACATCTGAAGCGCTGCGGCTAATTAAGTTTTCCGGCGGTTTCCCTGGACTTGAAAATCAACTGAAAGGACGTTTGGAAACTATTCCGCCTGCATAACTTTTTTTGCTTTTTTATGTAACCGACTGGTTAAATTTTCATCAGTCGGTTTTTTGTGCCTAAAAATGGTAAAATTGATATGATGGCTGATATTAATGAACAAATACTTGAAATAGAAAAAGAGATTAGGGAAACCCCGTACCACAAAGGTACGGAGCATCATATTGGGAAGCTTAGAGCACGGCTTTCTCAGCTTCGTGACAAAGTGTTAAACCAGTCAACTAAAAAGAGTGGTGGGGGTGGGGGATATGCAGTAAAGAAACAGGGTGATGCAACTGTTGTGTTGGTTGGTCCTCCAAGCGCTGGAAAATCTACTTTGATCAATAAACTTACTAACGCTAAAAGCAAAGTTGCTCCATATGCTTTTACTACTGTAAGTGTAATTCCGGGAATGATGAGGATGAAGAGTGCATATATTCAAATTCTAGACGTCCCTGGACTGATTGAAGGGGCCCATGAGGGCAAGGGAAGAGGTAGAGAGGTACTATCAGTGGTTAGAGCGGCAGATCTTCTTGTGATCATGAGTGATCTTACCAGAGTGCGTGAGATTGAAGAGATCAAAAAGACACTTGAGAATAATGGAGTAAGGATTAATAAAGCAAGGCCAAAAGTAAACATTGAAAAGAAACTTAATGGCGGAATTTCAATTCATACAAATATTAGGCAAGATCTTGACAACGAAACCATAAAGGAAATTGCCAGGGATATGGGGATTAAGAATGCTGAGATATCGATAAACGAAAAAATTACCATGGACAGCTTGATTGATGCTTTTAGCAGAAGCAGAGTATATGTACCGGCAATATTTATTTTGAATAAAGCAGATATGGGAGCGGTTTCTGATTCTTTTTCGATTGATCTTTTGATTAGCGCATCAGAAGGAGTTGGTTTACCAAAATTGCAAGATTTGATTTGGCAAAGCTTGAATTTTGTTGAGGTTTTTTTGGTGCGTGGTGATGAAGAGCCAAGTTTTAAAAATCCAATGATTATGAAAACAAACAACACTTTAAAAGATGTTGCCCTAAAAATTGGGTCTGATTTTTTGGAAGATAAAAAACGAGCGAAAATATGGAATAGCGGAGCAAAGTTTCCTGGACAGGAAGTATCCTTAAACACAAGAGTTCAAGAAGGAATGCAAGTGAGGTTTGTATGAGGGTTAAAAGAAGAAAATTCCTTTCAACCCTCAGGTGAGAAAATTAATTAAATGCACCAATATGTTCCAACAAAGGTGTGTTGAAACAACTGCAAGATATGAAATCAAAAGTCTTATTGGAAGTGTTTTTTCTTTCCAAAAGGACTCGACTTCAAAAAACAACACTGAGAGCATTAAGCCCGCACTGGCATAAAAGGGTAAATATAAAATGCCATGTACATAGGCGAACGCTCCTGCTGTTAAGCTAACCACAACCAGCTTGATTGCTAGGATACGGTTTAGCCCTAGTGTGTAGATGACCACCATGGGCAATAGCCGAAACAAAGATTCTTCAGAAAAGGCGACGGCCAATTCCCTGCCAACAAAATTTCCTGGCATCCAACCATAATCCAAGATGCCCTGTCGAAACACTGGAATCTCAAGGAGCCAGAAGATGATTTGCCATAGAACCATCAGATACAGAATGGATTCTAGGCAAAAAACAATGAACGCAATTGTATTGCGTTCCTTTTGCGATAGATTCATTGTAACCTCGTTTTTAAGTACTTTAGATTCAGAACTGTTATATTATACCCTATAATCGGTGATTTTTCAAGTATTTTTCGCTTGCTGGTATAATATGGAGGTAGAAGAATATGCCCTTGTGGCGGAATTGGCAGACGCGCACGGTTCAGAACCGTGTCCCAATAATCTGGGGTAGAGGTTCAAGTCCTCTCAAGGGCACAATACTGTGGACATCCTTTGACATTAATTTTAAGGTGTAAGGAATATGGTAAACTGTTGTTATTAAAAAGAATGCGTTATGGCGGGCGAACATGATTACATCGACACAGACAATAAACGAGATAGACTGAGTATTCTTCTAAATGAGCATTATAAAAATGTGGATTTTGAGTCAAATCCAGGACTTGCTAAACTGGCTTTTATTGATACAAATGAATCTTTAGGTAAAAATCTAAATCCATCGCGCAACTTGGGCGTTGATAATGTTGAGATAGATTATGTGCAAGATTTTTCAACATGGAAGGAAAGACAAGAGGGGATAGAAAAGGGATCGCTTGATGGAGGAATTATTGGGGTGGGAGCAGGCAATATTTTTAACATGCTCGACATATATTCTGCAATTCAGGAAAACCCAGACGCTGTTCCTGAATGTTTAATTGGAATCGATGTTGAGCCACGCGTTGTTCTGGCTGGTGAGATGATTAGAATATTGGCCAAAGAAGTGGCTGAGGGAAAAAGAACAAAAGAAGATGTGATTAAGTTATTGTTTGGTACTGATGATTGGGATGAAGAGAGTCAAAAAATTTTGGGAATTGGGTCAGAGGGTGGGAACACTAAGCCAGATGACGACTTGGAAAATATTCTAAGAAGAGCTTTGAATGATCAGCCGGATGCTGTAAAAGGATTTTTCGAAGAATCTGATGCTTATGAGAATACCTTGCGGGAGTTTAGACTTTTGAGAAAAAGGGGGGATGAAGCTTCGGTTCGATCTATAAAGGCGGTTGTGCAAAATGATAACTTTGAATCTTGGCGTGGATCACTTAGTGTTGCGGCAAGTTTGTATCGAAATTTCGACAAATTGGCTGAACTGGCAAGCCGAGATCGCCTTCATTTTGTATATGGCAGTATAAAAGACCCTAAAATACTAGGTGTTATATCTCAAGCATATCCGTCATTGGTAGATAAAAATAACCTACTTTATGAAACCAATGTATTAAATGTCATAGAGCGTCATTTAAGTGACGTTTTGATCATTCCGGATGAGCGTGAACTTGCGGCTCTTGGTAGACAACTACTTCATTTTCATGAGCTTGAGAAAATATTTAACAGATCTGGGAAAAGCGTGCATGTGTATACAAATAGTGCTTTTATGAGTTTGCCAAATGGACGCAAGGTAAGTGGTTATGAACTAATGGCTAGTGCTGAAACACCAAGAATTGAATTCACAGATTTTCCAGAAACTTTTAGAGAGAAGCCAGGAAGTAGTCGCCTTAATCCTGATTGGTAAATGTATTAACAAACTTCATAAACGTATAACATTTTCTTTAAGAATCAGGGAATATTATTGAGGACGGCAGTATACCCTTTCGGTACATAGGTTCACGCTTTGTCTTTAGGTGCTAAAGTCTATTATTGAAGAGATACTAGATAAGTAACATTTTTTCTTAATTTTTGGTAAAATATGATTTGTTAAGCCGAGGTGCTGAAATTGGTATACAGGCTACGTTGAGGACGTAGTGCCCTTTAGGGCGTGCAGGTTCAAGTCCTGTCCTCGGCACAGTAGGTTGTCACGATGACAACCTGTATTTGATACACTACATATAATATGTTTTCAAAGAAAAATTTAAATGAAATGTCGATTGAAGGAACTTCACATTCTTCTGGTTCTAGAAAAATGCTTGTTAATAAAGACGAAACGACCTCTAAGTATTTTGAGGCTTTTACCTACGGGTATTTACCACCTGGTATAAAGTGGGAAATGCATGATCACGACAATATTGTTGAAATATGCGTAGTAACGAAAGGTTGTGGAGTGATTAAAGATTCTAATGGAGGTGTTGAGCCTTTTATTGCTGGTGATAGGTTCATTTTTACTTCAAATACAAAACACGAAATCGAGAACAATTCTGATGAGGAAGCTGAATTCTATTTTATCAGATTTCGAGACCAGTAGCTTTTTTATCGACTTCTTAAATAATTGTTTTACTTCTAGTACTTTACTAATCATTTTTAATACTTCTAGTTTTTCTTTTTTTAGTTGTTTCAGTTTCTCTGCTTACTTTTGTTATTTCATCTTAAATTCTAGAAAGGCTTTTAATGTATTTGAATGCTTTGAACATTTGAGGTATACTAGTCGCACAATTTTTGGTTTTTGATTAGTAGAGGGAAATACCTTGAAAACAGTATTAACTCCGGTGACAGAACGACAGGTGGTAACCGCAATTCATCAGTTTGAAGGACTTATTTTGGAGACTGATGATGGTCAACAGTACAGTTTTGTTCCTCTTACTTATGTAGTTGTAATTGGTAGGGGAGACAAAATGTGTTCTGGTACGGTGACGCGGATGCACAACGGCAGTTTTACTAATAGTGAATCAGATGCCACTTTGTATTTTCGTAAAAGTGGTACGACTGAAGCTTTGGTTGAAATTGATATTTTAGTTGAGTTAAAACCTGGTAAAGACTAGGTGTGTGAGAAGGTGTCTACACAACAAATTGAAGAATTGGAAGCACGTTTTGATACCGTATATGTAGCATTAGTTGAAAAAATTGAGAAGATTCGTAAAAGTGGTTATCCAGAGTATCCCGTAATCAGTGTGTGTGTTATTTCTGGTGATGGTGGCAAGTCTGGTCTTGTCGTGTCTTCTGATGGGTCTTTTTCAGGAAAGATGGACATGCTGGGGATGAGGGGATATTTACTTTCCGGCGGTCTTCCTGTTTTTGTTGAAGCGTATGCATTGTTTATGGATTTGGGTTATCAAGAAATATTAATCCGTGATGATAATGAACAAGAGCTTCAACAATACTTACAGGATAATAATGTTCGGCTTCTTACGGAGTTTGTAAGTAAACTAGAAGAATATGCAGCCAGTTTTTAAATGAAATGGATACCCCTGAGACATGAAAATGTGTTGATGGGGTATTTTTTTTATATTTACATGTCAGCCGAAATCTAGTGTATTATACAAAGTAACTATCGGCTCTTTAAAACCAGGAAGGGAGGAAAAAATGAAAAGATTCGCAAAAGGCTGTGGTTGCATATTGCTGTGTCTGATCCTTTTAATGTCAGTTGCCATTTCGATTTTTGGACTGCGAGTTGATCTATCTAATTCGTATGATCCAAAATTTAGCTCTTGCGCAAAGCAGATTTTTAATGGCGAGGAGCAAAGCGAGCTGATGCAGCAAATGGCAGTGCGGTTTTGGCCTGTTTTGTTTTATGTCAGGGGTGATTTTCCAGATGATTCTAGATTTGCCGCTCTTTATCAGGTGATATCGTTGGATGAGGATGAGGTGGAAATAACAATTTCATTTCTTTATTCCCGCGATTATGGTTCGACAATCAGCATCACTCTTTTTGAGACCTTAACTTTTTCAATGGTCGATAAGGTTGATGCACACAAAGGAGATGTCGAAACCTTGCGAATTCACCTTTTAAAACTTAGCGGCGAGGAGAATGTCTGGATTATTGATCGCATCCGCGTAAAGCAACATACACGGTGGACGACATATTATCCAGGCAAATTGCAATGCATT
>Ga0208958_1000583_pt1 | contig 43333 bp, 51 predicted proteins | sample RifOxyB1_FD_184032 | JGI IMG/M metagenome (GOLD analysis project Ga0208958, IMG submission 184032) | Soil microbial communities from Rifle, Colorado - Rifle Oxygen_injection B1 (SPAdes) | ecosystem: Environmental > Terrestrial > Deep subsurface > Rock core/Sediment | place: Rifle, Colorado...
GCCAGCATCAAAAAAATCATTAACCATGCCATGAATTTTTTCATTTTATCCTCCTTTGTTATCTGTACCAAAATTCGATTTCTATCTGGGCATCCCCGTTTCGGGACTGAACAATTATCGGATTCTGAGCCGCCGCCGTGCTCACGCATATTGTTGCATTGGCGCACGCGGCCCCCACCACAACATTGGCAGTCCCCCGAATCAAGGAAACGTTGCCATCTGATCCGCTCTCAAACTCTGCACTGTCCTGCACGACACCCGCTGAGGACGCCCTGACAAAGCCATGGCCAGAGTAATTGGCTGTGATTGCGGGGAGCGTTATTGAACCTTCATCCGCCTCTGCCGTTGCCGATCCCCAATACACAAGGCTATTAATATTCACCGACGCAAATTGTACCGCCGACGCAGTCCCTATACTCTGCGGCGCCGAAAGCGTAATTGTGCCAGCGCCGTTTGTAACCGTGATCTGATTAGCCGTGCCGGTCAGGGTCGCCAGCGCTGGATCAGTTGTGCCATCACCTATGGGGATTTGACCATTAGTAGCCACTCCCAAGGCCGTAATTGCACCCGTGCCAGAACCCAGAAGGAGGCCACCATCAGTTAATGTTGTTGCGCCAGTACCGCCTTGATCTACTCCAAGCGTACCACTTGACGTTAAAATCTTTGACCCATCGGTAAATACAGGCTTTGAGGCCGTCAGGCCAGTGACCGTTACCGAAGACGCGCCGATCGCTCCCATGCTACTCAGGTTTATTCCCTGCACTACCGGAGGCCCAGCGTAAACGATCATAACAGCCAGGAGGGGAATGATTGCCAGGACAGATAGAAATTTTTTCATAAGCGCCCCCTACCTACTCAGGATTAGCTTAACGGTGCCAGTCGCACTGACAACACTCTGGTTGCTGATTACCAGCGTAAGCGCCCCGTCAATTAACACCCCTCCAAATATGCTATAGGTCGAATCCAGCCGCGGCGTGATTTTTTCCGTGGCCGTGGCCGACCTGTTTGCCAACATACCGCCGGCTATATCCAGACCCTCGGCATCATTGACCACAACATCATAATCAGCCGTAGGCGCCACCGCGCCAGGGTTGGTCTCGATCGCGTAAACGTACCACCCGGCAATGTCGGCGGTAATGGCTGTGCTGGTGGCTGTGCTCGGAACTGTCCCGTCTGCCGCGTCCCCCGTCCACGTGAACGTCAGCACGCGCATGTTGGCGTTGGGATACTTGTCGAGCTTTTGGGTTACTGTGCCGGCTGCGTTACCAAATACCGGGAATAACAGCAGCCAGGTCAAAAGTAAAAGATATAATCTTTTCATGTCGCCCCCTATACTATTGCGGTAATAACACCCTCTGTTACCGTGACAGTTTTCCCGTCCACTGTTGTAAAGGTTCCTGAAACTCCTATGTTTTTTGCAGCCATTGTACCAATTCCGTGTGGGGCGTCAGCCACTACAGCAGCAAGGTGGGTATCAATATTAGCGTGACTGTTAGTTCCCACATCAGACAGGGCGCCGTGCGCTATTTGTGCGCCGTCGCCCCCTACGTGGTCATGTGTATCGCCGTTGGTGACTCCCTTAGCAATAGGCGCGAACCGCGCATCTCCATCAGCCCTTGTCGGTATGTCTGTCGCTGTCGCTACTCCAATAGGGCGCTTTCCAAAGGTAAAGGAGCCAGTTTGTTCAACGAGGCCGGTTGTTGTGTTAAGACCCGAAAGCGCAGTTAACCGGACGTCTTCCATCTGATATTGAGTATGCGGATCAACTCCGGCGACATGTGTATCCGTGGGGTTCACAGGCGTGCCATGAGTATGATCTTCGCGGGCCTTTTCGGGCTTGATCCCCAATGCGGCGCCTTGGCCAAACGCCTGTTCTGTAGTCGGATTTATCTTTTGATTCCTACTTGTCATGTCATCACGACCCTAGCAGTGTTTTCTTTTTACCGGTATCGTCAAGGCCGGTAAACGACGTTAGGATTGTGGATGCCCGGCCCCGGCGCAACCGCGCCAGCTCTTTTTCCTTCTCCATTGCCGCCTGAACCTCAGGATCGCTTTCCTTTGGCGGCTTTGGCTGAGGCTGTAATACCGGGATTGACGGACTACCGAAGCACATATTAAACCTCCATCCTCAGTTGGGCGCCGCACTGATTAAATCCTAAGGACTCATAAAATGCGATTGCATTGGCATTATCACACCCAGCAGTGACGCCCACAGTGATCACCCGCGCCCTGACCGATTTGGCCCACTCGACATAGGCCGTAACGAGACGGTGCGATACTGTACCCCGGTACCCCGGCATGACATATAGGAGATAGTCGCAGGCCATCAGGTCCCGGCTGAATGCCGGTTGGACTGTGCAGCCAGCCATAACGCCCACGATCTGTCCCATCTGGTCAACCGCGACCATCGCAAACCCGCTCTCGATCGCGTTGAGTGAAACTTCCTTGCACCGACTTGCCGAAAAAACGAGCTGTTGGTAGGAGCTCTCCTGATACATAAAATTACACAACCCTATTACGGCTCCTATGTCCTCTATGGTCATCTGCCTGATCATTAGTCAAACGGGCTCCATTCCTCGGCTTCGGTGACATTTTTTTGGCCCGGCCTGAACTCTGCTTTTTTCGGCGTGCAGATCGAAGCGTAAATGACGGCATCGCCCTTGTCTGGGGACCTGCCAATCCGCTTTTTAATCTCATCCTTCTCCTCAATCTGTATCCCCGCCGGCGTTAATTTCCATAGCGGCGCACACAGATCGGCCTTTAACTCGGGGTCAAGGGGCAGCGATACTTTGTCGCCTGTTACTGGATCGAGGCTCTCACGGAAGCGCCAATGGATCAGGGCGCGCCGATTGCGAAATTTTAGCCTGCCCGTGGCCTTATCGTACTGACCCTGAACACTCTCCGTATCATAGCCAACCACCGCGTCCACCTGGATATTGTTGGTCTCCAGGTGGCCGATTGTCTCGCCGCCTACGCCCAGGGCATCGACATGAACTACGGCTCTATCCCGGATACAAGATACGACATATCCGGCCGCAGTGGCGCCGTCGGGAGTTTGTTTGCCGGGCAATGATTTTAGACAATCATACCAGGCGCCATAGCGGGTCGATACAACCGTTTTATCATTACCTCCACGCGCCACATCCACACCCGCCGCATCCATCTGGCCTTGTTTGCCATGCTCTGACCATCGCTCCATTGCTGCTTCGATCCAGGCGGTAGGAATTAGTTGCCACGCGCTATCTTCAATCCCCGCGCGGAAATCCCCTAGCAGCATCTGAGACCTCAGTGGCTCTGGGAGTGATTGTAATGTAGCCTCGTAGCCCGTGCGCAGTAAAAATGGATTATCCATAACCGACGAGGGGATAAATGTGCGTGACAGTGGCGTTACCATCCGGCCATTAACCTCAAAGGGTCTCCCGTCCGGGCACTCCATATCCTTACCGTCGGTACTGGTTGTGTAAAATCGCAGTTCTCCGGGGCGTGCCGGGTTAGGATGCTTCTCGTCTAACCACGGTCCCCAGTAGGTTGTCACCCAGCGGCCCTCGGGGGTAGTTGGCGGGTTCCCGGCGCAGACAATACGGCAACGTTGGCCCGTAACCGTAGTCCGTAACCAGCCGCAGAGGAAACGGAATTGAGACTCCAAGAAGTGGGCGATCTCATCAAAGCCTATAAAATCGTGAGGACGACCCTGATACTTAATTTCATCACCAGCATTGTTGCAGGATCCAAACTCAATTTTACGATCCGGCAAAGTCAGAATATCAGCCTGCCCGTTCCACCCCCGGCGCGACCGCAGTATCTCATCAAGCAAGCGCATCTGGATGCCAATTAATTGTGTACTTTGCCGGCGGTGGATAATACTGTGCTTGTGCTCATTAAGTCCCAACCCCAGGAGTAGGTCAGATTTCCCCCCCCCAGCCGCACCGCCGTAGTACAAAATATCGGCTCGGCAGCCGTAAGCGAGGGTTTGGGGACCCGGTAGCGGAACCCAAGCCGGCGTCTCATCGCGCAATATCCCATCAACCTCAGCCTGCTCGTCTATCGTGAGGTGCGCTAACAGTCCTGATAGTTTAGTAAGTTGCGCCACGCCTATGGTTTGCATTTTTCGTCCTTAGCCCGTTTTTCGGCCTGCTCTAAAAGAAAAATTAAACGTGCCGATCTTTCAATGTCTCCAAGGGTGCCGCCGATTTCCACCGGCTTACCTCCCGGACCGCTTAATTCGTGTCGTTCAGGTGGATATAAATTCAACAACTTTTGGGCGTCCTGGCGCGCTGATTGCCTCACACCCCAGGCGATATGGGATACAGCAATGACGATTTCCTCATTGGTCGCCATAATCGTTCGGTATCGCCGGATTTTTGTCTCTGCGTTAGGAAGCTCTATAAGTCCGCGTTTTACCTTGAAAATTTTCGTTTCCTTGGCCTTCAGCTCGCGTTTGAGGTCCCGAGCGAGAGATTCCATAGTAATCCCTCGTGATGTCAGGACCCCAAACATCGGTGTTGTAATTGCGCTGATTAACGCGTCCGCGTCTTTCGTCATGGAGGCATTAAATCACATTCCAAAATCAATTTACAACGTGACACTAGGATTGTGACACTAGGATTGTGACACTAGGATTGTGACACTAGGATTGTGACAAAAAATTATTTATTGATTCTAACTATTTGAAATAATTAAACTTATTAAAATAATTGAAAAAAGTTTAAAACATTTTACCTTCTGATGCCCGCTTCATTGTCCATGCCTTGATAATTGACGGAAATGCGTACACGTTTTTTCTGGGCGGCTTTCCAGTCACGCGGTAGAATATCACCCCATGCCTCAGCATATCATCGCGCCGCCGCATCATCGTCCGCCGATTCACATGCCCTAATAGCCTACAAATTTCGGACCACCCACATATTGCCGTTTCGAACATATACGATTCATCCATTTTCCACCACACTGCTTCACTGTGTGTGATTTTTCCCAGCACACTGGCGGTCCGGGACGATCTTGATTTTAAAAGGGTAAATTTCCCAATGTTGATAAAAACGCCGGTAATTCATAGACATTTGTTATTTTTTCGCTTCCTTGCATCTCAGGAATTTCCTCGTATCCCTGTAGATGCAGCAATGCCAGTTTATTTCCCCATGGGTACGCTGAGCAATAATTTTGCTTGCAGGTTTGGCACCTAAAGACATATCGCGTGTAATATTCGCCGCTTTCGTTCTTTTTTTGCAGGAATATTTCACCTTCTCCGTTGCAATATTCACACCCCTTATACGAGATAACTTTCTTCATCCCTTCGGCTTTTCGATATTCGATATTCAATTCCCACATCAGCTTAGGCAAGTTCTTCGGGAATGAGTCGCAATCCTCTGTGATCCTCGCCCTGATGACCGGTAGCGCGTCTTCCCGGATTAGCCTTACTCGTTTATACCATAGACTTACGCTCTGCGGCGAGGGGGCTTTAAACCGCTCAAAATAGGTGCATAAGTCCCTAACGAAGTCCTGTAATTCATTGAGCTGCATTTTTAGCGTTTTCCTCCTTTACCCATTTATCTAATTTTCCCCAGCCATCACCACTTTCTTGAGATTTTAATAATAGTTGGCTGAATTTTTTTCTTAGCTTTGCAGTGCTGAGAATGTTATTTTTCCAAAACTGATCTTCTTGGCACCAACAAATGACGGTTTCGATCTCTTGCGATGATCTCCCGTCAATCCTAATTAATGCATTAATATCTTTCCCCCACAACTGCAAGTCGGGTTTTTTGTGTAAGGGATCACGTTCAGATATTTTAACAAAAAGAAGGTTTGAAAGATAGATTTCAGGTGAATCAGGACTATATATATTCTTCTTTTTTTCATTCTTATCATTCTTTTCATTATTGTTAGTGTCTTGTTTGCTGTCGGTTTGCTGTATTGTTTGCTGTCGGTTTGCTGTATTGTTTGGTGTCTTGTTCGATTGGTACTTGTCATAATTTATCAAAGTAATTACACTACTTACGTTGTCTTTTTGCTGTATTATTTTTTCCTCTTTTCCTTCCAGCTCTTTAAACCATCTCCGAACCTTATCACGAGACCATTTCCAGCGTTTAGCAAGGGTTACTTCTGAGTATCCAACCTGCCCCCTTTTTATTTCCACCTTCACGCCCCTTACCCTTATATATCCGTCAAGATGATTGGCCAGCATAATCAAATCAACCCATGCTTGTCCGCGAGTAAAAGTCTCAGCCGTCCACATTGGGTCAATGCTTAATATCCTGTGAAGATGTACCCATCCCTCGATAGCCAAAGTAAACGTCCATAACACCCAAGAAAAAACCCCATATAGTTAGGCGGGAGCGGAACATCCTACCTAAGCAAATATGGGGCCTTTCTTGGGCAATTAAATTGTGATTGATTGTCCGTCATGGAGTTCCGCTCCCTTTCTTACCTACCCTGTATAACAAAACCTCCCCGATGTCAAGGGGTGAAGTCAAATAAGTTTCCGTGATTTACGGCAACCGACTTGATATTATTAACCCCAATTTCGATGCTAAAAATTCCTCATAGCTGGATATCCGGTCCCCACGCAATAGTTGATCTCCGTTCCCATTGCCGATATTCTCTAATTGCATCGTCGTTTCCTCGAACATATAGATTACATCCTCCTGTTAAAAACGGTGTCATTGGCTGCACGCCTAACCCGCAGCATTCATAATTCCAATCCTTTGTCCGCTCTACCCGCAGATAGGCGTGACGGCAGGTTCGGCAATTTATCTCAGCCATCAATTTCCATCGCCTCTTTCAACATCTCGAATGCCCCCTTGATCATCGCGGCCGCCCTGATGCAGTAATAGCAGTAATAAAAGCTCATCGGATCGTTCATGGAATCTGAGCATTGCTTTAGCTTTCCCGCGGCTTCGTCTAAAAGGGCGTGAAGCTTTTCGTTGTGACCTTTTGTCGGGATCTCAGCCGTAGGGCATGCCGCACTGCCGTGATCCGGACTGGCGCATGACGGACAGCGGGGTACGATATGAGTGCGTGAGCAGGTCATTGCCGCCTCCCGATCATACCGTCGCCCAGGTCATAGCCGGGTTCGCATTCATCAGGGCAGGAATCACAACACATCAGGTCGTCAACCCTGCAGCCGCATTCTTCCCACTCATTAAAAAGGCCGTCATATCCGTGGATTGTTAGGTATTCCTGCAGTATTTCTTTAACGGTTTGGCTCCACTCCTTATTTTCTTTAATCATTTTGGCTATCCCTATGGTTCGATGATCCTCACACCAAAAATCTATCCTGCAATCCCAGCTCCCGGATAACAACCTCTATTGAATCTGCTACAAACCCTATCCCACCGGCCTGATTTACGCACTCCAAAAAACTAAGCTGCGCGTGCGTAGCCTTCCCGCCCGGCTTTTTGATCTCTATGGCGATCATTCGGCCTTTCCAGCAGCCGATGATATCCGCCACGCCCTTTTCTCCCATCGCCCCCCCCAATGCTTAAAATGCCAAATCCCGACAGTACGGAGTAGCTGCCTGATGCCTACAGTAACGTCATGCTCGGTGATTTTAATCATGGCTTCATCTGCTGCCCGAAAACATAATTATCAGGGCAAATCTACCTGATAATCAATGGTTATAATCTACTATAAATAATTGCCGGTCTTGCCCATTCCCGTTGAAATTTCCCCCACTCTGGATCACACCTGCCCGTTTCGTCTTTCCAGAGCATCGCCATTGGGGTAAATCCGACCTGCATGGTTTTTCTCATGCGATATTCTGCATAACTGATCGAATCTCCTTGATACCCACATAATACAAAACACCTCATCGCATGACTACGCAGATATCTTCCAGCCTGCTGCAATGGTTCCAGGTCATCCGGCGTGTCGTAAGCGAAAAACATCTGTTTTATTCTCAGCTTTTTAAGTTCATCCGCATGCCACGACCTCAATCGCGCTGCCTCAAGTCCGCCTGTAAATTCAATCGGCTCTTTTTGTTTTTTCAGCATTACGAAAACACGCTGGATATGGTCATCCGAACAAGCGAGGAGGTTATCGTCAAGTATGTTGTGACCGTCCGTTATCGGTAATTCCCTGATTCCACCTTCGCGTTTTGGTACTGAACAAAACCAACAGCGGTTCGGGCATCCCCGCGAAGTTATCACATAACCTGGCTTCAAGTACATCCCTGGCGTGAACTCTCCGCTTCGTTCACCCAGGGCCGGGCCGCCGATCTTGACTGGAGCCACGTCACCCCATTTACGCGCCAACTTTTCGGCAAGGGGCATATCCCAAGTGAACGCCACGGAAATGTGTACCTGATCCGCCTCATCGAACAAACCCGGCCCCTTGCCAATTCTTACGAGGTTATCGGCAGGCGTTGCTTTCGTTTTTCTTGGGAAAACTCTAATAATTCGCATACCTACAAAACAAAATTATAACCAGTCATTGGAGTGGACGGCCAAAAAGCGGGCCGCCACTCAATTCAGCGTTATGGCCTGAGACGAGAAAGATTATGTTTCTCTCGCAACTCAATGCCGTATTCCTTTAATTTTTCCGTCAATCCTACAATTTTTTCAATCGTGGGTTCCGGGAGATTATTATTTTTACTATCTGCCCCAAGGTTCAGAAATTCAGGGTTTATGCGCCGTATCCAATCCGCAAGAATGTCCACATCGAAATCCAAAACCGGCTCTATGGTGATGAAGCGGCGTTGTCCCGTCAGGCAGTTCATCGCCCGCGCTCGCTCCACCGTTTTCGGGGCCTTGCTGATTTTTGGGATATTCCGGTTCGTCTCAATCGTGCATCCGAGAATGTAGTTAGGAGGCATGAGCGACAACCATTGCAGATAATTTGCCGGATTTTTTGTCTGAAAAACATAGGTATTGGCAGGCCAGTGCCTACAATGGCCAATAACGCGCATTATAAACTCTTCGGGAACTTTCTCGGCAAACAAATCGTTACAATTCTCAACAAAAATTGTCTTTCCCTCTCCGTAGTTCACGGAAAATTCCTTATCTATCAGGCGCAACGGGCCTTTATATTTCTCCGGACGACCAAATGGGAAACTATTGACATAACAATATACGCACCCATGCGGGCACTCTCCACCCAAATGACAATGCTGGTGAGTTATCCAAGAATACATATTTCCTTTAGATTTTACGAGACTCATAGAACCTCCATAAAAAACACCATAACCAGGCGCTCAAGACGGACGTGGCATACAGCCGCCACGCCGCTTAGCTTTAGCGTTATACAGAAACAATTAAATACCTTTTTGCTATATCTATAATTTCATCCTGCATTCGGCTTCGGCATGAAAAACAAAGAATGTTTGCCATATTATAGACAACGACCTTTTTTGTTTTTTCACCCGATCCACAGTGATTACAGAGAAAGTGGTCCACTACGGGCTTTACGTGAGTTTCTTTTTGATGTCCTCCTGTATGTTCGTGATAGTTCCCCATGTTTCCTCCAACAATCGTATAACCAGTCACTCCAGCGGAGCCGCAAAAAGCTGCGCACCGCTGACCTCTACGTTATATTTCACCAATATAAAACTTGGCTTTTTGATATGCTTCCCAGCACCCCTCGTGTACGCCATCCTCATCCGATGCCCATAACTCAATCCCCCTGACCAGGGCTGTGATAATTTCCATTGCATCCCCCATTATAAAATCTTGAGGCATCTTTCCGTTCCAGAAGATGTCACCCTTCCATGAATTCGTAACAAAGTTTTTAACATCCTTAGCAAGTATGGTTAATACTCCACAATTTGCACCAAATGGGTCGAATACGTTGAATCTTACATGTTGTGGGTTCCACTCCAAGCAATCTATTTTATATCTTCCCCCCATCAAACCTCCTAACAATTTAATCCAGCCGGCAGGGAATCAGCGTGGATGGTTTTCATTTCAGCCCGTGGCCCGGTGGCTGATCATGGCGTTATTATGAAAACGCCTCCCCCACAAATCTGCTTTTCGGGATCTCGTAAACCCGCCCATCCTTCTCTATCACCTCTGGCCTGATGGTCAACACAAGTTGATCCCGGGCCCTGGTCATGGCCACATAGAATAGGCGTCGCTCTGCCTCCACCTCGTCATTGTCCGCTGCGTGCTTTGACGGGAGGATCCCTTCGTTGCAGCCCGCGACTATTACGGTTGGCCACTCCAACCCCTTTGCGGCGTGCACCGTCATCAACGTTATCCCGCAGTCCTTTTCCCTGATATCGTCGGTAACCTCGTACAGGGCCAGCCAGTTGAGATAATCCGTGATTGTGCGTTTACCCTCATATTGCCGGATAAAGGCACTGGCTGGGCCGAAATAAAAATTATTGCCCTCTAAACGCCGTGCTATTCTGTCCGCTACCTCCCATAGATCGTCTCCGTCGCCGAGAAGTTCATCAACAAAATCATAGCATTTACTCCACGCCATGAAATGAGATAGCCCCGCTTCCGCCGCTTTCACGCGGATCACCGCATATTCCTCCTGTGAAATGCCTACCAAGTCTTTGATGAGCAGGAATGAGAAGTTATCGAACGGATTGACAAGCAGCTTGAGGAATGCGTGAAAGCGTCGGAACTCCTCACTATTGATCAGGGCCGAACATTGTCCGACATAGACATGGGGAATTTCCTGCTCGCAGAGGAGGCGCGAAATTTTTTCCAGGAGGAAGTGGTTGCGAGCGAGAACTGTATGGGGGCCATCCAGTTGCGTTAGTATCTTGACCACAGCATCGCTGTCCATGTCCTTCAGATAGCCGATCTCGCCACCATCTTCTCTTGCCGGCACCATGGTTTTGGTGATCCGGTCCCGATTGTGGGAAATGAGACTATTTGCCGCCATGACGATCTCCGGCACGCTGCGGTAGTTGGTCTCCAGCTTGTAGATGTTGAAGCTGTCCTGATTCTCCAGGATATACTCCGGACAGGCGCCGCGCCAGTGGTACAAGGTCTGGTCCAAATCGCTCACGCAGTAGAGCGATGCCCCGCACCACTTCACCAGCTCCTCGACGATGGACCATTGTAATCTATCTGCGTCTTGGCTCTCGTCTTGTATGACGTGCTTCCACTGAAGATACTGCGCGATATGGGGCAGCAGCATCTTGAAGCCCGTCAGTAGGCTGCCGTAGGTGTAACTATTGTTTTCCCGGCATCGCTGAATAAACGCCCGGAAAAGGTCATAACAGGGATCATATAATTCCGGCTCCTCTCCCGTCTGATAGTAATGATCGAAGACACCCTGCACATCCTTCTTGGGTATTTTCCAGGTCTTTCCCCGCAGGATGCCCATTTCCTGCGCAACATCCCTCAGGAGAAATTGCTCCTCCCACTCACCATAGACTGTATTGCCCGTTTTATAACCGATGGCCCCCCCAAACCTTTGCAAATGATCCAGGGCGATCGCGTGGAAAGTGCCAATCGTACAATGATGTCCCTTACTTCCTATACGGGCCACGAGACGCTGGCGCATTTCCTGAGCGGCTTTTCTTGTAAACGTTACCAGTAGGATTTCGTATGGCGATACGCTACGCTCTTCCATGAGGTAGGCGGCGCGCTCAATGATGCAATGTGTTTTCCCGCTGCCAGGCGATGCTTCGATAAGTGCGCGCCGTGAGGATGTCATCACCGCCGCTTGCTGCTGAGGGTCAAGGGTCAACATAATTCACCTCTGAGATTTAGGAGAAGCGGTAAAAGTGCTAACATAGTTCCACCGCCTTCCATGCATCCCCGACCTTGCTCGGGCTATGGCACGTCGAGAGTATGACCTGAAGCTGTGACGCCGCATATTTCTCCATCATCCTTGCCAAGTTAGCATCATCGCACTCCGCCCCCTCCACAATCACAAACATCGCCCCCAAGGCCGCGACAAGCGCACTATTAAATAGGATCTTCTCGCCGCCTGACAGTCCCTCGTAGGGTCTTTCCCTGCCGTCCTCCTTCAGCCCGATGAACACGGCACCGTCATCTTCAATACGGAAAGTCGCCTCTCCCGTGGGAAGATGAGCGTTGATTTTGCCTACAAAGCTGTCCGCCGTGCCCTGGATCGCCTGCCGTTTTTTCTCCTGGAGGGATGCCAATTCCTTCTTGGCGCCGTCCAGATCGGTACGGCTTTTTTCGGCCTCCTGGCGGAGCTTTTCAGTTTGTTCCTGCATGGAGGATGCCTTAATAAAAAGGTCGCGCTGGCCGCGCAGGTCCCGTAGATGCGCCTGTAGCCCTGTTATGTAGTCCTTTTGTTCCTGGATCGCGTTATCCATGATTCACCTCCTGAAATTTTCGCAGTTCCCGAACCGCCACGAGCCGTGCCGCACAGGTCGAGCAACCCACCGCATTGAGGGCATTAAGTATGGCTTGGATCGAAGCTCGCGAATCTGTGCATTGTGCCGTGGGCGCCATAGCATTCGGAATGCCTGCTATAGGCTCAGAGGATTTTCCCGGGGATTGCTTTAATTTTCCATCCTTGAAGATATGGGTTCCGAAGTCGCGCGTTTTCGGCAGTTCCTGCGCGGGCGATGTTTTTGCCGTCGCCGTTTCCTGTTGCGCCTTTGCTGCCGCCTCAGCCTCCTTGATCCGTTGTTTCTCCGCCTCTTGCTCTCGGATCAACTCTTCCTTAGCCGTGGCAAGCTTTTCTTCGGTCTCGTTTATCGCCGCGTCCGTTTCCGCAAGGCTGCCCGGGGGCAACTGTAATTGAGATCTTGCCGTTGTCATCCGCGCCGCGGCCTCCTCCTCCGATTCGGCCTTTTTCTTTAGCACACTGATTCTTTGCTGCACTTTTGCGATGTCATCGAGGATTTTCTCGACGTTGCCCGCAGGCGGATAGAGATCGAAAATATAGTCAATCTTTTTCTGGTCGCTGAGCTTCAGGAAAATCGACAAATCAATGATCTTCGGCGCTTTAGCCTCGCCCATCGTTTGGGCAAATAATGCTTCAGAAAAACGCTTTCCGTTGACGCTGTAACCCATGGAAACCTTGCCCTCGCCATTGCGCACAAGGGCACGGTTGAACTGATAATTTCCGATCTTGGCACCCGCCATAAGCTTGTTTCCATCGCCCAGGGCATCCAATATGTCGGCATTTGTCTTTCCCACACCCGGCACATATCCCATGATTGCAAAGAGCATGGCCTGTGTCCGGGCGCTCTTCCCGGCGCCGTTAGGGCCGAGGAAAAGGTTCTGTTTTTCAAGGGGCTGCTCAAATGTCAGACCCTTGAAATTTGTAGCAGTTATTGCACTAATGTTCATGTGTGTTCCTCCTTAACTTTTTGTATTCCCGGGCATATGCGTTTCTGCACGTTGCGTGAAAGTATGTTTTTTCGCCATTTTTTCGACAATGGCTATGCCGGGACTTCATATCATTAGGATCACCATATTTTTTGCAGTAAGTACATTTTCGATAGAAAGCGTTCCCGCAACTTAAAAACGCTTGAGTTTGAACATGTAAAAGATGGTGGTAGGCAGCATCTTGACAGATTACAAGATTACCGTTATTATGAGACCTCTTTCCTCCATGGTGGTGAACAACTACGAGTTCAGGAAGTTTTCGTCCTAATACCTTTCCGGCAATCAGACGATGTTCATATTCTGTTCTTCCTGCCTCTCTTACTAATATATACCCATTATAAGTTAGGGTCTTCCCACCTTTCCAATTACCAGGTTTTCTTCCTCGGTTACAATGGCCCCTAATAAACCTATAAGGTTCACCCTTAACTAAACCTTTAGAACTATTTTGTGTGGATATGTTAGTTATTTCACCGCACCCACAACCACAAAATATTGCTGCCATGGCCTTACCCTTTTATGATTGTGCATCAACCAAACTATTGATGACGGCAAACATGTCTCGTGCCGTCTCAACCGCGTATTGCTCGGGCGAGAGGACTTTGATGCCGAGCTGCTTACAGGCCGTCGCGAATTCCCTCGGGAATTCCTTGATGGCGACGGTCAAATTTGCGTAAAGTTTTTCTTCTTCTGTCGTTAGTTTGACGGTTGAAGGTTTTCCCCCATTTACCCCGCCATGCCCTTCCAGGGGCTTGCCGTTCGGTATTTCCCTCGCTGCATCAAGCGCTTGGTCTTCAGGATCGGTTTCCTGCATAACGACATCTGCCGCCTCATCCTCAGAGGTGCGTTCTGTCCCGGCTTGAAGAGCCATCTCAGCAAATTCCCGCCGATCTCCACTGATCATCTTCCCTACGCGCTCCTGGAGCTGCACATATTGAGTGGCATCCCATTTGATAATATTGCCACCTGTAGGTCGCCAACAAAGCACGGGGATATCCCACTCGGGACCAGGAGCTTTCTGAAGGCCGGACAGATGCTTCAAGCTGTTACGCTTCGCGAAAGTCTGCGCGAAATCAATGGCTTTCTTCTCCCTATTAAGGATCTGCGAAAACCACTGTAAAGCCTCATTGTGGGCTGTATTGACCCACAAGTTGGTGGACTCGTCGAAAGGATAAACTGCCCACGTCGCTTGCCTGCCGCCTTCCTCCGTAATCTCAGGTTTCATCTCAGCCGGAAGAAGTCTGAACGCCTGGGGCAGATTTTTGGCTTTTGCCAGGAGGTCAATAAGCCGGTAAGAGGGCGTGTCGAAGATTGTTGTCCAATCCGACACCATCGGTATGCCCTTGTCGCTGAATCTGAATGCGACGGCGCGGGCGTAGATCGCCAGGATGCGCCGGTTTTTCTCATCCCTGACGACGGAAGGATTTTGTTGCCATTTGCCATCAACAAGGACCTCGGACGGGAAAATAACGCAAGCGCCAGCCTTCTCCTGCCACACCTCATATCCTTGTGCGCTGAGAGCAAAAGGACCGCCGGGAACTGGCTGAATCAGCGTCCCTTCCCTTTGCGAGAGGTGCAGGCGCTGTTTATACGCCCGTATTTCCCCTGCGTTGTCCCGCAGGGTAAAAGCCTCGTCGGTCCCCAGGGAGACGATATTGTTCTTACATACCGCCGCCAAAATAGCCGCCTCTTCCGGAAATTTTTCCTTGATGGTGTTGAGGGCCATCGAGGGCGTGATCATTGCCACAGGCGGTGGGGTTTGCTGTTGGTTCATGGGTGTTGCCGCCTGCCGCGGTGGTGCCTGTGTCTGTGTTTTGGTCGGATTCTTCTCCATCATTTTAGCCTCCTTTTGCGTCGTGTTTGGCAACGAACCGATAAATATAGTCGATATTATCGGCGATCGCCCGGGCCTTCCTAACGCCCAATGTGATGTATTCTTCCTCTCCGTTGTATTCCTTCCCCGTGTAAATTTTAATCACGGGGTAACCCTTGAATTCTGTTTCCTCCGGTGCTCTCATGGTTTCACGCCTTTCATAATTTCCTGTGTGGGGTAACCTTCACTATCGAGCTTGTCTGAATAAGCCGCCCTGAAAAGGGGCTTTTTGCATTGCTTACATATAGTCGGCGCCTTACTTCCTCGTGTTGGTCGGTAATGCTCGATATGGCCGTCTTTGCACATTTTAGCAGGCATGCTTTTTCACCTCCCTTATCTCCACCCCATGATCCGCCTTCGCCCGATCTCCGTCAGGCAGGTAGGCAGGATCAAGTTCCGTTGCCCAGTCCCTCAGATCTGCCTCTTTTGGGGCATCCCATTCTGTGCCTTCATAATCGATCATAGGATCAACCCCCAGGCGATATAGACGACCTCGCCACAAAGAATTTCATAGGTCAGCACTGTGGAAAATATTCTAAAGATTGCCATGCTCGTCCCTCCCTACTGAAGTCTGCACTTGACTCCCTCCCTCTCAAACCACATGCTACCGTCCTTCCTGATCTCAGCGTTTATGTCTCTATAAAGAAATCATCCGTCCGCTTGCCCAGGGCATCTGCGAGTTTCCCCAGGTAAAGAGTGGTAAGGCTGCGGTCGTCGCTTCTATGTTCCCATTCCCAGAGCTGCCGGGCGGGAACGCCGATCTTTCCAGCAAGCTCGGCCTGTTTAACGCCTGCCGCTTCCCGAAACTCCTTAATTTTTTTGAATTGAAATTGTTTCATATGCCACCCTGCCTCTTGGTTATGATACAAATATAAATGATGAAATAGGCAAAGTCAAGCTTTTTTCATTTTTAATTGAAACTTTTAATATAGGGATAAAACTGATATTTTGGGGAAGGTTTCAGGGTATGATTTATAAAAATCACGGATTAATATTCGGCACTTTTTCATTACCCATGCCCTGAAGGAAGGCGCCAACATCCTGGAACTGGCCCAGAGGGTCGGCCATCAGGCGCGCGCACTTAGTGGACGACCTGCAAGCCAAGAAAGCATTGTCGATCCCGTCGCTTTACCCGGAAATATTAGACGAAAACATTAGATCAGACGAAAAAGGGGTTGACGACAACTCGCCAACCTCTTGATATTATTGGTCGGGGCGGTAGGATTTGAACCTACGACATCCTGCTCCCAAAGCAGTTTAATAAACAACCTATATGTGTAATTACGTAATATTATTTATATAATAATCATTGCCAATTCGTGTTTTTCCGTATTTTCACAGGTGATATTAAATCATATTAGACAATATATCGCCCTTTTTTCTCTTATCTTACATCATATCCCAAGATAAAATCTAAAGCCGCCCCTCCTTCAATTTTTACCAATCTGCCAGTTACAGTGCCATTATAGGTAATTGATGGAGAAATCAAAAGAACAAGACCTGCCGCACCGCCACCGTTGCCACCATCTCCACCATTTCCACCACTATTTCCAGTCGGTTGGCTACCATCAGCTCCGTTTCCTCCTGTGCCTGCACCTGTTGTTGCTACCAATGCTGTCACAAATGTAGCACCAGTTCCTCCTGCCCCTCCGGTTTTTGCGCCACTTCCCTGCGACGCTGCTCCACCTCCCCCCCCACCCTGACCACCTGGAAGTCCAGCATAAATGGAAGGAGATGAAAGAACATACATATAAGCATTGCCATTAGCTCCCACTCCGCCATCACCGTTTGAATATCCTCCACCTCCCCCACCTGATCCAATATCTCCACCATTTCCACCTACTCCAGGAGTCGTGTCACCACGACCCCCTCCCCCTCCGCCACCTCCGTTAGCACCTGCCCCTCCTCCTGTACCAGCATTGTCTCCAGTACCAGTTGTGCCCGCTGTAGCATCAGTAGGACTTGCTTTTTGAGGCGACATAACTAAACCAATATAGCGGTTTAAACATTTGTCTCCACATGCTCCTCCAGCCCCACCACTGAGGCCATCGCCATCGCTGTTTGACCCAGCAATATCTAAACTCCCTCCTCCAGCCCCACCTCCTCCGGAATTAGTGCCACCAGCCAAGCCTACAATAAATCCAGCTCCCCCTGAACCGCCAACTCCACCATTATATGCTCCTCCTCCCCCACTACCGCCAATACCTGCATGGCCCCCAGGTTCCCCAGAATATGAGCCAGATCCCCCCTTTGCTGCTGCCGTTGCGTGGCCAGTCGCCCCTGCTACATCAATAGCAGAAGCACCAGTAATAGAGGTTTTGGCGATAATTATGACAAGACCTCCACCGCCACCTCCCTCTGAGACGACATTCGTGCCCACAGAAGTAATTGTCCCACTTACATCAACCGTGCCACCTGAGAGGATTTGTAGGCGGCCTCCATTCATTGAGGCTGTCGCTCCACCAGGAGTCATAGGCTGGGGAATACCTTTGCTGCCAATAGTCACAAGAACAGCACTAATATCTATACCAGGACTGCCATGCGTAGTAGGGAACGATCCCCTTGCTTGCCCTGTCTGTTTGCCTATAGTTATAGCATTATTGATTGCTACGTTACCGGTTGCTCGGAGCGTCACATTATCAGTTGGTGTTGTAGCATTAGTCTGAGTAATGGTAGTTGCATCACTATCAGTTGCCTTGTCAGTTAATGCACCATCTACTCCAGTACCGTATAAACTGCCAGATGTACCCGTCTGATCCAATATTCCATAATGACTCTGCGAAGCTGCCCATGTCGTTAGGGGGACTAATAATATAATTAATGCGTAAAAAAGTTTTTTCATTTTATTCTCCTTTTATCAATTTAACGCAGCCCAATTTACATTTGTAACACCGTAGCTCTTATACCATATATTTGCTGTTGAATCTAGATATTCTTCACCGATAAAATACGGTGTTATCACTCCTGCTGGACTGACTGCTCCTTCTCTGTAACCTCTTTGGCCAAATGCTCTGAATATAGGATCAACTGTTGCTATCGTAACATTTGCCTGAGTCCCATTTGAATATTCATCAAAAGTCAAAGTAGTAGCTGTTTTGGTAATGATCTGCATCGGCGTAGTGGCTGAGGCAAATCCAGCCGAGATCGTCACATAGTCTCCTGGATAGAAATCACTAGTATCTGTCAGACCAGTAATCGTTTGGCTGTCTAATGTAGTGTCACCCGTATTATCCGTGGCTGCCGAGAACGTTCCCGAAGACGTAGATACCCAGCCAATAATATCTCCGAGAGACGATTGATTGGGGGCTGTGTAAGGAGCCGTTCCCTGAAACTGTTTATATACTATATCTCCTTGATTCCATGTTCCAGTTGTAGGAACTGCAACATTTAAAGAGGTTTTCTGAGTAAATGTATTATTACTAATAGCCGCATCAACTATATCTGGCCAATATAGTTTCACTCGCACATTTACATTGTCTGTAATAGATAGACGTGTACCGCCGAATACAGCGATAGTAGAAATAGAACTGGCATCATCCACCTTTCCAATATTACCTGAAATATTCGTATTGGTTACGTTTGCACTGACTGTAATAATAGTTTCAGAACTTGTAATGACATTACCTATAACAGTATAATCAGACTGTAATTCTCCCAGATAGATTCCAACTCCTGTACCAGCATTGATTATGTAATTATTGGCAACGACTACTTTTTTTGCAGATAAAGCTCCTTGGTCAGGAAATTTTATAGTAGGTTCACTTCCTGATGATCGCATATAATAATTGCCAACGATAGTGAGACCCTCATTTATGTTTGCATAGATAGCACTTATTGTGTTGTCGAACTCATTTCCAAGAATACTGATGCCTGAACCAAGTAAGGGCAACTTCACACCGAAGGCATGATCATAGAGTTTATTGTTGGATATAATAACTCCTTCACTTGTGTAGTTATCTCTATTTAATATTATACAAGATGAAGTAGTTACTACTCCGTCGTCCGCTACAAACATATTGTCTGTAATATTTATGCGAGCAGATAAATTTGTTAAGTCAATTCCAGTTTGGTTGTAGACAAATTGATTATATGATATCTTTGAATCCCAAATATCATAAAAATAGATGGCTGTATCCCACCCCTGAAACTGCATGTCGTGAATACTTATCGAATAGAATGGCCCACCAACACCAGCATAATCACCAATTGCTGTAATACCCTTATTTATAGGACTACCAGTTGTAGGTGCCCCAACAGCAGTAAATGAAGTCATTTGAAAATCATATATTTCAACGCCTTCATCACGAGCAGCTTCGATAATAGTAATACCATTAACATTCCAAGACTCAAGTGTTGAACTACGTGATACTCCGTGAATCTTCCTACCGGATGGCACAGACCACGTTGTAGAGTGTTTATAACGATTAGATAAAATAATCTCCGTACTTGCTGCTGAAGCCGCATTTAGGGCAGTACTCATATCAGTAGTGCCAGGTATAGTATTTAAGGCCCACCACTCAGGTTTCACTTGTTGCCTCAATCCAGTAAGTGTTCCACTAATTATTGCACCGCTTTCCACACTTAATTTGATTAGTGGATAGCTCGCAAAGGTAACTGGCGTCGTCACCGTATATGTCGTCATATTCCCACTACTCGAATGGGCCAGAACAATCGTGGCTGACTTTGAGGTGCCGATGGAGGCGAGGAGGGAGGCGATGGAGCGGGGGTTGGTGGTCGCGCCCTGGTCGGCAGCGTCGGGGTCGGCGTAGAAAAGGTTGTCGGCTGTGCCGGCGGTAGCGCCCACCTGCAGGGCCGTGATCTTATTTTCAAGGGCCGTGGCGGTATCATTCCAGCCGATATAATTCCCGGCTACAGCACCGGGTAAGGTAGCGGTAGATTTTACGGGATTCTTAAGCGCCCGATCAAGAGCCTCGCCGTGCTGCTGCTGACCGATCGTCAGCCGATCCAGGGCGTTCTCAAAAGATGTGGCCGAGAAGGCCTCGCCATCCACGTAATCTGTCTCCTGGGTTATGTCCATATTGCGGAGTAGCGTCAGCGAATAACCCGAGGCGCATTTACTGGCCGCCGTGAGTATCACGTTGCCGCCATTTGTATTGCCTGCCCCCGTTACCGTGTAATCGGTATTCAACACAAGAGTGGTTTCGGTTCCGGTCGCTGTCAAGGTCTTGATAGCCAGGAGGTCGTCATCCTCAAAGATTTTAAACGTATAGGCATATGTCGCCAGCACACCGTTGCAGGTGTAGGATACTTTTGCGGTTTCGCTGCTTACCGTGGCATGACTGAGCGCCGAAATGCCAAAGATTAAAACCAGCCAGATAGCGGCAATAATTTCTTTCATTTTCATTTTTCCCTCCTATTTCTGCTTTTGCGATTCTCTGAAAAATAACCGCGTAAAATCATTTGTTTTCCCTGCCTTTAGATCAAGAAAACCCTTAACCGTTATTTTGGCCTGGTCTGTTGGCAAGCCAAAAACATAGCCAGAACTTTCCAGGCCGTATAGAAATAACTGGGTTGCATCAAACTTATTGTCACCCGCCAAGCCCTGCCCGATTTCTTTTCCGAATTTCCCCATAACTTCACCGGCCCTACCAACGGGCGTGAGCTGGTAATCGTAATCAGATACCCAGGGCGCCGTTAAGTCCCGGAAGAAAGGGTAGGTTGCCAATCTATATTTTAATATCTCCTTGGCTGTGGTCTTTGCACTCGGGATTTGCCTTTCCCTTATGGCGTAGGCAGCCACAGCAGGAAAAATCAGCAGCCACCAATAAGCCTTAATCAAGTCAACAGTAGATGCGATCTTCTCGTCAGACAGTTTCCATTTTTTGTGCATCTCCCAAAACAGGTTATTCAGTCCGGAGAGAAATGTATAAAACATCGTTACCAGTTTTGTAAGGGGTCCGCCTCGCTGAATCCCGGCCAGGTCTTTTGTCAAGGCCAAGGCTTGGCTCTTCCTGACCGACATATCCGCAAACTCTTTAGCCTTTTGCGATTCCCCGAATCTTGCCACGCCAATATCATAGGCCCCCATCCACGTGGGATATGCCACAGCCATGTCAAGCATTGAGATCAGGCCGAAAAAGGCGTCCTTGACGGTCTGGGAATATTTGAAGTATTCAAGGCCTAATCTTCCGTAGGCGTCTTTGAGTTCCCGATCCCAAACCATCGCGCGGACGCTCATCTCGGCGGACAATTCTTTTATCTTCCTGATGTTTTCCACAGGATGCGCATAAAATTCGGCAATGCCCTTCATGGTAGCTTCGGCGCCGATTTCGTTAATAGTCTGTGTGATTGCTAATAGCTGAAGTTCCGCCACGGGCAGCTTCAAGCCGAGGGCTACTACGGTGGTGTTTCGGCGCAGGGCGTCAATAATCTGATCAACCTTAGTCAATGGCTCAACGCGGGGCTTGGCTATATCCTGCAACCAGGGCAGTAATTCCTTGTAGCCTGTTTCCCCAATATCCGGCACCGATTCGATAGTCGCCCGTACCCGTGGATTTCTTAATAGTTTTTGCACATCCCTGATAGCCTCGGCATGGGTCACGTAATGCGTGACATCGGCAATGTGCGTAAAGATTACGTCGAAGTCGAGAAGCGGAGGCATTTTCCCGCCCGTCCTTTCTTTCGTAAAGCCTGATTCCGGCTGCCGGACTGCATAATAGCTTTGGAAGAAATCCCGTAAATCCTTTTCCATGGCGTTTTTGTCGGCAATCCAGGAGAGTTTTCGGTCAAATTTCAGAGGGAAATAATTGCCTTCGACTCGCCGCAGCCTAGCGCCACTCATCCGCTCGTAAATACCGGATAGGTGCGGCCACAGTTCTTCCAATAACGCCCATGTTCCTGATACAAATTTCCATTCTTCGGCCGTCAGATGGCTGGTAATGGCATTTATCTGCGTCTCATCCCAGCCATAGCCCTCTATAAGGGCGTCCAGGTTTCCCTTATTGCCGGTATTGAGGGCGATCATGAGTATCCGTTCCTTCGTCATAGTCTTGCCGATCTCAGGAATATAATATTTCTCGCTTTTCCACCGGTAGCCGCCCGTCGCCGTGAATGGTTCAAAGAGCTTTTCCAGTTTTGGTAAAATGTCTTGGCGCAACCGTATGCCGGCGTCTGATGCAGTTTTAATCGGCTGATAAAGTTCCGTCCACGTTGGCCCTAGATCTTGAAAGTTATCAAGAAATCTGAATATCATTTCCGGCTTAATCAGGGATGCGCTATAGCCAGTAAAAAAGTCCTTAATCTCCTGGATGCGGGATGGCTCCAATAAGCGTTTCTGCACCATCCTATCGATTTTATCTTGGATATCCTCATCGCTCACCGGATGATTGGTCTTGATCGTAGTCGTGATATTTGCGATCGTTTTTTCATATGCCCGTTCTCTGGCCCGCGCTAGTAAGACGCCCTTTAATTTGCCCAGATGCTCAATCATTTTTGCCTGATCGTAGATGTCGCGCAGTTGGGCAAGTGTCAGGTCTTTCCAATGCACCCGGCCATAGCGTTCCACCTTGGCCAGAAGCGAGCGGGGAATATTAACATCCTCTCCTTCCGCCTCGGCGCGATCGAGAAAACGTTGCAATGACTCAACTTGCCGTTCGCCCCTGGATGATCTGGGTAGCAGGTCGTATCCTTCCAGGAGTTCGGCAATCTGATCCTGGTAATCCAGGGGGATTTTCTTATTTCCCGAAAGCTTTATGATGTCATCGTAGATCTTCTTTGTCTCTGCCTTGGCATCCAACCGTGCCTTCAGACGCGCCGCAATCTCTCGTTGCCTTGTTTTTTCTGCCAGGGCGCCAGTCTTGTTGCCCTCTCGGTAGGCAATCCGTGAAGCTGTTTCCGCTTTCTTCATGGCAGCCTTAAGGGCGTCATATTCTGAAAGCACAAGGTCCCCGACCCTTATTTGTCCCGTCTCTTCCCTGATGAAATGTTTTAGCCACTTAGCGGGTTTCGGCTTATTCTCCTTGAGAAGTTTGGCCAGGATTTTTTCTTCCTCCTCGTAAACATCGACAAGATAGCCCGTGTCTTCGGCAATGGCCTCTAATTCCTCTGCCATCATGTCATCGAATTGTCTTTTGATCTTGCCAGCCGTTTCCTTTATTGGTTCCGCCGACAACATCGCTTCAAGCAGGGCGTCGCCATCTTCAAAGCCATGATCCTCCGCCAACTCATCAAGCCGTGCCTTGCCGTCATTGGCAACCAAGCCCGGCCGCTTTTGATTCAGTTCCTTGATCGTATCCCGGGAATAATCAATGCGAATGCTATCATATCGAAAACCACCGGCCTTGATTGCTGCGGTCATGGCGGCCTGAACCGGCGTTTCTCTGGCTGCGGTCATGGCGGCCTGCGTAGCGGCCCGCTCCATCCTTTTTTTCACAAGGTTTTTATTTTTCTTCATCCGTTCCCGGGCCAGCCTCGCCGCCTCCGCCTTGATCTGCTCATAAGATGGATCGTCAGGCATTCCCTTGCCGGTTTCTTCGGCCGCGGCAAGGTCAAGCAAGGTATTGGCTTCGTCTGTCAGGTCTATGGTTTGCGTTTTCTGGAGAGAGGATAAGATTTCCGGCGTTATGGTTCCGGGTTGAACGCCTTCTTGAACAACTCCGAGTTTTCCTTTGTTTTTTGTAATAGCGATGCGGTTTCTGAGTCTGTCAGCATCCTTAAATTTAAGGAGGTATTCTGCGGCTGGCTTGGTGAGGGCTTCTGGCTTAATTCCGAATTCGGTTTCAATGGCATCGCCAAATCTCCTTTTTATTTCCTGCACTGATGCAGGAGTAGCCACTATATTAGCAGATTTTGCGGTATTTGCAAGAACTATTATTCCCGCAACTTCTCCGCCACCTTTCTTAATATAATCCGCTAATTCGGCTAAAGTATCGCCCATCGTAACAACATCATCCACCAAAATATAGCGGCCGCCCTGGATAACAGGGCCTTTAAAAGTGGGACGACTTAGTAATCGGCTCAAGGCATCGGCACCCGTATGATAAGTCTTATTCGCCTGGTAAATGTCATCAGCAACCTTGGCGCCTGCCGCCTGTGCGTGGTAATGTGCCAGGGCTTGAGGGATTGCGTTCATGCCGGATTTTTCGACGGAGATAACTGGGACATAAATCACATCGCTTCCGAGGCTTCGGGCATAATCGAGCGATTCCGGCTTGACCAGATCACGCACGAGACTCACGGCGGCAAGCGCCCCTCCGGATTTGGCAACTTCGTAATCTCTGTGGGAGGTCAGGGTTTTTGTATTTGTTGCATTTAAAAGTGCGCCCGCTTTTTCTGTGATGGGATTTATACGTGGCGTTTGCTGCATCTGCCCCTCACCCTTCGAGGTTGTCTCGTAGGATTGCTTTAGTTCCTCGATTTTTGCCAACTCTTTAAATACGCGCTCATAAATAGGCGCAAGCGTAATTTTACTTTCTTCACTCCATCCAGTTGAAAAATCAGGCATTCCGTGTTCTTTGATATCAGCGGCAATGTCGGCGATAATTTCTTCCGGGCGCGTAGAGCCGCCAACGGGATTTCTATATTTTGACTTTATACTTCTTGGCGATCCATCCTGTATGCGCAATGGCTCCATGAGATCAACCCAGAAAGGATCTTTGATAATTGACCTGGAGATTTCATGTCCTATTTCATGCAATAATAATGATTTGCGTTCCAAGGGAGGGAGATCAAAAAATTTATCGCCTACTACAGTTATTCCATTAAAACCACGCATAGCCAATGTTTCGTTTGACATGGATTCGGGCTTATAGATGAGATCTTTCGATAAACCGGATTTTACTTCTTCCTTCGTCATCTCCCATAGCTCGATAGCCTTCGGGGTTGCCTCGGGGAGTATGTTGGTTTCCGGTTCTTCGGACAAACTCAAAATCTTTATTGCCGCCGCAATTGCCGGTTCATCAAACCCGACTTCTCGTAGATATTCGGTAAAGTCCTTCCCGGCCTGCTCCGCCTCTTTTTTGATAATCGCAAGATCGTTTTTAAGCCGATCTGCCGCTTGCTTTTGCTCAGGCGTCTTTTCTTTCGGTCCTATCTGCCCACTTTCGCCTAAGAAATTGTTAAGGTCCTTGTAAATATCAGTAAAACTGCGTCGCGTTCCCGTTCCGCCTTCCAGCAGACCCGATACATGAGGTCTGACGATTGCCGCTCTCGCATCGCCCGTTTTTATTATTTCAATAGGCGGTTCCCACTGCGGAGATACCCGGAAGGCGTTCTTAATATTATTCCACCATGGCTTGTCGGCAGAGGTGACAATTCTTTCAGCAGGAATTTCAATGTCGAGCCCTTGCTTTACCGCCGCCCGGTAGTACTCCCTGGGAATGCCATAGGTCTGTAGTATGTCAAATTCTTCGGGTGAGATCTCTTCTCCAACCTTGCCGCCACCAAAAAACCTCCGAATCTTGCCGGCTGAAATATAGAAGCTTTCTGGAGACTTGAAAGTCTCGGTCACGTCTTTAAACCATTTTTCAGTAACTGCCCGCTTTAGGGGCTCCGTGTAGCGCGTATCAAGGTTCTTCCCCAACCTGAAAACAGGGGATACGGCATAGGCCTGTGCTATAGTTTCGGCCAGCCAAACCATATCTTTGGCCGGTTGAATCGTATTTTCCGGTAAGAATCCGGTCAAACCCACTCCAGGGATGCCATGTTGACGCTCAAGAATCGCCGTGTAAAGGGCATTCAACCCAGCAAAGGCAGGAATTGAAGCAAGGGTAGCGATCGGATGCGTCATGGCCAGCCGCGCCACACCGCCTAACATGGCGATTTCGCCGGCGCCCTTCACGCCCATGTCGGGCAGGCGGTTCCTTGAAAAAATATTTCCGGTCAGTACATCAAAGTCACGCTCCGCTTGGCTTGGTCTTATGTTCAGTTCTTCAGCCAGGGAGGTTATGTTGGCGGCCCGCGCCCTTTCGCCTTGGTATTCATCCGTCAGGGATAGCGCATCAAAAACGGAGCGTAACCATTCGGGCGCGGAATAGCCCTTGTCTTCAGATAAAGATGTTACACCGCTAAATTCCTGTCCTATTTCGTAAAGTCTCAAACCTCTTACTTTTGCCGGCGCAAAAATCCTCATGGCCTCTGTGCCTTCGCCAGGGCGTCGGATCGGGATCACATTGCTTCCCTGGCCAAAAGGATCATAATCCACGGGCGTCAAATTTATGGCGCTCTTTTTCTCGAAGGGATCATAATCAATTGGCGTTAGTTTCGGCATCATTCCACCTTCAAATATTTACCCGGCCGCGCCGGGTCAGGGACATACCATTGACCGTCTGCGGCTAATCTGGCGCCGTCCGGCAAATTCTCAACCTTGCCGCCTTGCCGCGGCGTCGCAAATCTCCTGCTTGGAGGAGGCAACTCCCGTAGATATGGGCTGAAATCGTAACCGAAGAAAGCCTCTTTATCGGCTTTCTCGATCAGTTTATTGTATAGGTCAATGACCTTCGGATTATAGATCGTAATCGGCTGATCCCCAAAGCTTTTATCCAATTCTGAAGGCTTGGTCATGTAGAATTGTAAGCTATTGATTATCCGGCTTTTATTAGCCACAATATTCTTGACATATGTATTGCTGCCCTCCGTAGAGGCTTTGTTCAAGGTCGTCATGACCTGTGACCAGAAATTCTGCATGCCCGAACTTTTCATGTGATCATTGTTCATGGCAACGTATTGCTGGAAGTTGCGCCTGGGTACGCCCAGTCTTGTTGCAACATCCAACAACCTGCGGTTCCCGTCCTGTGGATCGTAAATATCTATAAAATCGCCGTTGTTGACGCGAGCCAGCATTTCGGCATTCGCGTCTTCCTCTGACTCTTGTTTTAAGATTCTGGACTCTTGTCGCTCTCGTGCCGCCTCCGATCTTATTTCCCTCGCCTCGATCCTGGCCTCTACCTTTTCGGCCTTTTCTTCTCTTTTCTTTGCGGCTTCCTCCTGCTTTGCGATCCTCTCTTCTTGCCGCCGTTCTGCTTCTTCCTGGCGGGAGATTGTATCAATGATCCTTGAGTACTGCATCAGCGGTCCTACCATGTCCGCGTTCTCCGGATCCTCCATCAATCTGGTTATTGCCATTTTTGCCTGAGTCAGCCCTAGTGGGTTATTGATTGCATTGTAATTGAGAATGTTTTTCTCTATGTCGAGCATCAATCCGTTGCTAACCTCATGACGCCGCGCCTTCTGTGCCGCGTCAATAGCTCCCAAGCGGCTTTTCAGGCTGTTTCTTGTCTCACGATCAAGGCTGCTAAAATCAATTCCGCCCACTGTTTTAGCGGTTTCAACGGCGATTACGGCTTTAGATACATTTATAATGCCTGTTGGTTCCCGGAAATTCTCAAGGACGGCGCCAAAGGCCTCATTTTCCTTAACGATTTTTTCCTCTGCCTGCCCCAGGCTTTCGGCCCGTGCAGCATAGTAACGGTATTGTTCACCCGGCAAGAATTCAATAATTCGGCCTGATTTGATTACCTGACGGGCCTTGATTGGGTTATTGGCAAGCAGGTAATCCAGATAGGCCCCGGCTATTTGCCGGTCCGTTTGGATGATTATTTCTTCCATGTCGGGCGCGTTCACGGCGCCGGTCGCGTATAAAGCGCCTACCTTTTGCCGGAAGGTTTCGATTTCGGCCTCATAATCGGCGCCGCCGCGCACTGCCGCGAGTGATAAGTCCTTAGCCCTTGAAATCTCTGTCTTGGCAAAATCCTGCCTGAAATTGGACTGATAGACGGCAGTATGGTCCAAAACTCGGGCAATGGCAGAATTGCGGTATTGCTCAATGTATAGTTTCCGGTCGGCATCGGTAACATTGGCTAGGTACTTTTCATCCAGGGACTTGGAAAAGGCATCTATCCGGTCGTTGGTGAATTGTAATAATCCTCCGGGATCTGCCGCGCTTTTTGTCGCCTCTATGTCATAGGTTTGCCGAAAAGTTCTAATGTCCTCATCTATGGAGTTTTGCGTTTTTAGGACTGCAAAGGCATTGTTTTGTTTCCGTAATTCCTCATTGCGTCGCGCTACCAGATCGGCGAAATCCTCAGAGATAGCCATGCCTCTTGCGCCAGCCCGCGCCACGGCTTCACCGACAATGCCGGCCGCACCGATATTGCCCGGCACACTTGCCGCCTCGCCAGAAATACTCTGCCGTCTTTGGAGGAGAGGAATTATTGGCATTTATCCACCTGATTTCAATATAATGGGCCGTGTAGACAGTTGTGATTTTTTAAAGTTGCCGTATGCTTGGGCGCCGCCACTAAGCAAAGTCGTTCCAGCTTGATAATAGCTTGTTGTCTGTGCAGTCCGCCCCTGCATCCTTGATAAATTTGCTCCGCTCCGCGCCCGGGCTGCCTCGACCTCACCGCCGTATCGAATAGCCAAGGCGTCAAGTTCGCCGGTTTTCGCCGTGTCTTCCATCACCAGCAAGGGCGATCCTGTTGTCATGTCCACACCGGACTTTCCGTAAAGAGCCCGCTGCTGGCTCAAAATTTTTCGCACCTGCTCCCGGTGTATCTGCTCATCGTAAGTCGCTTTTTCGCCAGCCGCCGCCGCCGCTCCTTGTTCGGCTACGCGGGCATTATATTCAGCCATTCGCGCCTGCTGCTGGCCTGCCTCTAATGTACCTACCGCTGATACTGCCGTGGCGGCCAACAATGCTATTTCAACACCCGTACACATTATGAGATCGAGACCTCCGAAATCAACGCGACCACGCTCAACGGCATGGCCTTATCCTGCACAATCATAACCCGTGCATCGGTATCCCATCGATCGTCGTAGCCGATAGGCAAATCTCCCGTAAAAAGAGGATAGGGAGCTCCCAGGATGATTACACGTTCGCGGTCGGCGCAAACATCAAGATTATTCGCGTCCCTACCGGTCTTGAACGGCCCTGATTGATAAACCCGGACGATAAGACTGTGAATCTTTTTAACGCGCCCCTGGGCCGTGCCGTCGCGCATGGCGGCATCTAAACGCATAGTCTGCAAGGTTCCAGTATAGGGCAGGCCGGCATGGACAACCTGGGCCGCCGTGGCCAAAGTAATGGCGCCGCTATTGACGACCTTGTTCGATACCCAAGCCCCATCTGCCAGAACTGCCACGGTCGCGCCTTCCAAATGGCTCAAACCGGTGATATTTGTGGCAGCCGCGCCGTTATAGGTAATACCAGAATCCACAAAGAATGCGTTTAGCCCCTTGTTTGCGGTATAGGTGTCATCGTCATCAGTAAAAACAGCCTCCATCATCTCCACATAGCGAACCGTGGCGCCGTTTATCGTTCTTTTGATTATCGCCCAAATCTCAGTATAGCCATCGCCGGGGATGCTGGCCAGACTTTCGACCTCGCCATTATCAACAGGGTGTCTATGCCAGCCTACCACATCCTGCTCCCGCAGATAGGTCATGGCGGCCAGGGATCCGTCTTCTAGGTACACCCATAATATTGAAAATGGTTTCCGCTGATAGGCTATGCCTGCGATTTTGCTTTCATTTGTGATGTGCTCAGCCAAAAGCGAAAGATCAGGCGAGACATATTTACCGTTTTCCCATACCCAAGTTAGTTCCCGGATGCTATTTCCCACGTCCTTGTCGAATCCGCTCCTATCCACATACAGGACGGCATTGGTGACGGCCACCGGCATGATTTCCGCTGCACCTTCCGGGACTTGGCGTTTTGCCAGGACATTCAAAGGCGTCAGCGCTTGTCCGGTATCTTCCGGCCCTAGCCGGGATATCTTCCCCGCAGATCCCAGAAGGAGATATTCATCCGGTTCGATCCAGGCGATGTTTGAGACCTCCTTACCAGTAATGGTAAACTCAAACGCATCGGCTGCGTCAACACCAGGTGTGTGGTTCTCAAAATCGCCTACGACCGACCCCCAGATCGTTTCCGGGTACGCCAGAGACCCAGCCAGACACAAACGCTCTTCAAAAAATGTGCCGCATGACGGATAGCCATTCGTAGCATTCCAGACCTCGCTTTCCAGGGTCCAGGCGAGCGTCGCCGTGGTTGCCATCAGCTCCTTGAGGATTTCACCGCTCGCCACTGTTGCAGATGTGTAAATCGTGATCTTAACAAATCCACTATGCACCCGGATATACTTGCCCACATCGGAACTGCGGAAGAGGTCAGCCGCCGCCGTAATGTCAGAACATTTCAGGAAATCGTTATCGGGCGTCGCAAAGGTGCTTTTGGTGTCGGGATCGACGCCATCGGACAGCCGGACGTAAAGCGTGTCGTATCCCAGGGCGTCGTTGTCGCCCCAATCCCATTGCGATATGCCGAGGCTGCCCATGGCGCCTTCCACGGCAGCCACAGCAGAAATATAGAAGGCGTCTGGTTTCGCAGCTTGGTAGGTGGACGCTGTGTTGACAAGATAGTATTCGTTTGTTCCGGATCCCGAAGCAAGCCAGTTATCATCGGGCGGATCTTCAGCCGTCAAAAGATTTGAGAACACCTCTGCGGCATCGCTGGACGTGATGGTGATGATCGCGCCCACCGGACTCTTTGCCGATGGCGTGATACTGCCGCTGGGGCTGCCCAGCAGTGACCATGACTGTGAGGCTATCGGTCCCACGGCTGCAAAGTCGTCTATAATGTCGCAAGTGACTTCCGTGGTGGAATTATAGGCCGTAATCGATGCGCGGCCCGCCCCGGAGGTGATGATCCGGTTGACATCCCCGGATTGAAACACCGCCGCGCCAGCCGTGAACAATATGGAATTGCCGGTTACTGCGGCAAGCGTTAATGTTGCGGCAGGTTTTATGCCCTGCTCTTTTACCGCGGGTGATCGGAAATTGATAGTCGTCAGCGTCCATGCGGTGTGCCCAGTCCGGCTGAGCTTGCGCGGAGCGTAGGAACTGTGAAACAAGTAGATCACATCTGCACTTTGGCAGTATTTTATCCCCGCCACGTCAGCCGCCGCATAGGTGGACGGGATCTCATAGGCCAGGTCTGTTGCGCCTGCCGATGCCACCCAATACCCGGAAGCCAGGTCATTGGCAAAATTTGCCGTGGAGGTATGCGCAACAATGCATCGGTAATAGTTGCCGCCATTGGTGACCAAAGCTCCCAAAGCATAGGCCGTAGTCCCCGCCCATGCCGCATAAGCAATCTGTATCTGAGCCTGGTTGCGGTAGAATCTTATGTAATTATTGCCGAATTCTAAAATATAGGCTTGAGTTGTGGAAAACTCGAACGGAATGAAACGGGATGCGCTGGCATTGGTTTTTGTGCCGTTTTTAAACCGGAAGCCAGGCCGGAAATGTGCAGGCCCCCGGGGATCAATGATGAAATTCTCCATCCGGTAGAGGGCATTCCGGTACTTCTCCAGATCAATCCTGCCCTCAAGCAGTTTTGTCCATTCGCCGCCATTGAAGGATGTTTGCATGAAATACGATCCGGCCAATTACCTGCCCTCCGTTTGTGCTGCTTGTAATAATAGTGCTGGTTGAAATGGCCTATAAAGACTGTCCTTTTTTGTTTTGTTTTCTAAAGCAAATAAGGGTTGCAAGTTTTTAAGCGCCCAACATCTTTTGAAATCTATATCTTCTGGGCTGTCATAATTAAATGCCGCGATGGGTATCTTATGGTCTATGTGTATTTGTCCAGTCATTACTAGTTCCCAGGACATTCCCTTCTTAAATTGCTTCTCAAGATGCTTTTTCAACTCTTCAAGGCTAAATCCTACCAACGATTCCCAACTTCTGCCCTTCTTGTTTCCCTTTAATGACTGCTGCATCCCTACCGATATGCGATGGTTTAGGGTTCCGGCAAGAGTTGCACGCTTTTTAGCAATACACTTATTTCGTGACATCCTGACTTTTTCGATATTTTTTTCTCTCCACTTTCGATCTATTTCCCTGCTTTTCGCTCTATTTTCCATCCGCCATTTTGCCAAAGCAATTCTTTTACATTCTCTGCAAATAGGGCGAACCCCGGCTTTACAGGTTGAATGCTTGCAAAAATTAGACAGCGACTTAATTTCTCCGCACTGTGTGCATTTCTTCTGGGTCATTTGGCTATCTTCCGATTGTTTGCCAACTGAAATTCCCTTCATCAAGTGCTTGTTCATTTTTATGCCGTGGCCGGTTGCCTTCCATGGCATTTAAGGAATAGGCCTCTGGCAATAAGACCTTGTGCAGTTCATTTAAAAGCTCAACACGCATCTTCTTGTCATCAGCCAGTTTCGATGCGAGTTCGGCGCCCAGGAGAGTGGCCAGACAATTCACAAAGGCCGGATTAAACCTGCCCGTTTCCGTGATTTGCCGTAGATACCGGATATAGATTTCTTCTTCTTCGTTGGTTAAAAATTCTGTGCCCTCCACTACCCACTCGGCATCTGTGCCATAAAGTTCCCAAACTCTTAAACAATCTGCCGGAATTGTATAGGCGTAATCCCATTGAAAGGCCGGTGTTGTCGCCAACTGTGCGGAAATGTCCGCCCTGGCCATGGCAAAATTCCAGGGATGGGAGTAAATGAGCTGGTCCCGTAACAAGGGATAGAAGACTTTGCATGCCCGCGCCTCTTTTGTCGCATCATCAACGGAGGCGATAGCCAGATTGCCATATTTCAGGAGCGCGGCATTACATATCTGGACTTCCGACGCCATGGCTTACCCCCGGATTTTCTTAGCCTTAATAAGCTCATGCTGAAGCTTTTTGAGACCCCACCGTTTATCGTAGGCGGCGCCCATCCCGTCCATCTCCGCCCTTATGTCTTCGATTTCCCCTGCGTGGCTTTCCTTATCATCGTCTTCAAGAGTGGCGGCCTCTACTTCCTGGCCTGTGGCTTTGGCAATTATCTGAGCTGTGGCCTCATCAGCTGGAACGCAGTTGTTCAGCAGGCCCGAAAGCCAGCGGTCATTCTTTTTGCTCGGGTGCTTGCCCCTCTCGATTTCAATGTGCAAGTCTTCCTTGGGAATCGTCAGGATAAGCCCAACACGATGGACTTGACTGCGAAATTGAAATGCTTCGTTGACTAAAAATTTTGGCATATTGCCTCCTATTTTTTGTAGGTATTCGGAAATCTTTTTCTCGCGCCGCTTTCCTTGCGATGGTTATCATACATGGAATGGCAAATCGCTGCCGCCTGCTTGCCATCCTTCGCCGTTCCTTCTCCAAGAACTATGGGGATGCAACGGTTTACGTAATCGTCTTCGGATTCGCCTTTGTCGGGTGTAGGCATGTGTTTATTCTCCGGATTTTGGATAAGTCTTCGGAAAACGTTCTTTTGCGTGATCTTCTATACTTTTGACCGCGATTTTCATCATGGCCTTCATCTCCTCATCCATCATGCCCATGGCTTTCTTCATCCGGTCCGAATCGGCCTTAATCATCTCGGCCTCTTTGAGAGTGCGGACATCGCTTTCCACCTTCCATTTTTCTTCATCCACCATGGCTGCGGCTCCTTGCATGATTTTCCTTTTGAAAAAAGGGGCGAGCGCGTACCCGCCCCTTCGTTTCAAAAAACTTTAGTTAGGCGCGATAAGGCGTCTGGTTCTTAGTCGTTGCCCCACACTCGATGCGGGCATTGATAGTACCCAGAGAACCGGCGTGATTGCCGGTCGTCGTGTAGACAATCTTCAGAAATTCTTTCAAGCCCCTGGGGAGCGGGACGTTTAGAATCTCATAGCCGGCGATGAGCGTTGCAATGGGAATTGCATTTGCCGAGTCAATGCCGATGCCGGTAGGCGTGTATGATCCCCCTACCGTCGCGCAGTCCTGCAATTCCAGATAAAGCCCCGTGCCAGCCGAAGGCGCCACGCCCACGGAGACAATCAGGCGATCGTTGCCGTTTTCAGGCCCATGCGAAAGCAATGCCGTACCTTTGTGATCAAGCATAGCGCCAAGGTCAATCACATTGGTTGAATCAACGGTCGTTGCGTTAGCGGTGATGTTCTGGCCATCGGAAAATATTAATTGAGAGTCTTGCATTATATTTATCCTCCTTTCATTAAGATGTTTAGGAAATCGCCGTTTCCGTGTTCAGCAGGATTTCCCTGTCAAATTGACGGATGGGGACGCCGTTAAAATATAAAGGCGGTTCACCGGACAGCGCGTTTCCCCCGGGCGTGTAATAGACGTTATTTTTGTCTTTTGCCCGAATCTGCATCTGGGTAAGGATTGTCTCATTGCAGTACATCCTAGTGCCAGGCCCCTTGACCATGTTGTTGATCAGGGAAATCAAGTCGTCCTCATTAAAGGTATTGTCTGCGCCAGCACTCTCAATATTCGCATAACGGGTGATTGCTCGGGGATGACGCACTACCAGCCCGCCGCGAATCTGGAAGTGATCCCGGTAAACTCTCATTTTGCCGTCCGAGGTCTCGCTGGTGACCAGTGCCTCGTCTTCGTGTATCACGCCAAGACTTGCGGCCATGTTTTTGGGATAAATCAGATAGGCCGTATCCTGGCCCCAGGTCACGATAAAGATACTTGTGACATCGGAACCAGTGCCGCCGGCACCGATGACAAATCGGCTGTCCAGGGTTGCAAGCCGGGGCGCAAAGCCGTGGCAGGCATCCGGGTCAACATTGGAGTCAGCGTAAAGCAAATCGCTGGCAAATGTCTGGCCAAGGCCTTCAATGAAGGCATCAACTTCACCGGCCCGAAATAACGCCGGGGACGGCATGGAATCAATGAGCATCGCGTCGACTTCACACCAGTCTTCAATGTTTTCGATGACATCCAAAATTTCGGTTGTTCTGGATACCGAGGCCGAAATCCGCTGGTTAAGCCTGCGCCGCGATCCCGCGGGGAGCGAAGCCCGCCGCGTGGTCTTGTTTGTCCATACGTCGTTTGACGGAATCCAGGGCGCTTCCGTTAACATGGAGCCCATTTTTCTATTGAGAACTTCGACAATCCGGGCTTGATTGCCGGAGGGGTCAATCCGCTTTGCCTGCTCTACCAGGCTGTATTGACTGGTTAATGTCGCCATCTACGCGACCTCCTTTCATTTCCTGTAGGTATTGGGGAATCTGGCCTTTGCTTGTTCTTCATCGGACATTTCTCCCCCTGCACCGCCCCTGCCGCCTCCACTCATACTGTCATCGGCTATAGCCTTGCCGATCTCGGCAAACACTCGAAGAAAAACCGGATGATCGCCCAGGGCCACGCCATTGATTTTGCTATCCTGAATGAACTTTAAAATCTCCGGCTTATCGCCCCCGAATTTCTGAAACGCGCGCTTTGCCAATTCGGAATTGGTTTTGAATGCATCGCCCTTCCATTCATCCTTTAGGGTATTTATAACCGCATCCGTAGCTTCTTGTTCGGCCTTCAGTTGCTGAGCATGACCGGCCTTGATCAGACCGTAATACCAATCATACGTAGCCTTGGCCTGAGCGTCGGAAAATCCGCTCTTATGGGCAAATTGCTTAAACGCTGTTTCCACCTCAAGGCTGTATTGCAAGCCCACCGGCAAATCCGCAGGTTTGGTAATTGTGTACTTATCAGCCGTCTCCGGCCGCCCGAGCTTGCCGTAAAAGGCCGCTCTTTCCTCATCGGTTGCCTTCTCGCCAGGCACGACTACCATGTCCTTTTCCGCCTTAATGAGGGCATCTGCCTTTTCGTAAAACTTTACCGGTTCTGCGAATTGGTAAAATGACTCATTGTTTTTATAGGCATCCGGGGCACTGTCCAGCCACGCAGGTCTTTCAACCGTTCCGGTTCCTCCGGCATCGCCAGGAGCTCCGCCATCGTTTGCACCCATGATTATTCCTCCTTTAAAATGTAACGGGCGTCCGCATGCAAAGGCGTCGTGTTAGGCTTCATCAGCCCTTGTTTCATCTGCATACGGGCCGCCTCAATATCTCCGGCGCGAAGGTTCTTAATTCTACTTTGACGCTCGATCGCCGCCGCTATTCTCTCGTCACGGTTTCCTTTCCGTTTCGCCTCTCCACCCAAGTTTTCATGGCTCCTTTTTCAAAATATTTAAAACCGCCACAATTTCATCAATAATAACCGAGACATGGCTTTTTGCCTTCTCCCATTTCTCTTTATCACCTTGCGATCCAAACGATGCAAAGGCAACCTCCGCGAACTGCATGACGAAATCCTTCTTGGCCTCACCCTGTCCGCTCTGTCTGCTGAAAAGCCGTTCGACAAAGCTGATGCCCTGGACGAGTAGTCTGATAATTTCTGCCCCTGTCGTTTAAATTGCTAAAATATCCATATCTTTCTCCTTTCTGTTTCAAAAGGCGGCGCTATTCTCATTGCCTTGATTCCTTAAACCGTTTATCTTCTTTATGGGCCGTTCCTATTAGCCAACCACAAAAAAAACCAACCAAGAAGATCAAAGCCCACAAGAGCCATTCCCAGGTCATACGCCTCTGCCTTTCCCTATGAGGGTTTTAAGCAAATTGAAAAGGAACTGAAAAACTGAGTTTGACTTTATCTGCGGTATTAAGGCCAAGGCCTCTGATATTGCAAAAAGGGCCGCCAAAATTACCACTGTATTTGATTCCATTGTCATGTCCCTCCTTATTATTTTTTCGCTACGTGCCCAACCAGGATTTCCCTGATCTCTCTAATATCGGTATGCAGCTCCCCAAGTTTCATGCATAAATTGGTCTCTGCACCATCTACTTTTTCATGCCTCAATGCGCACTCTGTCCGCGCCGGCCGAGTTAAGTGGATGTAGCCTAACCAGGCTGCAAGAGGCGATTGCATAATTACCGCCCAAATATCCATGTTAGCCGGCCTCCTGTGCCAGCATTCCCCTTTTAGCCACCCTCATTTTCTCTATCGTTTCAATTTGACCAACATATATTTTCCCGCTGGTACGGTTTATGGCTATGTATATGAGTCCGGTATTTTTATTTAGCTGTATAGAATTCATGATTGCCGATCACTTTGAGGAGTTTCATTTTCTGCCACCACCGATTACATTTCTCTTCCGGGTGATCATCCATATGCTTGCGGTATCTTCCAGCCACATACTCACAGCAATGGACAGCCGCTAAGTTTGGATCTCGCGGAATTGCCCCGCTTAACATGCTTATGGCGATTTCCGCACATTGTTTCAGCGAATCGCTTTTTTCATACACGTCGTCCCAGCGCTCAGCCATATGCACGGAGCGATTGTAATAGTCCGATTCTGCTTCCGGCATTGTCCAGGAAAATTGCCAGGGCATCAGGATGACTTCATGAATAGTTCCCCCGTCCCACCCTCGATGATCTACCCTCTCTAAAATTACAGTTCCTACCGCTATCCGTCCCTCGCGTGACTCGCCTCCTGCCTCGCGCTCGATGCAGAGGCCCATAAGTTGCCAATCGGAAAGCGCGTCAAATATCGGTTTATCCTCGGGTTTCATTCTTCTTGCCTTTCCAATGGCTGCTTGATCAGCCAATTAATGAACTGATCAACGCTGTCCTCTCCAATCTCGCCGCCGGCCAGGATTTTAAGGAGGCGCGTTGCGTAGTTTTTCAACACCACATCTTCGTTGAACTCGGAAGTCTCTTCAAAGGCGCCGAGATCATAAAGCATGTGTTTTATGGTTTCGTGCCCTGCCCGCGTCGAGAACGTGGCACGATATTGCTGGATCAGTTCCGTTGCCGGAAACATATCAAGCCGCCGCATTGCTGCCTCCTGCCGTCCTCATCATGTCGATGACATTTTGGCCGAGTTTACCACCCGTGTTCTTGTCGGCCTCAGTCGCTGTCTTCATGCCTTCGATCATCTGCATGGCCCCTGCTGCTTGTTTTTCCTCCTGCATAGCCTGTATCCGGCCTTGCCTGATAGAGGCTACCATTTCCTTGGTGCGGATCATCGAAGCCGGAACGCGATTGCTATCAGCCAGATACCGCCCGGCCTCGTCCATATCGAAGTTGTCAAGGATCTCCGGGGGCTGGCCAGTAGAGATCTGGACCTGCACAAGTGGCGCTATTTCGGTAAAGAATTTACGAATACCATCTTTTGAGAACCGCTCACGCTGGGCCTGCGCCAGCGGTCCCATGTAAACAGGGTCGAATCTTAAATGAGGATCCTGCGCCGCCATCTCGTACAAAATATCGGGAGGAGGCGGCATTCGACCTGCTTCGAGCTCAATCGAATAAACGTGGTCAAGAATCTGATCCAATTGCGTATTCAACGGCCCAAGTTCGGCCCCAAGCACTGCCGCCTTCTCCGCCATCAACTCCGAGACTTCATAGGCTGTGCGTTGCCCTTTGCCCTCAAGGTTCGCCAACATCAGGAAAGTATCGACATGAAACCGTTCCTTAATGGCCTGCTGCTTTGACTGTTCCCGGTCAATCCCTATCGGAAAACTTCCAGAGGTGTTGATGGGGGTGATCTTATCGGTTGTACCGTCCCGCATATAATTTATGCCGCGCGGCTTTAACTCAACCTTACCCATAAGATAAGCAGGTACATTATAGGCCGGATCAATGGCAAGCTGGGCAGCGCCCAGGAGCGATTTGTTCAGTAAGTTCAGCCCCTTAATGTCGGCCATAGCAAGGAGAGAAGGCGTCCAGGCGTAAACCTCTTTACCGCTCCGCATATAACGCCAGATATGGTATGGAAATCTATCGAAACCAGAGATTCGGCATATATGATTGCCGGCAGTCATGAGCCAAATAGAGGCCCAACGCTTATTTCCTGCATCCTGCATGCGGCCATCATACTCCTCGCGCGGAAAGACGGCATGTATTATCTCGTATTCCTGGAATGGCTGGTCTTTGTAGGACTGCTTCACGGCAGGCGTACAATTTCCCTCACCAAACATCTGCACCATTTTACGCGTCGTCAATTTCCTCTTGCGATGCAGCACATCTACCTCGCCGTATTTGTTGTCACTAATAAAAATCTCCCCGGGGTGCACGCTCTCAAAAATTATACGTTCCTCTGCGATATCCTCCTCTGGGTAGATTGGAGGAGACCCAATAGTCAGGCCATCGTAAATGTAAGACCACATCTCAGAATAGAAATTGCTCCGATTCAGGACCATGTACATATTGAACTCGATTTCATCCAACCATTCCCGGACAGCCGGGATCGTATTCACCTGCTTACGGTTCATTTGGTATTTAAACCAGGGAAAGGCAGGCGATACGTGGTAACCATGGATTCCGTCCGTCGCCAAAACAGCAGCGCCTACTGCTGTGCCGTCGAAAATTTTTGTGCCTTTCTTTTCGCCCTTTTGCAGGGTGCCGCGTATATCATCCCTGTGCGGACAGACGTAATCCGCCACATCCTGCATCCGATCATTAAAGTTGGTCTTATCACTCTCCAGTTTCTGCTGCCTGCCGGTTATGAGTTTGATAAGCGCCTGGTCCTGCGTTACCGCCATACTACCCCCGGAGCGTTATTACAGCCGCTATGACCGCGAAGAAAACGAACACAATTACTGCCCATGCCAACATAAAAGAGCCTCAGCGCCTTTGTTTCGGACTTAGTTGCCGATACCATATCTGCTTATTTTGTGGCTTTATTTTGACTGGTTTCCCCCACCAGCCTTGTTCCTTGCTCAATCTGGCGTCCTCAGCGGTTGGGCTCCGATAACCCCACAGTGAAAACCGGGCATGCTCCCAGGAAGCATACTGCGTGTCATGGTTCAGCCAGTCGCTTTCCTTGATGTGAGCGCAGCCGATAAGTAAAGCCAATGACATGACGAGCAAAATTATCTTCATTGTTTATCCTTTACATCCATCGCTTTTAGGGCCTGATTTAGCCGGTCCAGCTCTGCCGAAGTTGCCTTAAGAGCCTCCTGTCCTTCTTTGTACTGCGATTTCATCAATTCAAGCTCCGTTTTGATCCTGACGACGCGCTCCTGAGCGAGGTCGCGTTTGAGTGTCAGGACTTCTTTACTGTCCTGGGCATACGCGAACACAACCAGCAGCACGACCAGGCAAATTCCGGCGAGCATTTTCCTCATCTTATAACCCCGCTGCATGGATGCGATAATTGACTTTGATAGTCAACGTTGTATCGTTCGCGGCATTGCCGGCAAACTCATCACCGCCTGTGTTGAAAAGCTGAACCGCGTTATTGACGGCGTTAGCCGCCGACACATCGGTTATCGTTGCATATGCCAGTTTCAACGTATCCGCCGCCGCGTCAATAAATCCGGTGGATTCAATCGCCGCCGTTATGTCGACGCCGCTGGTGGCGTATTCGATCACGAGGTTGTCAGCCGTTTCCGTCAGAACGTTAGTACCATAATCAAGAACCAGAACTGCACTTATGATCTCCACAAACTTGTCTGCGCCTGGGGTAGCTACAATCTCTTTCGGGGCTGCCCGGAGGCCCTTGATGCAGGCATTGTTGCATTCAACGGTATCGGTATGGATGAAAGAATCTGCCGCCGTACCAGACGATAAGCCGCCCGTGGCCGTCACGGTCTCATCGACCAGGACTTTGCCGGTATCAACATGGATTGCCTCAATATTTGTCGCGTCAATATATAGAGCGTAAGATGTACCCGCTGCGGGAGCCGTTGCATCGTCTTCCAGGTAAATCAAAGTCCCTGCGATAGCTGCGGCGTGCTGTCCTGTCCCGAGTTGCCGGAACCTCGCGAACTGACCGGCGGGGATAGTAGCCGCATTATCGGAAGCCAGAGAGATAAAACCTTCCCCGGTAGTACCAAGCCAAGGGCCAAGATCAGCGACAAAGCCCTGGCCGGTATAGGAATCGGCGACATCGATCTTGATTCCGTCCGCGGCTGCGCCTGAATTTGAAATATGCAAAGCGGTGTTGGCTAGGCTATCCAATTTAACCAAGTAACTGCCTGCCGTGGCCGCTGCTTCATCTTCAATGTAAAGGCCTTTGCCATCGATGGCCGCTGCGTCCGCACCTGTACCCTGCATCTTGACATAGATAACCGATCCGACTTCGGCGGTTGCCGCATTGTCAGACCGGAAATCTATAACACCACGATTCAAAGTGCCGAGCCAAGGCCCAGCATCAATGATAAGGCCTTGGCCAGTCCACGCGTTGGCCACATCGATTTGAATTGCATGACCTGCTGCGATAAGATCGAGAAAATGTATCCCCGTTCCGCCTTCAGAATCAATCTCCAGTCCGTAACTTGCCGCTGTGGTTGCATTCTGGTCGATGAAAAGCACCGCATTATCTGCGGCAGCGTCGGTCTCCTCAAGTTCTAGTAACGGACCGGTCGTCACACCCTGGTTGCGTTTGACGTAGCTGGTGTCGTCCTCGTTGGTATCAATTTCAATCTTACCATCGTCTACTTGCACGTCGCCCGTGGTGATCGTCAACATATCTGTTGATGCCAAACCACCAATCGTTACGGCGCCATATCGCTTGACAGCAAAATCATTCGCCGCTCCATCGTAGGCGCGGAAATAGTAACCTGTAAATCCCGCGCCGTCCGTTACGCCAGCGTAGAACGCTGATCCCGTAAGAACTGCACCGCTATTGGTGTAGGAAACGCCGTTGCCAGAGGTTTGGGCATTTGCGGTAACGGAGACTGCATTTGCGGTAGTGAGCGTGTTATTTGTTGCTGATAATATTGCTGAATTAGCCGTATCGGTCAGCGAAACGACACCACCGGCAAGGGTAAGATCGGTAGCAGCTGGAAGGTTTATCAATGTCGCGCCGCCACCAAGGGTAATAGTCCCCGTTGATGTGCCGCCAACCGTGACACCTCCTGCGCCTGCACCATCGAGTGTGATAGTATAAGGCGCACCGCTGGCCGGGGTAAGAGCGTCCTGCTTGATAGTTCCCGCAGATAGAGAAATCGCTGTCACTGCGCCTGCCGCGCTCACATCAAAATTGGTAAAGTCAATGACCGCTGTCGTTCCAAGTAGTTTTGTCGCCCCAAGGCTTACACCGTTTGTAATATTGGCATTGCTGACATCGAGGCCGGTTGTGAGAGCCGCACTGGGCGTAATGGTAATTCCTGTACCGCCTCCATCCGGGGCGAGCGTAATCAAACCATCGGCATCAACATCGAAATCGGTATAATTGATGGTTCCGGTTCCGCCAATTATATTGACACTTCCTGATCCGTCCACCTGAATACTATTAATCGCATTCGCAGTCACCAGAAGCGCGTCAGCGTCGGTATCGTGAGAGACCACTTCCAGCACTATGCCATCCGTGGGATTACCGGTTGAGGATTCTATTCGTACAACCGAAACATCCCCAAAATTGCCGCGTCCGCTGAATGTCCATTGATCGGCCGCTGTGGAGGTGCCGGTAAAAAGGCTCGTATAGGTCGTAAAGGCATGCGTCTTGTTGGCATCGGGGCTTGTCAAATCATCCCAGGCCGTTGCGCTTGATGTGACGAGGTTGGTTACTGTCCCGGCGTCATCCTCCCAGAATAGTTGACTTAACCCACCATTGTCCTTGGCATAAAGCCAGCCTCGATTGGTTCCTGGATTTCCAGACGGCGCCGTTATCTCCTTAAATTCGGCCTTATCGTTGAACGATTGTGTCCGGAAATACGTCATGGCCTCCTTGACATCGCCTGCGAATACTGACGAGGCCGTGAATGCCAGCATCAAAAAAATCATTAACCATGCCATGAATTTTTTCATTTTATCCTCCTTTGTTATCTGTACCAAAATTCGATTTCTATCTGGGCATCCCCGTTTCGGGACTGAACAATTATCGGATTCTGTGCAGCCGCCGTGCTCACGCATATTTTTGCATTGGCGCACGCGGCCCCTACCACAACATTGGCAGTCCCCCGGATCAAGGAGACATTGCCATCTGATCCTGATTCAAACTCTGCACTGTCCTGCACGACGCCCGCTGAGGACGCCCTGACAAAGCCATGGCCAGAGTAATTGGCTGTGATTGTGGGGAGCGTTACAGATCCCTCGTCAGCTTCCGCCGTCGCGGATCCCCAATACACAAGACTATTGATATTCACCGATGACGCCCCGATCGCCCCCATGCTACTCAGGTTTATTCCCTGCACTACCGGAGGCCCAGCGTAAACGATCATAACAGCCAGGAAGGGAATGATTGCCAGGATAGATAGAAATTTTTTCATAGCTGCTCCCTTACTTACTCAGAACAAGTTTAACTGTGCCGGTCGCACTTACAACGTTTTGGTTGGTAATTACCAATGTTAGCGCCCCATCAACCAGGACCCCGCCAAATATGCTATACGTTGAGTCCAGGCGCGGCGTGATTTTTTCCGTGGCCGTGGCCGACCTGTTTGCCAACATACCGCCGGCTATATCCAGACCCTCGGCATCATTGACCACAACATCATAATCAGCCGTAGGCGC